>Ga0207701_10001275_pt1 | contig 26616 bp, 21 predicted proteins | sample KBSSwiSSwithPhiX_FD_184294 | JGI IMG/M metagenome (GOLD analysis project Ga0207701, IMG submission 184294) | Switchgrass rhizosphere bulk soil microbial communities from Kellogg Biological Station, Michigan, USA, with PhiX - S5 (SPAdes) (version 2) | ecosystem: Environmental > Terrestrial >... | reverse complement strand
GATTCAGCTTGGCGCGATCCAGCGCGTCCATGTCGGCAAGAGACTATCACCGGATCGAGTGCGGCTGGGTTAGAACGAGGTTGGTTCTCTGACGGCCGTTACTTCGCCATCTAAACGCCCAGTGGCCGGAGTCAAGTCGCTGAGGAGGTTCCGTGCCGGTATACAGATCCGTTGTCTTCGCTTACAGCGTCGTACTCCACGCGAGAACTCCGGCTGTGATCATCACGATACCCGCGACACGTGCCACGGTCGCACCCGCCGGCGCAATCTTTTCCGCGAGTACGACGATGGCCAGCGCCGCCACCCAGACGAGATTCATCACGCCGACGACGAAGAGGACGCACATCAACGCCCAGCAGCAGCCCAGGCAGTAGGTCCCGTGCTCGATCCCAAGCCGTAAGGCACCGGCTATCCCATCGCGCCAGCGAGACATCAGGAACCCGAGTGGGCTGCGGCAGTGCGTGAGGCAGGCGCCTTTGAACGGCGTGAGTTGATAAATACCCGCCAACATAAGGATGGCGCCGGCTAGCCGAGGGCTTGACGTCTTCATCATCGGGGATAGCAACGCCGCCTGATGCAGAGCCCATTGCGTAAAGGCGGCACCCGCGCTGAAACCGATCCAAACCAGCAAGTAGCCCGCGCCGAATGCGAGCACCACGATCGGCCAGCCGTGCGGGCGACGCCTCCGGTACATCGCTGCGAAGAGCAGAATGACGGGCGCGGCCGATGCTGCCATCATTCCGACCATCATCACCGCCCACATCGCGAAGGTGAAGAAAACGTCGGCCCCGCTCCAGGGTACGTCCATCCTCATACCCATGTCGGCCATCATTCGGTCGTGCTCGACAGCACCCGACATCTGGTGATCGAGGCGGAAGAGATAAATCCACGCGAGTGCCGTGAGAAGGGTCAGGCAGCTCACGATGATCAGTCGGTCGCGGCGAGAGTCGACCGCGGGCGGAGATGTAGGGGCCTGCAGGCTAGGCGCTCTTCCAGGAGAACGGCGCGTACTGACCGTTGTTCCTCCCGGTCACGTCGTCCCATCCGAGACCGAGCGCATGGATGTGGCTCTTGGATGCGCGCGCCAGCGTGAACGTATCCGCAGCAGGATGTCCGGTGTTCTGCAGTCGCAACTCTGCGTTGGGATTCAAGCCTTTGGCACCTGTCGCCGCCATATCGACGAGGGCTGACGCATGCACCGACCATGCTGCGCCGTTGCGATCGAAAGCGATCGGCGCCGATTCGACGCCGAGGAACGTTCCTATGAGCCCTGACAACGCGGCCATCGGGCCGCCGGCGGCACCGCTGGCAATTGCCGTGATCGCGTCGCGCTGCTCGGTTGAGGCGCGCGAATCGGTGATGAGGCCGACAGACCAGTTGCCCTTACCCATCTCCTCTGGCGTCCGGCCGAGGACGATGAAGCCAAGGCCGTCGAGCGACACGGCGCCGTAAATGCCGCGTTCGATCTGGAAGGCCATCGCGAACTGGCAGTCGCCCTTCGTCGGCCGCACCGCCATTTGTCCTGGGATGCAGGGACAGACGAAATCACACGTGCAGGTTTCGTAGTACTGGCCACTCACGTTCCAGGTAGGTGTCGCCATCGTCCCTCCGGTGTCGGTCGTGTTCGGGGGTCTACGGGTCGGATAAGACAGTTATACCGCAACGTGCCGTCGTCCACGAAAAATTGGTTGTCGGCTATTGACGCGATCGGATCGGTCGGCGTTGAGCCGACGACCTTGAACCGACGCGAGTTCGAACCACGACATCACCCGTCGTCAGTGCGGAGCTGAGGTGGCCGCTGGCGATCGTCTTCGCGCTGTTCTGCCTGTGGGCCATCTGGTGGACACTCCGGAGGTGGCCAAAGGCTGTAGTCGGGTTGTTGTTCGTTGCCTTGTTCGCGATCTGGGCGTCGATCCATCCTTCGCTGAATCGGCGATGGCAGCCCGAGGTCGCCGTGATGCCGAGAGTCTCGATCGACGGCGACTCGATTCACATCACCGGCGTACGCAACTTCGACTACCGCAGCGCCGATGACTTCACGAAGCGCTATGAAGAGCGCGAATATCGCCTGTCGCAACTGCGTTCAGTCGACTTCTTCCTCTCCTATTGGCACGTCGGCCCCGTGGGGCACACGTTTCTCAGCTTCAACTTCGAGAACCAGGCGCCATTGAGCATCTCCATCGAGACACGGCCCGAGGTTGGACAAGGCTTCGATCCACTCGCCTCGCTGTTCAAGCACTTCGAGTTGATCTACGTGGTGGGCGACGAACGCGACATCGTTCGCGTCCGCACGAACTACCGGAAGGAAGAGGTCTACCTCTATCACACCACCATGAGCCCCGAGGCGGCGCAGCGCCTGTTCCTGGTGTATGCGGAGCGTATCAACGTACTCGCGACCGATCCGGAGTTCTATCACCTGCTCAGCAACAGCTGCACGATCAACATCGTGCGCTATGCCAACCGCATCGGGCGCGTCGGTTCACTGGACTATCGGCTGGTCCTGAATGGCTGGAGCGACCGCTATCTTTACGCAGCCGGTGCGGTCGATACATCGAAGCCGTTCGAGGCGTTGCGGGCAAGTTCCAAGATCAACGCCGCGGCGCAATCGGCCGGCCAGGCGCCGGATTTCTCGAAACGCATCCGCGCAGGGTTGCCGCAACCGGTGCCTTGAAAAAGCTAGCCGAGCCGCTGAGGAGGTGCCGTGCGGGGTTTGCACGAGCAGAGCAGTTCCGCGTGGCTCAACCAGTAGCTGCTATTCCGCGCGCAGCGCGGCGGACGGGTCGATCCTCGTCGCGCGGCGCGCGGGCAACCAGGCCGCCATCAGCCCAACTGCCATCAGCAGCAGTGTGACGATTGTGAACGCGATCGGATCGGTCGGCGTCACCCCGAACAGGAACCTCTGAAGCACGCGGGTCACGCCGACGGCTCCGGCAAGGCCGACGATCAGACCGGCGACGACGATGCGGAGCGCGCGCGTGAGGACGAGGCGGAGTACGTCGCGGCGATCGGCGCCGAGCGCCATGCGCACGCCGATCTCGCGCCGGCGCTGCGTCACGGCGTAGGCCATCAATCCGTAGATGCCGCATGTCGCGATCAGTGTCGCGGTAATCGCGAACACCGCCAGCAGCCACATGCGGAAGCGCGGCGGCGCCACCGAGGCCGCGACCGCTTCGTCCATCGTCAGCGTGCTCTCGATCGGCAGATCGGGCGCGGCGCGGCGGATTTCCGCGCGAATGCCTTCGGCCACGCTGCCGGGTGTGGCCGTGCGCGCGACGAACGACACGAACCGGATGAACCCGCCGCGGTCCTGCTGGAACGGCACGTAGATCAGGGGCTGCAACTGCTGATCAAGACCCCTCTGATGGATGTCGGCGACCACGCCCACGACCGTCAGCCAGTCGCCCGGATCGTCCAGGCGGACGCGCCGGCCGAGCGCCTCGTCCGGACCACCCGGAAAGCACTCGCGCACGATGCGCGCGCTGACGATCGCCACTTTCGGCGCGGCCGTCGTGTCCCGTGCGCTGAAATCGCGTCCCGCCAGCAACGGAATTCCCATGGTCGTGAAATAGCCGGGGTCGATCTTCGGCGTGCCGGCAAAAAGCTTTGGCTTCGGTTGACCCTCGACGTCGAAGTCGCCCTGGATGAACATCATGCCAAACGGCGCCGAGTTGATCAGGCTCGCGGACTTCACGCCTGGCAGGTACTGGATGCGTTCGAGCACGCCGCGCGCGAACGCATGGATGCGCTCGGGCTCGTCGTAGAGCCGCGGGGGCAGCGTGACTTTCACGGTCTGCACGACGCCGTCGCGTCCGATCGATTCGAAGCCAGGCGACACCGACGTGAGACGCACGAAGCTGTGAATCAGCAGGCCCGCGCCGATCAGGAGGACGAGCGTCATCGCGATTTGCGCGGCGACCAGCAGCGTCCGCAGCCGCTCGCCCTGGCGGTCGCCCGTGGTGCGCGCATCGCCGGCGTGCAGCGCGAGGCCTTCGCCATACGCCGCCCCGCTGATGCGCAGGGCGGGCACCAGGCCGATTAGCAGGGTCGAGACCAGCGACAAGCCAAGACAGAACATCATCACGCGCGTGTCGATCACGATGCCGCCGACGCGTGGCAGCGTGTATTGCGGAACGAGCGGCAGCGCAGCGCCGATCGCGAGCCACGCGAGCAGCACGCCGAGCGACGCGCCCAGCAGCGACAACACCGCCGCTTCCGTCAGCAGTTGCCGTACGATGCGCCGGCGTCCCGCGCCGAGGGCCATGCGGACGGACAACTCGCCGCGGCGCGCGGTGAGGCGCGCCACCTGTAGGTTCGCGACGTTGACGCAGGCTATCAGCAGCACGAACGACACCGCCCCGAGCAGGATCAGCAGCAGCGCGCGCACGGACTCCGTGCCGTACTCCTGCAACCCAACCACGCGTACGAGGATGCGGACGTGTGCCGCGAGCACGCCTTCGGGCGCGAGCGCGCCGGCCGCCGCAATCGACGAATCGTTTACGAGCGCCGCCAATTCCGCTTGCGCGCGTTCCTGCGTCACGCCTGCCTTCATGCGGCCCAGCAGGAAGAGGAACGCATTCTTCCCGGTGTCGCCGGTCCACCGATTGAGCAGAAAGATGTCTGTTTCCGGCAACGCGCCGAGCCGTGGAATTACCGGTTTGAAACTGAAGTCCGGCGACAGCACGCCGACGACCGTACGGGGGACGCCGTCGATGGTCACGGACTGCCCAACGATTGCCGGATCCGCGTTCAGCGACGTGCGCCAGAGGCGATCGCTGACGATCGCGGCGCGGTCGTCGTCTGGTGCTGCGGCGCCGGTGAGGAACGCGCGGCCGCGCGCGGGCGCAACCCCAAGCATGGCGAAGAAATTCGGGCTGACGTCGAGCGCGCGCAACTGCTGCGGCTCGCCCTGCCCGGTGAGCGGCGCATCGATCGAGCTGTAGGCCGCGAGATCGTCAAGCGCGGTGACGCGGGAGCGCAGCCCGTCGTAGGTCACGGGCGCCCAGGTCCAGAACGTTCGAACGCCGCGGTCGGTTCGCTGCGTGGACGAGAAGACGACGAGGCGATCGGGATTGGAAAACGGCAGCGGACGCCAGAGCACGCCGTAGGCGACGGAGAAAATTGCCGTGTTGAGGCCGATGCCGAGCGCGAGCGTCGCGAGCGCCGTCACGGTGAAGGCCGGATCGCGCCGCATCAATCGCAGCGCGTGTCGGACGTCCTGCGCAAACGTTTCGACCCTCGGGAAGGTCCATGGTTCCCGCGATTGTTCGCGCAGTCGGAGCGGGTTGCCAATCCGCCGCCGCGCGGCCGCCCGGGCCTCGTCGCCGCTCATGCCATCCGCGTCGGCGAGGGCGTGCGTCTTCATCTCTTCGTGAAAGCGCAGCTCATCTTGCAGATCCCGCTCGAACTGATTGCGTTGAAAGAAGAACAGCAGACGTCGGAACAAAGAACCCACGGTATCCCTCATGCGACTCAGACCGGAACACTACGTTGTTTTCATGACGCGCATGATCGCGCCGAACATCTGCGAGAATCGCGATTCCTCGACGCCGAGTTGCTTCTTCCCGGTCACCGTGAGCGTGTAGAAGCGGGCTCGCCGGTTGTTGGCAGAAATCTTCCATTCGGCCGAGACCCATTTCTTGACGAGCATCCGCTGCAGGGCGGGATACAGCGATCCTTCTTCGATCGTCAGCACGTCGGCCGAGATCACCTGAATATGCTGTGCGATACCGTAGCCGTGCATCGACTCGATCGACAGCGTCTTCAGGATCAGCATCTCGAGCGTGCCAGGAAGCAGCTCGTTCTTATTCTTCGTCTTGGGCTCTTTCATCAGGCGCTCTTTGCATAGACGAACTATGTAAGCAAAGAGTTTCCTTCCTTCGCGGGAGAGTTGTCAACTGTTGCCGGTTGCCGCTAGACAGAGGAGCGCTAGCGCCGTGTGCCAGGGCCGTACAGGATGCGCCCGGGCCGCGCTGCCGTCACAGCGCTGCCGTCGAACACGACCTGGCCGTTGATCACAACGAGGGAGACGCCTTCCGAGTACTGGTGGGGCGCTTCGAAAGTCGCGCGATCGCGCACCGTGTCGGGGTTGAAGACGGCGATGTCCGCTTTCAGGCCTTCTCGAAGGACGCCGCGATCGGCCAGTCTCAGACGCTGGGCGGGGAAGGAGGTCATCTTCCTGACGGCGTCCTCGAGCGTGATGACTTTCAGTTCACGCACATAGCGGCCGAGGACGCGTGAAAAAGTCCCATAGCTGCGCGGATGCGGACTGCCTTGCCCGAACACCGGAATCTCTCCGTCCGATGCGATCATGGTCGCCGGATGTCTGAGCACTCGCTGTAGATCCTGCTCGTCGATGGCGTGGTAGATGCCTCCGCACCCTCCTTGCTCAACGATCCACAGAACCGTCTCGGCCGCGTTCGGCAGTGTCGGCTCGAGACCTCGGCCTCTCGTCACGTCACCGAGTCGTTTGCCATCGAGCGAGGGATCCCATGCGCAGCGCGACAGCTGCACGTTTTGCGGATCGCCGCCGCCACGAGCGTCTCGCAAGAGCGCGATCGTGTCGGCCAGGATTTCTGCGCGTGAACGAGCGTCCCGAATCCGCTTCAGTGTCGCTTCGCGCCCGCCTTCGAGCGCCCACGACGGCAAGAGCGCCGAGGAAATAGCCGTCGCCGACGCGGTGTACGGATATTGATCGATCGTGACGTCAACACCCCGCGCGCGCGCCTCGTTGATGAGCCGAAGCGTGTCCACGGTCTTGCCCCAGTAGGCTTTGCCGATGATCTTGTGGTGCGTGACCTGGGTCGGTAATCCCCCTCGCTCTCCGATCTCGATGGTTTCGCGCACGCTGTCGACCACGTTCGCGGTCTCTTCGCGCATGTGAGAGATATGGATGCCCCCCAGCGACCCGGCAAGCTTGGCGAGCTCGATGACCTCGGAGGTCGGCGCGAACGCGCCCGGCACATAGAACAGACCCGTGCTCAAACCGAACGCACCGTCCGCCATGCCCTCGCGGACCAGCGCCCGCATTTTGTCGATCTCATCGGGAGTCGCCTGGCGGTTCATCAGGCCGATCACGTTTTCCCGGACAGACCCCTGGCCGATGAACGTGCCGAAGTTCACGGTGACGTGCGCGGCTGCGACCTTGTCGAGAAACGGCTTGATAGGGATGGGCGAGGAGCCGTCTGGCCCCTCGATGACGGACGTGACACCTTGACGGAGGTAGCTCTCCGCCGTCGGCACATCGAAGATCGTTCTTCGCGCGTGCGAGTGAATGTCGATGAAGCCCGGAGCGATCACGTCTCCGCGCACGTCTACCGTACGGACGGCCGGTGCGTCGATGCGATACGCGATTCGCGCGATCGTGTCGCCGCGCACGGCGACGTCGCCGCGATACCACGGGTTGCCAGTGCCGTCGATGACCCGGCCGTTTCTGACCACGAGATCGAAAGCGGGTTCCTGTGCGCGGGCGACGATCGACGCCGCGGCGAGAGCGGCGACGGCCACGGTCAGATATCGCAGTCGGCGCATGGCGTATGAGACGATAGCAATCGTCGAGACAGATTGACGGTCAGCATAGCTCAGGTCGCGCGACTTACGTGACAAAGAGTAACCTTCTCGCACGCGAATACACTGCGCACTAACTCACGGGGCTTGTGATGCCAGACATCGGGATCATCGGAGGCGGAGTCGGCGGTACCCATCTCGGGCTGTTTCTGTTAAAGCATGGAGTGTCCGCCACAATCTACACGGCGAAGACGCCGGCCGAGCACCTCGCGGCGCGACTCACCAATGTCGTGTGCCGCAGTGGAACCACCCGAGCCCGTGAGCGTGCGCTCGGCGTCGACTTCTGGGACGCCGCCGCACCAGATCTCGAGCAGTTCGTGGTCACGATCAACGGTCCTCGACCACTCATGTTCTCTGGGGCGTTGAATCCGACGACGCATGTCGTGGACATGCGCATCTACTGGGCGCGCCTGCTCGAAGAATTTGCGCACCGTGGCGGCTCATTGGTGTTTCGTATGCTCGACGCTGGCGACGTCGAGGAACTCTCGGCTCGACACGATCTCGTCGTGGTGGCGTCGGGCCGGGGCGCGTTGTCGAATCTCTTTCCTCGGCTGCTGGAACACTCGCCTTTCCAGAGCCCTCAACGCCTCGTGCTTGCCGCCCTGTTTCGCGGCATTGCGTATCCAAAACCGCTGGCGTTCCAGGCCATCGTCAACCGTGGTCACGGCGAGATCCTCGATTTTCCACTGTTTTCGTTCGAGCCAGGCCTGACGGCGCTCGGGATGGAGGCCGCGCCCGGGGGCGCCTTCGGCGTGCTCAGCAGGTTCCACCGCTCGCGATTCGACGAGCAGCGCGCAGAGTTCGAGGCAACTGTGCTGGCGTTGCTTCGCGACTATGCGCCATCCGTGTACGCGCGGATCGACACGAAGCGGTTTGCCGTCGCCCGTCCGCTCGACATTGGCTACGCCGCGATCACGCCGATCGTCCGCCGCGGGTATGCGCGCTTGTCGAACGGCCGAACCGTCCTCGCGCTCGGCGACGTACACATCACCATGGACCCGGTCACCGGGCAGGGCGCCAACAAGGCCTCACATGCGGCATTTGTCGCAGGAGCAGCAATCTGTGAGTCAACCGTGTTCGACGAAGACTTCTGCGCCCAGGTGTCGCAGCAGATGTGTGAGCACGCCTTGCCGGTGAGCGACGCCTGCAACGCCAGGCTCATGCCGCCGACACCGCACGTCATGGATCTCCTGGCGGCGGCTGGACAGCATCAGGCTGTTGCCGACTTCTATACCGGAAGCTTCAACGACCCCGATCGCTTCTGGCACATCGCTTCGCATCCAGAACGCACCAGTGTGATCAAGAAGCATTTAATCGCAGGAACGCTGTCAGCGAAACCGCTCGAGTGGGACGCCATCGCCGCGCTGGCGAACTCAGGAGCTGTGGCGTGATCGAAGTCGGCTGTTGGTTGGGTCGGCCAAGGCCAAGCTCGTCGGCGTGGTAAGCATAACGTCTCCTGCCCGGTCCGTGTCGCCAACCACGGCCGCGAACTGGACCGACCGCGACATGTCGCGGTGCGTGTGTCCTGCGCGCGCATCCATCGTTGGTTGAGTTCACACCAGCGCCCAATGCGCGACCGGCATGCAGTTGGCAATCTTCACCGCGCATGCTTCACGGGGCGCACCCTGTCCAGACCGCGCCAGCGGAAATGCGTCAGACCGACGAAAGGAGTTCCCATTGCGACTACGCGATGCGGCCGTTGTAGTGCTCTTCAGTGTGAGCGCGAATCCTGCCATCTGGCCGGATAACCTGGACGGCGGAAGTGGCGTTCTCGTCGCTCAAACCGAACCCGCCACGCTCGAAGGAACCACCTGGCAACTGACGAAGCTTCCGGGACACCAAGCGGCGGATCTTGCGGCCCTGCCGCGACGAGTGACCCTGCGGCTCGCCAAGGGCCACGCCACGGGTTTTGCTGGCTGCAACCTGTTGACCGGGACGTACACGAACAAGGGAACGACTCTGACGTTGAAGCTGGGGAGCACGTTGATGGCCTGCCCGGAGCCGGGGTCGAGCATCGAGCGCACGTTCCTGGAGATGCTGAAAGGCCCGCTCTCGCACGCGGTCAGCGCGAGCCGCCTGACATTGACGACGGCATCCGGTGCGGTGCTCGAATTCGAACCGGAGCCCACAATGACGCTCGAGGGGCACACGTGGAACGTGAACGACTACAACAACGGACGCCAGGCTGTTGTGTCACTGCTCCCCAACACCCAGATCACACTGTCGTTCGAGAAGGGCGCAGTCAGCGGCTCGGTCGGCTGTAACACTTTCCGCGCGACCTCGAGCGTGCAGGGCAACCGCATCAAGATCGGGCCGGCGGCGACCACCCGGATGATGTGCGCCGAAGACGTGATGGGGCAGGAGCGCGCCTTTCTGAAAGCGCTCGAATCGGCCACGCGGTGGGCCATCGAAGGGGGCATGCTCGATATGCACCGGGCTGACGACGAGCGCGTGCTGACAGCGAAGCCAGCCAACGCAAAGTAAGGGGAAGCCGCGCAGGTAGTCTGGCAATATCCCCACAGGTCGTGCATGATTGGGCTGACAGTTGCAGGCGGCGATGGTCCAATCAGGCATTCGTGCTGTCGTTCTCGTCCTTGCTGGCGCGATTGCCACGCCGCTCGTCGCAGAATCTCAAAGCCTCCACGATGCCCCGAACGGCCACACGATCAGCGGTCGTGTCGTCGACCCCCATCAACTTCGTCTCGAAGACCTCACCTTGATGGTTGGGAGGCGCGACGGCGACGCCAGCTTCGGGTCGTATCCTGTCCGGTTCAACGGTGACGGATCCTTCATCACACCTCGACTCGATCCTGAGACCTACGTCCTTGAACTCATACGGGCGCCGCGTTCCGCGAACAAGCCCGCGACCCCTGTCGGTTTAACGATCGTTCTCCTGGGGGCATCCGACATCTCGAATGTGACGGTTGAGGTGCGACGAGATACCTCGCTCACCGGCACGTTTCGAATGGAGAGCGACAATCCGGCTGCTAAGTGGCCACCTCACATCCATGTGCTCGCGTCACTCGCGCTCGACGGGATGACGTTCCTTGGCTCCATTGGAGCCGACGGTGCGCCGGGCGGAAAGTTCGTCTTGCGTAACGCCTTCGGCCCGCGCGTGCTTCGATGCGGCTATACCCTCGCCCCTGGCAACAAGTGGTGGCCATTACAGGTGATGCTCGACGGCGTGGACATTACGAACGTGCCAATCGATTTCAGCGAGCACGAGAACGGACGCCTCGAAGTGGTCTTCACGCAGCATCCGGCCCGCATTCGTGGAACCGTCACCGATCGATCGAGTCAGGCTGTGCGAGCACCGTGGATACTCGTGGCGGCCGCCGCTCCGGCTTTGCGCCAGCACTGGTCCAGCATGTTCGTGGTGACGCAAGGCAACACGCGAGGGGAGTTTTCCATTGCCGTTGCGCCAGGTCGATACCTTGTCACGGCCGTGCCGCAGGAGACATTCACGTCCTATCCGACTGCGTGGAGCAACATTCTGCCAATGACGTCCGACGGACTGCCTGTGGAGATCAAGACGCGCGAAATCAAGGACGTGACCGTGCCGATGCAGAATCGATGACCAGGTGACCGACGAAACTCACGGGTCTCGCATGACTCCGAAGATTCCGTCGCTGGTCGGGCAATCGCTTCGCTCGGCTGGTTGCGATCACAACACCGCCGAGTGGATCTTCCACTTCGAAGATTACGTTCTCCAGGTCTCCGCACTCTGGCGGTTGATCTCCGGAGGTCTGATCTGGGTCGGTCACGACGATGATGGGCACCAGTTTGGTCTAGGCGAACCGGTGATTGCGGCCGATAGAGTGTGCGCGAGCGCAGGGAGCCGCGTGGTGGCAGATGCTTGGGCCAACGATACGACCGCTGATTTATCGATCGATTTCGGTGATGGAATCCGACTCGAGGTGTTCAACAATTCCTGCGGGTACGAAGGATGGATTCTGAACGCGCGTGATGGCCACGGCGCGTTAGTCGCCGAGGGTGGCGGAAAGCTCTCGACATCGCTGCCGACCGAGTTGGGAATCGATCCTGAATGATCGCGCGTCGCTGGTGGCTGGCCGGCGCCGTCCTCACGGCCGCACTGGTGATCGCCGGCGGACTGATCGCCAATCAGTTAGCGACTGCCGGAGCCGCGGGCCTGATGCATCCAGCGCGACGTCACACGGGCGTCGGCGCCCCGCCCACTTGTGAGAATTCAACATTCCGTGGGGATGGTGTTGATCTGAAGGGCTGGCGTTGCCACGGATCGGCGCCGCGTCGAGGCACGATCATCTATCTTCACGGCGTCGCCGACAATCGCGGCAGCTCGGTGGGAGTCATCGACCGCCTCGGCAAACGCGGCTTTGATGTCATCGCGTACGACAGCCGCGCGCATGGCGAATCGTCAGGTGATATCTGCACATACGGATTCTTCGAGAAGCGCGATCTCCAGCGCATCATCGATACCGTTCAGGCCGGGCCAATCGCCCTTGTCGGCACATCGCTTGGCGCCGCCGTTGCGTTGCAGGAAGCGGCGCTTGATTCGCGCGTCACGGCGGTCGTGGCCGCGGAAACGTTCTCTGATCTTCGGACCGTGGCCAGGGAACGTGCGCCGTTCTTTTTCACACCTCACATCATTGACCGCGCGTTCCAGCTTGCCGAGCAAGAGGGCCACTTCGATATCGACGCGGTGAGCCCGGAAAAGGCGGCAGCCCAGATCAGGATTCCCGTCGTGCTCGTGCACGGGGCAAACGACATTGATACGTCACCCGATCATTCCCGCCGCGTGTTCGTTGCCCTGGCTGGACCGAAGCGCCTGATTCTCGTGCCGGGAGCGCGACACAACCAATCGCTGAATGCCGACGTCTGGAACGAAGTCGAGCAATGGCTCGACGATGTGCTGACGTCGCAGGAGGGCGGCCAACCGGTCCGTCCGTACGGCGGTGCGAGCCGGGCGGGTGTCAGGCAGTGAATCGTGACCGCGCGAGACGTCTTCAAGGCCGTTACGCGTGCCGCCAGCTTGCTTTCACGATTCACTGCCTGACGCCGGTTGGGTTGCCAGGACTCGGTCGCTTCTGCCAGTCCTGTAAGGCAATCACAGAATCGTTGTGGGTTGGCCATACAACCTCCTGCTTGTTGAAGGAATGGAGCTGGCACACGAATTGTGTTCGATGAGGAAGTGTTTCCAATCCTTCAATCCTAGAAGCGATTTCGATCCGAGTTGTAGGGAATCCGAAGGGCGAAGCCCCTCGGAGTAGTGATGAACCAGTCTTCACGCATCCTGATCCTTTCCGCATCGGCGGGCGCCGGCCACCTTCGCGCGGCGCAGGCGATCGAGCAAGCCGTGTGTGCGAAAAGCGCCTGCGACGTTCGGCACGTCGACGCGCTCGATCACACCACCAAGATGTTCCGCCGCCTGTATCAGAAGGCGTACATCGACCTGGTGAACCGCGCGCCCGAAGCGCTTGGCCTGATCTACGATCACCTGGATAAACCCTGGAAGTACGAGCGCCGGCGGTTGGCGTGGGATCAACTCAACACCCGGCCGTTCGTCGAGCTGATCAAGACGTACGATCCCGCCTGGGCGGTGTGCACGCACTTCCTGCCGGCCGAAATCGTCTCCTGGCTCAAGGCGCGCCGGCGCCTTCGCGCGCGGCTAGCGGTTGTCGTGACCGACTTCGATGTTCACGGGATGTGGCTTTACCGCCACGTTGACCGCTACTTCGTCGCCCTCGAGGAAACGCGCGTGCACCTCGCGCGCCTGGGGATTCCCGCCGAGAGGATCACGGTTACCGGCATTCCGATCGACCCGCAGTTCGCCGCACCGGCCGACAAGCAGGCGCTGCGGCGGAAGCACGGGCTGGAACCGGACCGCACGACCATCCTGATCGCCGCCGGAGGCTTCGGCGTCGGTCCGGTCGAACATATCGTCAGCAGCATGCGTCAGCTCACGCACCGGGCCCAGGTCGTCGTCATCTGCGGACGCAGCGAGGATCTCAAACGCCGCGTCGAGAAAGTGGCGACAGCGCGCGCTGACGGCAGCGTCACGATCAAGGTGATCGGATTCACTTCAGAGATGCACGAGCTGATGGCGGCGGCGGACGTGCTGGTGGGGAAGCCTGGCGGGCTGACGACCTCCGAGGCGCTCGCACGCGGACTCGCGCTTGTCGTCGTCAACCCGATCCCCGGTCAAGAGGAGCGGAATGCGGATCACCTGCTGGAGCAGGGGGCTGCGATTCGCTGTAACAACCTGCCGGTCATCGCGTGGAAAATCGATCGCCTTCTCGACGATCCCGCGCGGCTGTCGACGATGCAGGAACGGGCGCGGCGATTGGGACGGCCTGGCGCCGCGAGCGAGATCGCGGACGCGCTCCTCTAGCGACCACCTAGATTATTCGGTCCAGGCACATTCAAAGCGCCATCGAAACGAACTCGGCGATTAGGACTCCGCCTTCTCCGGCGCGGCGATTCCAGGCGCGTCCGCACCCGAACGCACCCACTTGCGCAACGGGTTCAGCAAGTCGCTGGGCCGCCACGCGCGCAAACCATCGAAGTAGGAATACACCACCGGCGTGATTAACAGGGTCAACAGCAGGCAGAGAATCTGCCCGCCGATGATCGTGACCGCCATCGATGCCCGGGAGCCTGATCCGGCGCCGCGGCCGAAGGCGATCGGCAGCATCCCGGCGACGATCGCAATCGTCGTCATCAGGATCGGCCGCAGCCTGACGTGACTGGCCTGGACGATCGCGTCGTGACGGTTCAGCCCTGTCTCACGCAGGGTGTTCGTATAGTCCACCTGCAGGATCGAGTTTTTCTTGACGATGCCGAAGAGCATCATCAGTCCGATCGCGCTGTAGACGTTGATGGTCATGCCGAACGCCATCAACGCGAGCAGCCCGGCGGGCAGGCTGAGCGGCAATGCCGTCATGATCGTCAGCGGGTGGACGTAGCTGTTGAACTGTGACGCCAGCACCATGTAGATGAACGCCACGGCGAGGATGATCGCGATCAAGAAATCGTTGCCCGCCTGGCTGAGCGTACGGGCACTGCCGCCGAAGGTCACCTGATACCCTGCCTTCAGGCCGAGTTCTCCGACCTTGGTACGCGCCTCCGAGATCGCAGTACCGAGCGTGATCCGGAGAGGATCGAGGTTCGCGTTGACCGAGATCTGGCGCATCCGGTTGAAGCGGTCGATCGACGCGGGCGCGTTGCCGATGGTCAGGTGGGCGACGTCGCTGACGCGCACCATCCGCCCGCCGGCCGCAGGCACGAAAATGTCGCCCATCGGCGCCGGATCGTTGCGGAACGGATCGTCGAGCCGCAGGCGCACGCTGTACTGCTCGTCGCCGTCCTTGAACTTCGACACCTCAGTTCCGCCGACCAGCGTGCCCATCGTCGACGACAGGGTCTCCATCGACACCCCGAGATCGGCAGCTCGCTGACGATCGATGTCGATCCGCAGCTCCGGCTGCGTCGCCTCGAAGCTGGTATCGGCGTCGGTGACGCCATCGATCTCTTTCACCTTCGCCAGCAGCGTGTTCGCATACTTCTGCAGCTCATCGATGTCCGGGCCCTGCACGATCATCGACAGCCGGTTGCTGCCGCCGCCACCGGGGCCACCGCCACCGCCGCGGCCGCCACCGCCGCCACCGGTCGAGGCGCCGGAAATGTCGGTGCCGCCGGACACGCTGATGCGCGCGTTTCGATACTTGGTCAGCGTCCGCCGCGCGACCTGCATCAGCTGCTGCTGCGACAACGCGCGCTGCTCGATCGGCGTCAACTGGATCGAGTAGTTGCCGCTGCCGTTCTGGATCGAGGTCATCATTGATTCGAGATTGGTGCCGAGCGCGGCCCGGAGCTCGCCTTCGATCGGCGTCATGTACTCGAGCGTTCGCTCGAAGCTGGTGCCTCGCGGCAGCCGCAGATTCACGCTGAACTCGCTCTGGTCATCGTCCGGCACCAGTTCCTTGCCGACGTACGGATAGAGGACGGCCGCCGACGCGACGGTGATCGTGGCGACCGCGAGCATCAGCGCACGGTGCTTCAGCGACCACTCCAGCATGCGGCCGTACTTTCGATCCATCCACGCGTAGAACCCGATTTGTTTGCTGCTTCTCGCGTGATCCTGGTGCGCGTCCTGCGGGCGCAGCCACATCGCGCACAGCGCCGGCGTCAGCGTGAACGACACGAACATCGACAGCATGATCGCGGTCGCCGAGGTGATCCCGAAGCTGTAGAAGTAGCGGCCGATCTGGCCGGACATGAACGCCACGGGCACGAAAATGACGACCAGCGACAGCGTCGTCGCCATGACGGCCAGTCCGATCTCCTGGGTCGCCGCGATTGCCGCCTCGCGCGGCGCCGCGCCTTTCTCCTCGATGTACCGGAAGATGTTCTCGATCACGACGATGGCGTCGTCGATGACGATACCGGTAGCCAGCGAGAGCGCCAGCATGGTCATGTTGTTGAGCGAAAATTCGAACGCGCGCATGACCGCGAACGTGCCGATGATTGAGATCGGAATGGCCAGCGCAGAAATGACGGTCGCCCGCCAGTTGCGCATGAAGAACAGCACGACGAGCGCTGCCAGCAGTCCGCCGAAGATCAGGTGATGCTGGATCTCCTCGAAGGACTTGCGGATGAACCGCGACTGATCGCGACTGGCCTTGACGTTGATGTCTGACGGCAACGTTGCCTGGATCTGCGTCAGTCTGGCCAGGACGCGGTCGACGACGGTGACGGTGTTGGTGCCAGACTGCTTGCGGATCTGCATCGAGATGGCGTTCTCGCCATCCAGGCGCGTCTGGCTGCGGACTTCCTCGTTCGCATCGGTGATGCGCGCGACATCGCCGAGGGTGACGACCGAGCCGTTCTCCGCGCGCAGCACGATCTTCCGGAACTCATTCACGTCGCGCAGCCGTCCCATCGTCCGCATCGAGAACTCGGAGGGTCCGGCGATAAAGCTGCCGCCGGGAACCTCGGTATTCTGACGGTCGACGGCGCTGGCGATCTGGGCCACCGTCAGGCCATAGGCGTTGACGCGATTGGGATCCAGCAACACCCGGATCTCACGGCGCCGATCTCCAAAGAACGTGACTTCTCCGACGTCCTGGACGGTCTCGAGAACCTGCTTGATCTGGCGATCGGCGATCTGCGTGATCTCCTTCGGCGCGCGCTTCGAGAAGACGACGAGCGTGAGGATCGGCGCCGCGTCAGGATCGATCTTGCTGACGACGGGCGGTTCGGTGTCGCGAGGAAAGCGGATCGTTGCAACCTTGTCGCGGACGTCCTGCGTGGCCGCCTCGATCTCGCGCTCGAGGACGAACGTGATGGTGCAGTTGCCGTTGCCCTGATTCGAGCTGCAGCGGAGCTCGTCGATGCCGTTGATGGTATTGACGGCAGCTTCGATCGGCCGCGTGATCGTCGTCTCGATCTCCTCGGCGCTCGCACCCGGCAGGCTGGCCCTGACGTTGACGGTCGGGGAATCGGTCCGCGGCATCAAGTCGAGGCCGAGCTCGTTATACGAAAACCACCCCAGCACGACGAGCGCGACGCTCATCATGACGGCGAAGACGGGCCGTCGGACGCTGACATCCGCTAGCTTCATTTCGTCCCCTCCTGCTGGCCGCGCCGCCCGCCTTTCCCGCCGCCGCGCCGTCCGCCGCCTGCGCCGCCCCCGCTCCCGCCATCGCCCATCGTTACGCTGATTCCAGTCGCCAGCTCATTCAGACGGCTCGCCGCCAGTGTCTCGTTGCCTTTCAGGCCGTCGACGACTTCCCAGAGATCGCCCTGGCGAACGCCAAGCGTGATGGTCTGCTGCGCGATCTTGCCATCCTGCACGAGGTAGACGGACGACACGCCCGCGAGAGTCGAGACGGCGGCGTCCGGCACCGCGAGTACGTTCTCGTCGCGGGTGGTCAGGATCACACCTTTGGCAAAGAATCCCGGTTTGAGGCGAAGATCGGTGTTGTCCACGAGCGCTTCCACCGTGAACGTGCGCATCGTTTCGTCGAGCGATGGGCTCACGTACGCCACCTTGCCGTGGAAGACCGTGTCGCCGAACGACTCCACGCGAAATTCGACCGACTGCCCGGAACGGATGATGCCGGCGTGCTTTTCCTGCACGCCTGTCCGCAGTTTCAAGGGATTGACCTGGACGATCGTTACCACGGGTGTGCGTTCGGTAATGTACTCGCCGACGTGAACCGGCCGCTCCGACACGACCCCGGCAATTGGCGCCCGCACCACGGTGTCGTCGAGTTTTTTCACGGCGAGGTCGTAGGCGGCGCGACGGTCCTGCAACAGGGCCTTCTGACCGCGGGCCTGGTCTACCGCGGACTGGAGCGCGGCCTCGGCCATGCGCAGCCGCGTTTCGGCGGCTTGCAGATCGACTGGCGCCATCAGCCCGCGTGAGGCGAGCGTTTTCGCCCGCTGCGCATTGTCGCGGGCTTCGTCGCGATTGGCGAGCGCGTTCTTCACCGACCCGATTTCCTCGTCCTTCGGCGGTGCGTCGCCGGAGTCGATTCGATCGGGCATGCCGAGTTGGGCGCGAGTCTGCCGCAGCGCGCTCTCGGCCCGAGCCACGGCCAGCGCCAGCTCGCGCGGCTCGATCTTGACCAGCGGGTCACCGACCCGGACTTCGCGGCCGATTTCCACGAGAACTGACCGAACCACGCCCGCGGCCTCGGCGCTGACCTTCGCCTGGTCAGGCGAGAGCAACGTGCCGGCGAGATCCACCTGCCTCTGGACGGTGATGCGCTTCGTGCCCGTTGCCTGGATCGCGACCGAGGCCCCACCTCCCCGGCGGTTCTGCCCCGCTGTCGGTTTATTGCATCCAACTATCAGCATCGCGCACCCGACCGCGAGCGCGGAACGCGTGAAAACTCTATAGTTCATTTGCCCTTTTTGGCCCTGATACCGAGAAGGGGAGCGAGCGCAGCAGCGCCCGCGACGGGAAGGCCGTCCCAGGCATGCCGAAGGAAGAACGTCTGTGTAGCTTTCTACGACGCCGGTCCCCCCTCCGTTTCCCCACCTTGGAGACCCCAACCAGCGCGCAACACGAGTCAACCATAATAAAGGACCGGACGCTGCGTGCAAATGTAAGGACCGCCAGGGGACCAGACGTTCTTTACAGTGTTTTTCAATTACTTATGGACAAGGCCGTGCAACCTTTTCGGCTCCTCAACGCGACTCTGATCCTTCCCGATCGCTTGATTCCAGGCGGCGCTCTTGATGTCGAAGGGGGACGGCTGACGGCGGTTGGGCGCACTGAGGATCTTCCGCGGTGGTCGGGGGCCACGCTCGACGCCAACGGAGACTTCGTAGCGCCCGGTTTCGTGGACCTCCACGTCCACGGTGGCGACAATGCCGACTTCATGGACGGGACCCTCGACGCGTTTGAGACGGTGGTCCGCGCGCACGCCCGCCACGGGACGACGAGCATCGTCGCTACCAGCACCGTGGCCCGCCATGAGCAGACGCTGACGTTTCTGGAGAATACGCGCACACGGCACCGGCGGGGGCCTGAGCCCACCCGCGGCCTGTCGCGCACGATCGGTGCGCATCTCTACGGGCCCTACTTCAACGAAGAAAAAGTCGGGTGCCATCCGAAGGATCCCGCACGGCCGCCGACGGCGGATGAGTACGACGAGTATCTCGAGTTTGCAGACGTCATGCTGACCGCCACGTGCGCGCCGGAGCTACCAGGCGCCGCCGGCTTCTATCGTGCGGCGTCGGCGAGGGGCATTCGTCTGAACGCCGGCCATTCGAACGCAACGTGGGCCGAGATGGCTGACGCGCACGCGCTCGGCGTGCGCCATGTCGATCACTTCTACTGCGCGATGAGCAGCGTCTCGTCGCTGCGCGAGCGCTGCGGAACGCCGATGCAGGCGAGCATGCTGGAGTTCGTGCTCGACCACGACGACATGACGACGGAGGTGATCGCGGATGGACGTCATTTGTCGCCGGAGCTCCTGCGTTTCGTCGTGAAGTGGAAGGGCGCGGGGAAGACCGCGCTCGTGACTGATTGCAGCCGTGCGCTCGACCAACCGCCCGGCCTCTACACGTTCGGCCCACTCGACGGTGGCGAGACGTTCTACAGCGACGGCGGCGTTGGACTGATGCCCGACTCCGACAATCTCGCCAGCAGCGTTCGCGGAATGGACTTCATGGTGCGGCACATGCACCAACGTGGCGGCGTTGATCTCTCCACAGCTGTGCGCATGGCGTCGCTGACGCCGGCGACGATTCTCGGACTCGAGCGCGACTTCGGCAGCCTCGAGGTTGGCAAGCGCGCAGACGTCCTGGTCGTCAACGCGCAGCTCGAAATTCGGCGTGTGTTCGTCGGCGGCGAGGAAGTGTCGCTGTGACGGTTCATTGGGCGCGGTAGCCGGGCCCGCGCACCACCTTGCCCGGCAGCGCGTCCGTCATCTTCCCGTTCGCGATCACCGCTACGCCGTTGACCAGTACGTGGATCATGCCCTGCGACAGCTGGTTGGGGTTGTCGAACGTCGCGAGGTCGCGCACGGTCTCCGGATCGAACACCACGACGTCTGCCCACATCCCTTGCTTGATCAGGCCGCGATCGGGCAGCTTCATGCGCTGCGCCGGAAGTCCGGTGAATTTCCGGATGGCGTCTTCGAGCGTCAGCAGGTGTTCCTCGCGCACGTACTTCCGCAAGATGCGCGGGAACGTTCCGTACGCGCGCGGATGAGGGTGCTCCTGGCCGAGGAGCCCATCCGGCGCGGTGCCTTGGGAGTCGTTGTTGATCGACGTCCAGGGCTGCCGGAGCGCGAGCGCGACGTCGGGCTCCGACATTCCGAAGACGGCGTTGTAGGTGAAGCCATCGTCTTCGACGAGGATGTCGAAGAGCGTGTCGATCGCGTCCGTTCCTCGCTCCTTCGCGATTTGCGCCAGCGTCTTGCCCTGGAGCGGCAGCAGCTTCGGATTCTGGACGACGGCGATGAGGATTGCCTCGGGGCCCGGCACTCCCAGCCATTCGTTGTCCCAGTTCGAATTGTGGAGCATGTCGTCGCGGATGCGAGCCCGCATCGCGGGATCCTTGAGACGTTCGACCATTTTCTTGTCGCCGCCGTCGTGCGCCCACGGCGGGACGAAGGCTGACGTGCTGTTGAACCAGGCAGGGTAGGCGTAGGTGTCGGCCGTGACGTCGATGCCGCTGTGGCGCGCGCTCTCGATCTTCTCGACGATCTTCGGCATCGATCCCCATTGCGGCGTTCCCGCCGCCTTGAGGTGCCAGATCTCCACGGGAATCCGCGCCTCGCGGCCGATGCGGATAGCTTCGTCCAGCGCCTCGAAGACGTGCGCCCCCTCTGAGCGCATGTGAGTGGCGTAGATGCCGCCGTACTTCGCCGCCTCGGCCGCGAGCGCGATGAGCTCCTCCGTCGTCGCGTACGGCGCTGGCGCGTACTGAAGCGACGTCGAGACGCCCACCGCACCTTCTTCCATCGCCGAGCGCACGAGCGATTTCATGCTTTCGAGCTCGCTGTCGGTGGGCTTCTTGTCGGCGTCGCCGAGGACCATCCGACGGACCTGAGTCGCCCCTACGTAGGTCGCCAGGTTGATCCCGAGGCCTTGTTTCTCGAGCCGCGCGAAATACTGCGTCAGCGTCCGCCAGTCGGGAGTGATCTTGTAGTGCTCGTATGACACGTGATCGGCTGCAATGATTGCGTCGTTGAGCGGCGCGATCGATCCCCCTTCGCCGGTAATCTCGGTCGTGATGCCCTGGTAGATCTTGGAGGGGAGGTGTGGGTTCACGAGAATCGTCGTTTCCGACTGGCCGAGCATGTCGATGAACCCCGGCGCCACGACCATGCCGTGGGCGTCGATGCGGCGTGTGGCTGGCTGATCGGCGAGGCGGCCGATCGCGGCAATGCGTCCGCCGCGAAGACCGACGTCAGCCGAGTACCAGGGCGAGCCCGTCCCGTCGATGACGCGGCCGTTCTCGATCACGATGTCGAAGGGCGCTGTTGTGGGAGGCGTCCGCGAACAGGACGCCGCGGTCAGGATCGCGGTGGCGGCGACGAGGACGGCGAGGGCGATTGAGCGAAGTGTGCGCATGACCGCTAAAGATATCCCTTCCGGCCGAGCATCCGATCAAGCGAATCTGACGTTTGATAGATCAGCGCTTCGGGGTAATGCGCGTAGGGATGGAAGTATTCGAATGTGCAGTAGCCGCTATACCCAGTCGCCTCGAGCGCATCCATCACCGCAGGCCAGTTCGTCGTGCCGTCCAGCAACGGCCTGAATGATTCCAGCGAGTGGTCGGTGCCCTTCTTGGTGAACTCTTTGAAATGCACGTTGGCGATGCGCTTGCCGAGGATCGGGATCCAGTGTTCTGGATGCTGGAACAGCATGATGTTGCCGGTGTCGAAGTGCACGCGCACCGACGGGCTCGAGAAACTGTCGACGAAGGCGTTCATCTCCATCGGTGTCATCAGGTAGCCGTTGAAGAAGATGTTTTCGATATTTAGCGAGACGTTGAGCGTCTCGGCAGTTTTCACGAGGATACCGACGGCTTCGCGGGCTCGCCGATCGCAGACGTCGTTCGGCACCGGTTCGTGATCGTCGCGCCACGGAATATGCACGGCTCCCGGGACGACGAGCAAATTTTCCACTCCCAAGTCGTGCGCAGCATGCGCCATGCGGTCGGCGAGTTCGAGTCCGCGTGTGCGCTTTGCCGGATCGTTGCTCGTCAACGGGAACGGCCAAAACAAGAAGGAGCACAGGCCGCTAATCGCAATGCCGATGCGGTCGGCCGCGCTTCGTATCAGCTGGAATTCGCGCGTGCCGGCCTTCGGAGAGAGATCGGATTCGAGGTCGTAGTTCAGCTCGATGCCGTCGAACCCGGCGTCCTTCGCGAGCTGAAGGCATTGCACGAGTGACATCTTCTGGGGATACGGAAACGCCCACAGGTTGATCGACTTCTTCATGCCGTAGCGCTTCCGTGGAGTGGAAGCGGCCGCGCCGCGCGGCTCCTGCGCATTCACCGGACCAGCCAGGAAGGCGGCGCCCGCCAGGAGCGTGGCACCGATAGCGCTTCGACGCGAAATTGGTCCGAACGGGCCGACAACAGTGTCGTCATTGGCGCTCATGACGTCCTCCAAAATGCCGCGCGTCTGCGACACCGCACTATACGCCTCTGCGCCTATCCGGTCGATCCGAGCGAGAAGAGGGTTATGCTCTCTCAGTGTGAACCGCTGTGATCTGGAGGCCATTATGTGGTCGCGTCGAGAGTTTCTGAGCACCGTTGCCGCCGGACTTGCCATGCCCGCGGGCGCTCGTGCGTGGCAGGCGCCTCAGGACGAAATCAAGACGATGCTGAATGGGCCCGTTGGCCTGCAGATGTGGAGCCTGCGGGACTACTTACCCAAGGATCTACCCGGCACGCTCGCCAAGGTGCGCGCGATGGGCTTCCGCGAGGTCGAAGGAGCCGGACTCTGGAAGCACACGGTCGCCGAGCTGAGAGCGGCAATCGACACCGCCGGCCTTCAATGTCAGTCGGCGCACATGGACTTCGAACGCCTGCGCGACGACGCGCCGAGCGCGTTTGCCGAGGCGAAAGCGCTCGGGGCGAGCTGGGTCGTGTGCCCCTGGATCCCGCATGGCAAGGAGTTCACGCGCGAGGACGCGTTGAAGGCGGCCGAGACCTTCAATAAGGTCGCGTCGGCCGCGGAGGGCGCGGGGTTGCGCTTCGCGTATCACTGTCACGGCTACGAAATGGTGCCGTCACCCGAGGGCACCCTCTTCGACACGCTGGCGAAGAACACGGATCCGAAACGCGTGTTGTTCCAGGTCGATGTGTTTCATGCGCTGCACGGCGGCGCGAACCCCGTCGACCTGATCAACCGCTACGCCAGCCGCGTGACGAGCCTTCATCTGAAAGATCTCAAGAAGGGCGTCGCCATCGTGAAAGGAACCGGGATAGCGCCACCAGAAGCGGATGTCCCAATCGGGGCAGGGCAGGTCGACTGGCCAGCTGTTCTTCGCGCGGCGATGAAAGCCGGGGCTTCGCTCTATTACGTCGAGGACGAAAGCGCGGATCCCTGGGGCCACATCCCGCAAAGCGTTCAGTACTTGAAGAGCCTGAAACTGTAAACGCGATTTTCTGTCACTCGCGCGCTCGTTCGCCACTGTCCGGACTCTCGACCGCTTCTACCGAATGGACGGTAGCTCATTGAATTTCGGGCAGTTCTCGGTGCCGTAGATCGTCGCCTTTGCGCCGTTTGCTGACCACCACCGGCGCCACCGCTCCTGCGTTGCTGCCACGTCTGAGGATCCGTCGCACCATTGAAGGTGGGTCAACGACGCCAGTGCGCTGCAGACGTCGTTGTCCATGTAGCCGTTCGGCAGGCGTGCGCGATCGATCAGCACCGGAACCGCCGATCTGTCGTGCGTATTGCCGAGCGCCCGCCTGATAGTCCCGTTGACGAGAGGATTCGAGCTCACTGGTGCCTGAGCCAGCGCGTTAACCGCAGCTGGGCCGCCGATAAGACCGATGCCGAGAGCCGCTGTGTTTCTGATCCAATCGTCCGCTTCCGTGCTGCGACCCGGGAGCATGCTGGCAAGGAACTCGAGATTGTCAGGGTTCATTGATTTGGCGATGGCGTCAATGATGGATGCCCGAATCGCCAGATCGCGGCTTCGATCGAACCAGGCAATCAACTCCCGGCGGCTACTCGGTGTGCCAATCTCGGCAAGCGCGGCCGCGGCGGGTGTGGCGATGCCGTCCTGGTTGCCCGCGTAGCGCACGATCTTGATGGTTTCTGACTCGAGAAATGGCGGTGCCATCTCGAAGAGCGCTTGAGCGGCCTCAGATCCCTCGCGCGAATAGATCTGCATGGCAATCGCTACAAGCGGCTTGTAGGCTGCCTCCAACTCAGATTGGGAACCGGCCACGATCACGAGCGGGACTGTCCGATTGACGACGGCGCCCTCGACCGGATCGCCATCCTTGTGCTTCGGTGGTGGTGCTGGTGCGCCGTTCGGCAGAGTCGGATAGTTTTTCCACCGCACGTCGGCGTGTCCCGTCACGCGCACCTCGTACGACCCCGGCGTGAGGCGGTAGGTACGCAGGAGATATCGCCGCGTGGTTTGCGCGCCCGGTTTGAGCATCGGAGGATGATCGACAATTCCGAACGCGGCGCCGCCCCCGATTCCGCCGCAAGGGTTCAGGGATTTGACGGGTTTGCGTGTGCCGTTCGCGACGACAAAGGTGAGCGGATTCTGAATGCCGCCGCCGTCGTAGCCGATGGCTTCGTCACCCACGTTCCTGATGTCGACGAAGATGAAAACCGGTTCGCCGGCGAGGTAGGACGTCTTTTCGGTGCGTACGTTGACTTCGACCTGGGCAAGAGCCGGCGTCGCCAGCAAACAGAAAACCAATGAGAGTAGCTTGGTCACGGGGTGTTTAGACTCCATATCGGCCCGCGTGGCCGATGAGGTCGGATCCGCGTCAAGCCAGGACAGACCCGAAAGAGTCTTAGAACCGGCACCCTCCCGCAATGCGCACCTGATGATCGGCCGTGTAGTTGACGTGCGGATCCTCGGCCACGCGAACGAACCAGCGACGCCAATTGGCATCGACGCTGACCGCCCAGCTGTTGACGTCGATGTCACCTTCACCACGACCTCGCTCGTTGACGACGTCCAGAGTCAGACGCCACGTATCGGGCAGGTAGCGCCTGAGGGTCACGTGCGTGTTGGTCTGGCCGGTACCGAGGCGGTCGTCATGAATGGCGTACGCCTCGATCGCATTCCCCGCCGCATCGCGATAGCCGGCTCCGGCCTGGATGTAGTCGTTGGGATCGAAGCCAAGGTTCCAATAGGGTTGAAGGTTCGTTCGACCGAACCCGCCGATGCCAAAGAGGTGAACACCCACTTCTGAATAGATAGTGGCGCCAACGAAGTCGTGGGTTGCTGCCTGCACCGATGGAACGAGAGTGAGCCAGTGCGAGTGATAGTCGTACTCGTATCCCACCCGCGCCTGGTCGAACCCGTCGTTTTCGTGGTACACGCCAATCCATGCAGTCGAGGAGCTGAATGTGTGCCTGAAGTTGGCGTCGACTCCGAGCTTGCCTGAAGAGAAATGGTAGTACGCCAGCGTGACCTTGTTCGACGGCGGCTCCGGTTGCTGGGCGGCAGCATCGCTTTGCTGGGCGACAGCGTTGCGAGTCGTCGCGCCCGTGGCGGCAATCGTCAGGAGGAGCCCGAGCAGAATCCGATACGCCATGCGGAACGTAACGACTCCACTTTACAGGAAGACGCACCTGGTTCCGAATGCGCCTAGGCGACTCAACTAATTCTCGTTACTATCCTCGTCATGCCTGCCTCGAGATTTCGCCAGACGTCCCGCCGTGGATGAACTAATCAGGGAAGTCACGGCCGGCGAACGCCGCATCGTTGTTGTCGACGTCGAGGCGACCTGCTGGAAGAAAGGCGTGTTCAGCCGGAAAAAGGAAACGATCGAAGTCGGCGCCGTGAAGCTGCTGCTCGAGCGCGCCGAGAGCAGGTGGCCCGAGTTTCAAACGTTCGTCCGGCCGCTTCGCCTTCCTCGGCTCTCGAGTTTCTGTCGCGAGCTGACCGGCATCACGCAGGAGAATGTGGACGCCGCTCCGAGCTTCCCGGAAGCACTGCAGCTGTTCCTGCAGTGGTCAGAACCGTTGGACCGAATCGTGCTCGCAACGTGGAGTCGCTACGACTTGTGGCAGCTCGATCTTGATCTGGAGGCGCACGGGCTCCCCAAGCTCACCGTTCCTTTCCTCGACGTCAAAAAGCTCGCGGCGCGCATCGTCGGTGCCAAGAGCTTCGAGGAGACCGCGCGTGAACTGACTCCCGATAGCGACGCTATGCCGCGGCACCGCGCCATTGCCGATGCGCGTCGGACGGCACGAATACTGAGGCGCTTGCTCCGCCCGAGTCGCTAGAAGCGGTTTCAAAAGCTCGTGCAACAGTGGCGAACGAGCGCGCGAGTGAGCCCACGCGATCGGAGCGCGCCGTCGAAGCGGCGCGCGAGAGCGCGTCTAGGGAGTCCGAGCGGCG
>Ga0207701_10001274_pt1 | contig 26619 bp, 17 predicted proteins | sample KBSSwiSSwithPhiX_FD_184294 | JGI IMG/M metagenome (GOLD analysis project Ga0207701, IMG submission 184294) | Switchgrass rhizosphere bulk soil microbial communities from Kellogg Biological Station, Michigan, USA, with PhiX - S5 (SPAdes) (version 2) | ecosystem: Environmental > Terrestrial >... | reverse complement strand
TTCCGTGAAGGTAAGCGCTTCGGTGCTGTTGACGATGGTTTTGCCGTCGAACTTCGCGAATGGCAACTCGACTGGCGCGCTGCCCGTGGCGATTACGATGTTCTTTGCTTCAATTTCCTGCGTGTCGCCTTTCGACGATTTAATCGAAACTTTCCCAGGCGCAGTAATCGTGCCGATCCCCTCAAAAGTCGTGACCTTGTTGGTCTTCATCAGGGCGCGGACGCCGCCGGTAAGCGTTTTCACCACCTTGTCTTTGCGCTGCTGCATCTTTGGAAGATCAACCTGCACGTTCTCGATCATGATTCCGTGTTTGGCGGCTTCCTTTTTTGCGAACATCACATGATCGCTCGACGTGAGGAGCGCTTTGCTCGGGATGCAGCCCACATTCAGGCAAGTTCCGCCGAGGTCCTTGTCTTTCTCGACAATGGCGGTTTTCAAACCGAGCTGCCCGGAGCGGATCGCAGCGATGTAACCGCCCGGTCCGGAGCCGATGATTACAACATCAAATTTTTCCATAGCGACAATTGGGAATGACTATGGAAGATGGGCGGCCGCGCCTGTCATGGCAAACGGGCGGCCTCGCCTGTTTGCGCGGAGCGGCATGCGAGACGCATGTCTGCCATGACAGCCGGGACGGCTGTCTTCCAACTAAAAATCTATCGGCAACTTTTTTGGGTCCTCGATGCACTCCTTCACTTTGATGAGAAAGGTGACGGCTTCTTTTCCGTCGATCGCACGATGATCGTAGCTGAGCGCCAGATACATCATGGGGCGCACTTCCACCTTACCGTCCACCGCAACTGGTCGCGGCATGATTTTGTGCATGCCGAGAATGCCGCTTTGTGGCGGATTTAAGATCGGAGTGGCGAAGAGCGATCCGTACACCCCGCCGTTTGTGATGGTGAATGTGCCGCCTTGCAGGTCTTCGATTTTCAGTTTTCCGTCACGGGCTCTGCTGGCGAAATCGGCGATGTCACGCTCTAAATCAGCGAAAGTTTTCTTGTCCGCGTCGCGCACGATCGGGACAACGAGTCCACGCTCAGTGCCGACCGCGACGCCGATGTCATAAAAATGGTTTTCGATGAAATCATCTCCTTCAATGCGGCCGTTGACGACAGGCACCGCTTTGAGCGCCTCCACACATGCCTTTATAAAGAACGACATCAAACCCAGTTTGACGTTGTTCTTTTTCGTGAACTTCTCCTGCGATTTTGCACGCAGCTCCTGCACGGCGCTCATGTCGCATTCGTTAAAAGTCGTGAGGATCGCAGCGGTCTGCTGCGCCATCACCAACTGCGCTGCGATCTTGCGTCGCAATGGCGACATTCTTTTCCGGGTAAACCGGGCGTCCGCGGATTGTCGGTCTTGTTCGACTGAGGGGGGCGGCGCTGTCACCCCGGAGCTAACAGTTTCCCCCACAGGTTTACGCTCTTGGGCCGCGGCCAGCACGTCGCCCTTCGTTAGACGACCGTCTTTGCCGGTGGGTGAAATGCTCTCCGACTCGAGCTCCTCTTCTTTAACAATGCGGCGCACGGCGGGAGACAGAGGCTTTTCTTCCTCTGGTGGCGCCTTTTTTTCTTTTTCTCCTATGCGCTTTTTCTCCGCTTCGAATTCTTTCTCCGCCGCTGCGGGTTCTCTCTTTTTTTCCGGGGGCTTCTCTGCCTTCTTTTCTCCCGGCGCAGATTTGGAGTCATCAATCGTCGCAACGACTTCGCCGATTTTCACTTCCTGACCTTCGGGTATTCTTGCTTCCAGCACGCCAGCCTTTTCCGCGACGATCTCGGTGGAAACTTTGTCGGTCTCAAGAGTGAAAAGGGCGTCGCCTGCATTCACGAAGTCGCCCGATTTCTTGTGCCAGACAGAGACAACACCGCTCGTGATCGATTCGCCGACAGCCGGAATTTTTACTTCGATAGGCATGGATTGGAGGTACTTAAAGCTAATCGAGCGTCGCGGTCGATCTGCGTTTCGTCAACCAGGTAGCGCAAGCGCCATTGCAGATGCGACTCAAGGGGTACAGGGGTCTTTGTGGCGGCGCACCCTACCAATCAAAGGGAAAACGCGTCATCGACAAGGGCAGCTTGCTCTCGTTTGTGTCTTGCAAGTGCGCCGACGGCCGGGCTGGCGCTGGCGTCGCGGCCCGCGTAAGCGATTTCGGTGCAAAAGATCGTACGCAAACGCGGTTCGATGAAACTCCACGCGCCCATGTTCTGTGGTTCTTCCTGGCACCAGACGAACTTCGCATTCTTTGGAAACGGCTTGCGCATTTCGCGCAGCTTTTTTTCGGCCAGCGGATAAAGCTGCTCGACGCGAATGATCGTGGCACTGTCGACCTTGCGCTGAGTCCGATAATTGAGCAGATCGTAATAGACTTTGCCCGAGCAAAGAATGATCCGCTTCACTTTGTCGGCAGTTCCGGCCTCCGGCGAGCCGAGAATTTCTTCGAATCGGCCATGGATGAATTCTTCCGCCGAGGACGAAGCGAATTCGGCGCGCAAGAGACTTTTCGGAGTCGTAATGATGAGCGGTTTGATGAAATTGCGTTTCATCTGTCGGCGCAACAGATGAAAATACTGTGCGGAAGTAGTGAGATTGCAGACCTGGATGTTATCCTCGGCGCAAGCTTGCAGAAAGCGCTCGAGCCGCGCGCTCGAGTGTTCCGGCCCCTGTCCTTCATACCCATGCGGAAGCAGCAGGACGATGCCACTCGGGCGCTGCCATTTTGATTCTGCTGAGACGATGAATTGATCGATGATAACCTGGGCGCCGTTGGCAAAATCGCCGAACTGGGCTTCCCACAGGCAAAGCATTCTCGGGTAATCGAGCGAGTACCCGTAATCGAACCCGAGCACAGCGGCTTCGGAAAGCTGACTGTTGTAAATACAGATACGCGCCTGCTTCGCGGCGAGATGCATGAGTGGGACATAAGGTTCACCAGTTTTCGCGTCGTAGAGCACGGAATGCCTGGAGCTGAACGTCCCTCGGGCACTGTCCTGACCCGACAATCTGATGGGAATTCCTTCTAAGAGGAGCGACCCGAACGCGAGCGCCTCGGCGTAATGCCATTCATACGGACCGCCAGCCTCAAATACTTTGCGCTGATGCTCGAGGACGATGCGTTTTATCTTGGGTTGAATATTGAAGCCATCTGGCACACGCGTTAGCCCATTCACAATGGTCCTTAAAGTTTCCTCGCTGATCGCAGTCGGCTCGGATGTGCTTGTGTATTCCGGCTGGAAGACAGCCGTCGATTCTTTGAACTTCGCCTGCTCGGCTATCTCGTCTTTCTCGCGCGCCTTTACATTTTCGAGCGGCAAGTCCAACCGAAGCTGAAACTCTGTTTCGAGCGAGGCCGCGTCGTCTTCGGTAAGGATTCCATCTTCGAGCAACTGCCGCTTATATAACTCGGCAACCGATGGGCGTTTGTCGATCCTGGCGTACAGATCAGGTTGCGTGAAGGACGGCTCGTCGACTTCCTGGTGACCGTATTTGCGGTAGCAATACATGTCGATCACGACATCGCGTCCAAATTCCTGGCGAAAATCGAGCGCCATGTCGGTTACGAATTTCACCGCGAGCGCATCGTCCCCGTTCACGTGGAAAATCGGCGCTTCGATCATTTTCGCCACGTCCGTTGCGTACATGGACGAGCGCCCTTCCTCGGGCAAAGTTGTAAACCCAATTTGGTTGTTCACGACTACATGCACGGTCCCGCCGGTGCTGTAGCCGGGCAGTTGCGACATGTTGAGCGTCTCGGCAACGATCCCCTGCCCCGCAAAGGCCGCGTCGCCATGAACTAGAAGGGGCAAAACCTTACGGCGATGTTCGGTATCGTCGCGGATGCGTTGCCTTGCCCGCGCAGTTCCTTCTACCACCGGATCGACCGCTTCCAGATGGCTCGGATTGGCTGAGAGGCGGATTTCGACTTCGGCGCCGGCAGGAAGCTTCCGGACCGTCCGATAGCCGAGATGATATTTCACGTCCCCGTCGCCTGCGACCAGGTTCGGGACATAGTTTTCGCTGAATTCGGTGAAGATAACATTGAGCGATTTTTTCAGAAAATTCGCGAGCACATTGAGACGACCGCGATGCGCCATGCCCATGCAAATCTCCTTGATTCCGGCACTTGGACATTTCTGCAGAATTACGTCGAGAATCACCATCAGCGATTCCGCTCCCTGGAGCGAGAAGCGTTTCTGCCCGACGTAATGCGCGTGTAAGAACGTCTCGAACGATTCCGCTTCCAGCAATACCCGCAGCAAGGACATTTGCACCGACCGGCGTGCATCCGGTTTCGCTGGACGCGATTCGAGCCGGTGTAACACCCAGTTGCGGATGCGCGTGTTCTGAATGTGCATGAACTCAGAGCCGATCGACCCTGCATAAATCCTTTCCAGCGCTGCGATCATGTCCCGCAGCGTCATCGGCTGGTTGTCGTGAAAGAACTTCGATGAAATTCGAAGGTCGAGATCCTTCTCGCTGAAACCGAGTTCGCGCAGAGTCAGCAATGGATTCTCCGGTCGTTTCTCAACGAGTGGATTCACCCGCGCGATCGTGTGCCCAAGTATGCGATAGGCGTAGACCAGTCCATCCACCCGCGATTGCAGGGAAGTTTCGGGAGCTTCGACAGCCTTTGTGACTGCGCCATCGCGGTCCGGCACTTCGCCCAGCTCGAAGCCTTCGAAAAACGCGGCCCATCCAGAATCGACCGACTCGGGATCTCGTTGCCAACGTGTGTAATTCTCCTCGATTAGATCGAGGTTCGCGCGAGCTGCAATTGAAGGGCGCATAGCAAATTTAATCTGCGACTATTACGCTGGGCGGCAAGTTGACACTGCGTCTGGCACTCCTTTACTTGCTGCGCAGATGACTGCGACTGAAATCTACGAATCGGTAACGAAGGGCGGCGCGAGCGGATCGCTGGTCGTTTTCATGCTGGCCCTTGCAGGGCCGGCGTCTCTGTTCGCGCAAGCCGATCCGGCTTCGGAACCAACGGTTTTGGCGGTAGCGAAGGTTTTGCCAGCCGTAGTTAATATCAACACGGAGCGCGTGGTGAGACGAACAGTGCGCGATCCGGTTGAGGATTTTTACGCGCAATTCTTCGGGCATAATCGCGTTCGCCCGCGCGAAATCCGCCAGACCCTGCAAAGTCTCGGTTCCGGTTTCATAATCGATCCGGCAGGTTACATCATAACCAATCAGCACGTCGTGGAGCGCGCCGCGGACTTGAAGATTCACGTGACGACGAACGACGAGAAAACGTACAACGCCCACTATATTGCCGGCGATGACAAGACGGACCTCGCATTCATCAAAATCGACGCCAAGACGAATTTTCCATTTGTCAGCCTCGATGATATTTCTCCGAACATCCTTGGCGAGACAGTTATCGTGGTCGGCAATGCTGTAGGCTACGGCAGTTCAATCAGCCGCGGCGTTCTTAGCGCGGTCAATCGCAACATCACAGTCGATGATGTCGAGTACAAAAATTTGGTGCAGACGGATGCGGCCATTAACCCGGGAAATAGCGGCGGACCGGTGATTGATATTTCGGGGCGGCTGGTCGGCATTAGCTCAGCAAAAATGGCGTTCACGCCGCAGGGTGTTCCTACCCAGGGATTGGGTTTTGCCATCCCAGCAGACGTGGTTCGCGACAGCGTCAACCGATTCAAAAAAATTGCCCAGAAACAGCCGGAGATAAAGAAACAAATCGCGGCCAGCGATGCATCGGGATCGAATGCCGAACGGTTATTTGGGCTGCAACTTCAGAATTTGACCCAGGATTTGAGTAACGCGCTTGGTTACGTGCTGGGCCACGGCGTGCTGATTACCGCAGTCGAACCCGACAGCCCGGCCGACGAAGCGGGAATAGAACGCGGGCTCGTCATTTACCGGGTGGGACAATCCGCCGTGAACTCTGTCAAACAGATCGAGAACCTGCTTGGCCGAGTGCAGGGTGGCGCGAACGTGACTTTCGCCATCGGTGTAATCCGCGCCGGTGGACAAGACCGCCAGGTCGCTACTCTGACCCTGACGGCGCGTTGATAAAAAAAATCGCAACGCAATTGCCGTTCGATTGTCTCATGCAGATATCGCGCAATGATTAAGGTTGAGAATCTGACGAAACGTTATGCCGGCCAGCCTGCGATCCAGAACCTGAATTTCGAAGTCGGCCAAGGAGAAATCATGGGGTTTCTGGGACCAAACGGTGCCGGCAAAACCACCACCATGCGCATTTTGGCGAGCTTCATGCCGCCTACCTCGGGCCGCGCCACCATCGCCGGGTTCGATGTTTTTGAGCAATCGCTTCAGGCACGAGCCCACTTGGGCTACATGCCGGAAAATGTGCCACTCTACAACGACATGCGGGTGACCGAATACCTTGATTATCGCGCCGCGCTAAAAGGAGTCCCACACCGCCGGCTTGCAGAGCGCGTCGGCGATGCAAAGGAACTTTGCGGCCTTAAGGAGGTGGAGAAGCAACTGATCGGTACCCTCTCCAAGGGTTATCGCCAACGGGTCGGTCTGGCGGACGCGCTGTTGCACGAACCCGACCTTCTCATTCTCGATGAGCCCACGATCGGCCTCGATCCAAATCAAATCCGCCAGGTGCGCGAGTTGATCAAAAATCTGGGAAAACAGCACACGATTCTGCTTTCGACTCACATTTTACCGGAAGTCGAGATGACATGCAGCCGGGTCATTATCATTCATAAAGGGCGAATCGAGGCATGCGATACACCTGAAAATTTGTTGGGCAAGATCAGGCAGGCTGGGGGTGTAGTCGTTGAAGCAAAGGTAGGACCTGATAATGGCGTAGAGGAGTTAAAGAAGATTTCAGGTGTCCGTGACGTAATCGCCGAAGCGGACGGCGATTGGAAAATATTCTCGCTAAGGGTGGAATCAGGCGTTGACGTGCGCGAAGAAATCTTTCGGCTTGCCACCGATCGCCATTGGACCGTGCGCGAACTGACTCAACGTCGAGCGACACTTGAGGATGTCTTCGTCGAGCTCACGCATCCCGATCAAGTGTGATGGAGACCAAGGGATTGACATTTTTCCAGGTAGCGCGCGCGTCCCGCGTGCTGGTGGAGCCTGCCCTGAGCGCAGCCGAAGGGGCGTCGCGCCGAAACAATCTTTGCTTTGATCTCCGGTCGCGGCGAAGAGAGGTAAGTCCGGAGAAAAGTTCACGATCGCGAGGACGCGCTCGCTCCGGCAGCTGCCCGCCGAGACCCGCGCGCTACCCGGTCAGGAGGAACAATGCGTAAATTTTACACTCTGCTCTCCCGCGAAGTGCGCAGCTACTTCCACTCGCCGATCGCCTACGTCGTCCTCATTTTTTTCCTGCTCATCGCGGGAGTGGATTTTTATTTTCAAATTTCCTTCATGAACCAGCGCCAGGTGCAATACACCGTCCAGGAAGCGTTCTTTAACTCGGTCTTCTTCTGGTTCGCTTTTGTTCTGATTTTTCCGCTCATCACAATGCGCTTGTTTGCCGAGGAATTTAAGCTCGGCACGATCGAGCCGCTCATGACTGCGCCGGTGCGCGACTGGCAGGTGGTGCTCGCGAAATTCTTCGGCGCGCTGGTCTTTTATCTCGTTCTGTGGATTCCGACGCTGCTTTACTTTGCGATCTTTCTCAAACTAACGAACCAGCCGGCCGCGCATTCTGCCGGAGCATACTTCGGTTCGTATCTGATGCTTTTATTGCTGGGAATGTTTTATCTTTCGATCGGTTGCCTCACCTCGGTTCTGACCAGGAACCAGATCATCGCCGCGGTCGTTTCTTTCTGCGCAATTACACTGTTATTCTTCCTCGGGCTGGTCCAGTTCATTCTCCTCGATGTCAGCTCGGCTACGCGCGATTTGCTCGGCTATTTTTCCGCGATCGACCACATGGTGACCTTCTCCCGGGGCGTAATCGATACCCGGCCAATCGTTTTCTACCTGAGCATGACCATTGTAATGCTGACACTCACCTATCAGGCGTTCCAATCTCGAAAATGGAGGCTGTGACTATCATCGGTAGGGCGTGGCCCCGGGCGCGCCGGATATCTCAAGGCGTAAACAAGAAATTGTAAGAAATGGCCAAAGAAATCCAGCAGGCTCCGAGGCAAGGAAAAATCCGCCGGTTTCGGATCGGCTTTAACGTTCTCGCCCAGATCGTTCTGATTTTGTTCATCGCTGTGATGGTGAATTCCATCGCTTTTAAACACTACGCGCGTTGGGATTTCTCCCGCGACAAAAAATACGAACTGTCCGATAAAACGAAGCGGTTTCTCAACTCGATCAAGGGCAAGATGCGCGTCACGATTTTCTTTTCCCCCACGACACCGATCACCACCGACGTGCAGAGTTTGCTCACTGAATATCAATATGCGGCGAACGGAAAAATCGACATCGAACGAATCGATCCCGAGCGCAATCTTTCTCGCGCGAAGGAGCTGTTCGACAAATACAAAGTAGTCACCGACGAGAGCCTTTTAGTGTTCGATTACGAAGGACGCAACAAGACGGTCAAGGCGTCCGAGATGGCTGAGGTCGATCAAAGCGGGATGGCATTCGGCGAAGGCCCGCGTGTGACCGCATTCAAAGGCGAACAGGCCATCACAAGTGCAATGATGGACCTCGTGGAAGGGAAGAAAAACACCGTAGGTTATGTCATCGGTCACAAAGAACCGCCGATTTCGGCAGCGAGCCCGGTCTCGGTGATGAAGACATTCATCGAAAACGAGAACATCAAGGTCCAGGAGCTGAACCTTTTCAATGTCGACGCAATTCCGGCAGAAATGAAGGCGATCCTGATTGTCGGGTCGCAATACGATTTTTCCGATCGCGAAATGAAGTTGTTGCGCGATTTCTGGGACAAGCAGGGAAGGGTCCTGCTGCTTCTTGATCCGGCAGCCAAAACGCCAAAGTTGGACGGATTTCTCAACGAACTGGGCGTAAAGGTGAATGACGATCGGCTGATGGTCTTCCTGCGGACGGGAATCCAGGAAGTGGCACTCACGCGAGACGTGCGAGCGTATTTTCTCGGCGGCAGTCCAATCACACAACGGCTGGCTGACGTGCGGGCGCTCTTTTTTGGTGGCACCTCTTCGCTTACTCTTGAGCCCGATCGGGTCCGCACCGCGAACGTCCGGGTCCAGCCGCTGGTTCAGGCGGAGAAAGGCTACTTCGCCGAAACGGATTATAATACAGACGATCAGACAAAGCTGCAGGCCGACGCGCAGCGGAGTAACGACGCGCCATTAACTATCGGGGCAGCGATCGAAAAAGGCGGTAGTGCCGATCAGCGCGTGCAGGTGGATTCGTCGCGTCTCGTCGTCGTGAGCAATGCGACCTTCGTTCAAGACAATGCGATCACACAAGATCAGCAAGCGCTCGATTTCGTTTCTGGCAGCGTGAATTGGCTGCTCAGACGAGAAGAATTGATCGGTATCGCGCCGAAGGTTGCACAGCCGCTCACCTTCACTCTCAACGAAGACGCGTTGCGCAATCTACGCTGGATCATTTTAGTCTTGATGCCGTTGATTCCAGCCGTAATCGGGAGCGTAGTTTGGTGGCAGCGCCGCGTTTGACCTTTCGGTCGAGCTATGAATTGGAGAACGACCGTTGTTTTAGCTGCGATTGCGCTCGGTGTTTTCGTTTACCTGAAATTCTTTGAACTCAAACACCCGGGCACCGAAGAAGCCAGACGCCAGGCTCAAAATGTCGTCAACTTCGATCGAGACAAAATCGACGGCATCGTTATTCAAAATGGAGATGAGAAGATTGAATTGCGGCGCCGCAACAACCGATGGCGCCTTGAAACACCAATCAAGGACCAGGCAGACAGTTCGCTGATCGACAATTTGCTGTGGGATTTGGGGAACTGGCAGAAGGAGGGGACGATTTCAGCCAAAGAAATCGACGCCGATAAAACCAAGCTGAATGAATATGGTCTGAACAACCCCAAACTGAGGCTCAAATTACTAGGCCAGAATAAACCGCCCGCGATTTTATTCGGAAAAGACGCCGCTTTAGAAGGCAAGATGTATGTGCGCTTCGAGAATTCGAAGGAAACGTATCTCGCCGGCCAATCGATCAAGAAAGACATCGATAAAAAACCGGAGGAATTTCGCGACCGCAAATTAATGGACCTCATCGCCACGCAGGTGTCGCGGGTCATTCTAAAAACGCCTACTGGTGAAATTGAGCTGCAGAAGAAGGGCGATCACTGGGAAATTCTCAAGCCCCTGCGTGCCGCCGGCGATGACCAAAAGATTGGTGATCTGATCGCGCAAGTTACTGCTTCCCGAATTCAACAATTCGTGGCGGACGATCACGGCGATCTTCACCCGTATGGACTGGCCGAACCGCGCGGCGCAATCACGCTGTTTGCTCAGAAGGACGAGCAGGGACAGCTGCTCCAGATCGGCGGCTTACCGGAGAAGCAAAAGGACCAAGTCTATGTGCGGTTCGCGCCGCGCGGATTCGTTTATACCCTGCCGAAGAAGATCGAAGATATCCTCAACACAAAACCAGACGTTCTGCGCGATCGCCGCCTCGTTCGAATCGACACAAACATTCTTGATCGGATCACGATCGACGCCCCAGGCAAGGAGAAGATCGTTCTTGCGCGGAAAAATGAGAATTGGGCAATCGCGAGTCGCAACAATGCACCGGCAAATTCAGGCGAAGTTCGCCGCCTCATCGACATCCTGCAAAATGAACAGGTGACAAGATTCGTCGAAGACGTCGCTTCAAATTTGCCAAATTACAGCCTCGACAAACCACAACTGAAATTGACCTTCAGTTCATTTGCATCGGAGAACACTGCCGAAACCAAAGCTGGCGAAGAGCCGTTTGCCACCCTCACTTTTGGAAAGGTGGATGGCGATAATGTTTACGCGCGGCTGGCCGACGAGCCATTTGTCGTGGCCGTCCGACGCGGCTTGCTCGACGAAATTCCAAGTGATCCTTTGCAATGGCAGGAGTTATCGATCTTCAAGTTCAAGCCGGAGCAAATTCATCACCTCAGCGTGAGCACAGACAAAGAGTTGGCGCTGGAGCGCGGAGAAAACAACCAATGGCGCTGGCTTAAAGGAAGCGGCGAGATCAATCAAACCAATGTGCAATCGTTGCTTAACAGCCTTTCGAGCTTGCGTGCCTTGCGTTGGGCCGGACCAACCGTCGCCCAGCAGGGCTTCGATAAGCCACAGCTTGCGATCACGTTTACGACTTCACCGGACGACAAAGTCTCGCACAAGCTATTGGTTGGCAGTTCGGCTGGCAACGGAACATGGTTCGCGCGGACGGAAGAACGCGAAGGCACTTTCACTATCCGCGACTCCGATCTAAACGCATTGAAACTGCCGCTCATAACAGCACCCTCTCCGCCCCCGAGTCCACCAAAGAAGGAAACCTCCTCGCCGGCCGCGAAGCGGTAACCTTTTTAAGGTTCAGCTAACAAAGAGCGCAGGTCTGGAATTCGGCGAAAGGGTATTGGGAATAAGTGAAAGCCAACGACCTGCAGAAGTATCGCGCTTTGGCACAAGGACTTCCTCGGTTCGCCATTGTCAGTTCAGCGCCGACGCGGAAAGATCACATTACCGATTGGATCACTGCAAAAACATCGAAAGGCCTGAAATTGCAGTCGTACTCAATCGAGCCGTTGGCGATTCGGGTGACCGGCGATATCGCGCTCAACCATTATCGGATCAAGCTACCTGGGCCAGGTCGTTGTAAGGACAGCGTGCATCGGGGAGAATCCCTGATCTTTGGGGTAGGGAATCCCCTAGGGCTTTGGTCGTCCTCTCCTAGGGGCTAAGGAATTAAACCACGGATCGCACGGATAACACGGATGGACACAAATCCAAAAATGACGAAATCCGAAAGACCCGCTTTCGCCAGCCCGGAGCCTCGGTATCAGTACCCCAAGGGTGAAGGCTACGCCCACTGGGATACACAAAAGATTCTGATGGTTCCCCTGTTTTTCAGAATTCTGTTTCGCGTCTATTCGCGTGTTTAGTGAGCAGAAGAAAAAGACTGTTTCGGCGAGGGCGACGAAACCAGCGCGAGGCGGGCGCGTTCCCCTCACGCCGCCCGGAAGGGAACCACTTTCTTCTTCCTGCCGGCTGCGGGCTCGCCCTTTGGCGGCAGGAAGTTTTCTTCCACAAATCTAAGGGCGCGCTCAACCAACTGGCGCCCGGAATTCAAGCCGAGCTTGCGTTTGATGTTTTCCCGGTGAGTCTCGATCGTTTTCACGCTCAGGTTCATCGAGTGCGCAATCTTGTTTGTGCCCAGCCCTGAACCGATCAACTGAAAAACATGCATCTCGCGATCGGACAAATTGTCGATGACTGGCATCTTTCCGGGAGCGCGAGGTTGCGGCTGTATTTCGAGAGATTTTTGGAACGCGCGCATGGCTAAATCCCGGCTCACATAGAGCTGGCCGCGCAAAACATCGCGAATGGCGGTAAGCAGCTCTTCCTTGAAGGCCTTTTTCATGAGATAGCCATTTGCGCCCGCGCGCAGCGCCCGCTCGGCGAAAATGGTTTCCTCAAACGCGGAGTAAACCAGGACGAGCAACCCAGGGTCTTGCGCCTTGAGCGCTTTGACAAATTCCAAACAGTCGCCTGTGCCCATCCGTAGTCCGATCACGAGCAGGTGCGGCTTGGTTTCCGCGAGCTTGGCCCGGATCTTGGAGATGCAGTCGGCTTCGCCGCAGGCAATCATGTCCGGCTGGGCGTTGATAAAAGCGACCATTCCGTGGCGAAGCAGCGGGTGTTCGTCCGCGACCAGGATGCGTGTTTTCGCGATCTGCTTTCCAGACACGATCCTGCCTGATGTGTGTGTTCCTGGGGGCTCCATCAGGGAAGGATCACGCCCGGGAAACAGTATGCGTGTGTGAGTTGGTTGGACGGTTGACGCATTGATGATTCGATCTCGCGGCGCCTTTTGTGGCGGGTTGCTACTTACTTGTAAAGAGAAAAATTGCAGATTTTTGGGGAAGGGACGCCCGTTCGGCTGTCGCTCAGGGCAAGCTGTATGCGCTCCAATCCGAGGTCTGAAATCGCAGGGCGACTCGAAGATGTAATCTGCCTGAGGCGGATAACGCTTCAACCCTTTAACCCCTCAACGAATCACGTGAGGCGAAGCCTCATCCGTGGCAGCACCGAGGTGCTAAACGTGGCGTCATAGAGCAATGTGACGGAACCGCCAACGGGAACGACAGGTTGCGGAACGCTGTGGCGCTTCCCAGCAAACGGCGCACAGCTCCGTGGCTACAACGTCACGCTTGCGGTTGGAGGTTTTCCTCCACAAACTTAATGGCGCGCTCAACTACCTGCTCGCCGGAATTCAGGCCGCATTTGCGTTTAATGTTTTCGCGGTGGGCCTCGATCGTTTTCACCCTCAGCCTCAACGAGTGGGCAATCTTCTTTGTGTCCAGCCCCGAACCAACCAACACAAAAACATGCATCTCGCGGTGAGACAGGTTGTCGACGACAGGCAGATTTCCTGAAGCGCGATTTTGCACTGAGGTTTCCAGCGATCTTTGGAACGCGCGCATGGCTAAATCCCGGCTAACATAAATTTGCCCGCGCAAAACATCGCGGATGGCGGTAAGCAGCTCTTCCTTGGCTGCCGTCTTTAGCAGGTAGCCATTTGCGCCCGCGCGCAGCGCCCACTCCGCAAAAATGCTTTCCTTGAACGCGGAGTAAACCAGGATCAGCAGCCCGGGCCTTTCCGCCTTGAGCGCTTCGACAAATTCCAAACTGTCGCCGATGCCCAGCCGTACTGCGGTCAACAGCAGATGAGGCTCGCATTTGGCGATTTTGCTCCGCGCGTCCGGTATGTTGTCCGCTTCACCGCAGACAATCATGTCTGGCTGTGAATTAAGATAAGCGCTGATCCCGTAGCGAAACAGCGGTTGCTCTTCCAAGACCAGGATTCGCGTCTTTGCGGGGGTTTTTCCTGAACCAGCCATGCGTGCGTCGTGTGCGCTGTTTTGGTTCTTGATATCAGCATCTGTCCGAGGACCGTTTGAAATGTGCATCGTTACAGTGATTCGCCGGATCTACTGTTAACTGATAGCCAGTTAGCTGTATAGGACTTTAATCCTGCCCTTCGTTTAAACATTGACAGCCGAGACGCCCGCTAGCATAACCCCACAAACAAACAACGAAGCACACGCGCTCTACTGCGGCTCGCCCAAGCTCGCTGCAAGGATAGAACGAGCTCTCGTTCAACCCAATCAGAAGGAGAAAATCATCATGAAATCAGCCATAGCTATTCTCGCAACCATATTAATTGTCCAGTCGCCTGTTTCATTCGTTCGGGCGCAGGGCTCGCCAAAGCCTGCCGCAACAGAGAAGGCGGCCGCGCCCGCCGGAGCCGGCAAACGCACGGATGTTTACCATGTCCACTTCGCCAAGGCTGCTCTCGGCAAGGCGGTGCAATTGGGCGACTGGCTCAAAACGCCGGATCCCAGCAACCCGATGCCCGACCACTTCATTGTCCTTCGCCATCAGGATGGGGACGCGTGGGATTACGTTGTCATTACCCATATCGGCCCAAAAGCGACCGTCGAGGCTGCCGGCACTGCTGTGCCTTCAGACAAACGCGACCTGGGTGATTGGCATACCGATACATTTGTGAACGGACCATCGTGGGAGGAGTTCACTCGCGCCATGGGCATTGACGGCGATTCAGCAGGCAAAACTGCGGGCTCGGTTTACATTGTTTCTGTTTATCGTCCGGCTCCCGGCCATCGCGAAGGATTGGAGAAGATGCTCAGTGAAGCTCCGCAACAGCCCGACACCAGCACAGGCAACGTATTGATGCAGCATCTCGAAGGCGCCGACTGGACGTTTCTAGCCGTCGCCCGTTACAATTCGTGGGAAGATTTTGCCACGAGCGAGAAAAACAGTGTGGCGCAGACGACGAAAAAGGACGGTGGCTGGGTTCGCTTGCGTGAGCATATCGCTTTTCATACCGACACGCTGACCGACCGTCTCGCGCCGTAAACGACTTCGCTGGCGTGATACGTTGAAGCGTTAAACCGTTACATCGGTACAAAGTCGCGTCGCGGTTAGTTGTAGCCACGGCGCTGTGCCGCCGTGGGGGTGGACGACACCGCGAACGCCACAACACGATTCTAAAATTGTCGTGCCTTTCTGTGAAACGCCAACCTAAGGGAGTGAGCGTCTGACACAGACGCCCTACAATGGCCCCCGGCCGGCAAAATTTGTCATTCCTTCGTCATTGGTCATTCGGATTTCGTCATTTCGATCCTGTCATCGCAATCGGGAGTAAGAGGATGAGTAGGAATAGGATTTAAGATTAAGAGGAAGAGGAAGATTCGACAACACATCTACGCATCATGATGCGTCAATTTGTTTCTTGATCACGGGAGCAAAACACCGTTTAGTTCAGGGACAATCATGTCGTCACCGGAACTTCATCCTCTGGAATCGCTTTTGCGCCAACGCATCGTCGTGCTCGACGGCGCCATGGGCACGATGATCCAGCGCCTCAAGCTGAGCGAAGCGGATTATCGCGGGAACCGCTTTCGCGATCGGCCGGGGAAAGATCTCAAAGGCAGCCTCGAGCTGCTCAATTTAACTCAACCGCACATCATCGAGGAGATCCACGCCCAATACCTCGATGCCGGCGCCGACATCATCGAAACGAACACGTTCAGCGCTACCACGGTTGGACTGCACGATTTTCTTTTCGCCGGGGAACCACCGCGCGGACGAAAGAATCAGCAATTTTTCCAGCGTGTAGTGGACGATCCCGATTTTCGCGGGCTCGTGTACGAGATGAATGTGGCGGCAGCCAAAATTGCTCGCCGGGCAGCGGAACGTGTCGCAAACGAAACCGGGACTCGCCGCTTCGTTGCGGGATCGTTGGGTCCCCTCCCCGTGGCTGCGTCGATTTCACCCGATGTAAACGATCCCGCGTTCCGCGCGGTCACGTTCGATCAGCTTCGGCGAACCTATTTCGATCAGGCAAAGGCGCTCATCGAAGGAGACGTCGATCTTTTGATTGTCGAGACCATCTTCGACACGCTCAACGCCAAAGCCGCGCTCTTTGCTCTTGCAGAGCTTTTTGAACAAACGGAAAAAAAAATCCCGATCGCAATTTCGGGAACGGTAACCGACCGATCCGGTCGGACACTGAGCGGACAAACGGTCGAAGCATTTCTCATTTCAATCGCGCACGCGCAGCCGCTGCTGGTGGGATTGAATTGCGCGTTAGGCCCAGACGAGATGGAACCGTATGTCGAAGAACTGGCCCGGATTTCGCCATACTTCATGAGCGCATACCCCAACGCGGGTTTGCCCGATCCGCTATCGGAGACTGGTTTTCCGGAAACACCGGAAACGTTTGCGCCTAAAGTCGTGAAATGGGCGGAGACCGGCTGGTTGAATCTCGTAGGCGGCTGTTGCGGAACAACGCCCGAACACATCCGCGCAATTGAAAAGGCGGTGCGCGGTTTTGCGCCACGACTTGTGGAGGCGTGTGCGCTCCCCAATCCAGATGCGCGATCATATGCAAGCTAACGCGTTACAGCTTTCCGGGCTGGAGCCGCTGAAGATTACGCGAGAGTTCGGCTTTGCTGTGATTGGTGAGCGGACAAATATCACGGGCTCTCCGAAATTTTCGAAATTGATCCTGGCAGACGATTTCGAAGGCGCGCTGGCAGTGGCGCGCCAGCAGGTCCAGGGCGGCGCGAACCTTCTCGACGTGAACATGGACGAGGGCATGATCGATTCGGAAGCGGCCATGACACGCTTCCTGAACCTGATCGGCAGCGAACCGGAAATCGCGCGCATTCCAGTGGTGATCGACAGCTCGAAGTGGAGCGTGATCGAAGCGGGACTGAAATGCGTGCAGGGCAAAGCGGTCGTCAATTCCATCAGCTTGAAGAACGGCGAGGAGGAATTTCTCCGGCAGGCGCGATTGATCCGGCGCTATGGCGCGGCTGTCATCGTGATGGCGTTTGATGAGCGCGGCCAGGCCGACAACTTGGAGCGCAAGATCGAGATCTGCACGCGCGCTTACGATCTCTTAACAAGACAGGCGAACGTGCCAGGGAACGATATTATCTTCGATCCAAATATTCTGACCGTGGCGACCGGCCTCGAGGAACATCGCAATTACGCAGTCGATTTCATCGAAGCGACCCGTTGGATCAAAAAGAATCTTGCCGGCGTGCGTGTGAGCGGGGGTGTGAGCAATATTTCGTTTTCGTTTCGCGGCAACAACACCGTGCGCGAAGCGATGCACGCCGCGTTTCTTTTTCACGCAATCCGCGCCGGTCTCGACATGGGAATCGTCAACGCAGGGCAGCTCGCGGTTTACGAAGAGATCGAGCCGGAACTGCGGGAGCGGGTGGAAGACGTGCTGTTGAACCGGCGCGACGACGCGACCGAACGGCTGGTCGATTTCGCAGAAAGAGTAAAGGCGAAAGGCAAAACGCCGATCAAAGACGAGGCGTGGCGTGCCGAACCCGTAGAAGAGCGGCTAAAACATGCGCTCGTAAAAGGGATCGTTGATTACATCGACAGCGATACGGAAGAGGCGCGACAAAAATGCAGGCGACCGCTCGAAGTGATCGAGGGTCCGCTCATGGCCGGGATGAGTGTGGTGGGAGACCTGTTTGGCTCAGGCAAAATGTTTCTGCCGCAAGTAGTCAAAAGTGCGCGCGTAATGAAGAAAGCTGTCGCCTACTTGATGCCGTTCATGGAGGCGGAAAAATCCGCGGGTGCGAAACCGCAGGGCCGAATCGTAATGGCAACGGTGAAAGGCGACGTGCACGATATCGGCAAGAACATCGTGGGCGTCGTGCTGCAATGTAACAATTACGACGTCATCGATCTCGGCGTGATGGTGCCGGCGGCGCAGATTTTGGAGACGGCGCGAGAGAAAAAGGCGGATGTCGTCGGATTGAGCGGGCTGATCACTCCGTCATTGGATGAGATGGTGCACGTGGCGCAGGAAATGGAGCGCGAGCGATTCAAGCTGCCATTGTTGATTGGCGGCGCAACGACGAGCCGCGCGCACACGGCAGTAAAAATCGCGCCGCATTATCATGCTAGCACTGTGCATGTGCTCGATGCCTCGCGCGCAGTGGGCGTGGTCAATTCGCTTTTGAATCAGCAATTGAAACCGGAGTTCGATGCGAAAACACGTGATGATTACGCGCGTTTGCGGGAGGAACATTCGGCGAAAACGCGCCAGAGAAAGTTGCTCACGCTGGAAGAAGCGCGCGTAAATCGGACAGGAATTGACTGGGATGCATATACTCCACCGAAACCCGAGTTTCTAGGAGTGCGTGTTTACAAAAGTGATGAGATTTTGGCGAGGGCGCCGAAACCGGCACGCCCCGCCTGCAACGCTGTATCACTGCGGGCAGGCGAGGACGCGTGCGCTACCCAGAACGTTTCTTTGCGGACCCTTATCGAGTACATCGATTGGTCGCCGTTCTTTCATGTCTGGGAGTTGCGCGGACGTTATCCGGCGATCCTTGATGATCCGGCGATCGGCAAACAGGCACGCGAACTTTTTGCTGACGCGCAAGAACTTCTCGAACAGATCGCGGCGAAAAACTTGCTCGTTGCGCGCGGCATTTATGCTTTTTGGCCGGCAAACTCAGTTGGTGATGATGTCGATCTTTACGTCGATGACGCGCGGACGAAGAAGCTCGCGACGTTTTATTGTTTGCGTCAGCAAATGCAAAAGCCGGCTGGGCAGCGGAACCATTGTTTAGCTGATTACGTCGCGCCGGGAAACTCTCAACTCTCAACTTTCAACTCTCAACCTGCTGATTACCTCGGTGGCTTCGCCGTTTCGATTCATGGCGCCGACGAACTCTCGGAAAAATTCAAACATCAGCATGATGACTACAACGCGATCCTGACCAAGGCGCTCGCCGACCGTCTGGCGGAAGCGTTCGCGGAATATTTGCATAAACAAGCCCGAATCGCATGGGAGTTCGGCCGCGAGGAAAAGTTGTCCACTGTCGATCTGATCCGCGAGAAATATCGCGGGATCAGGCCGGCGGCGGGTTATCCCGCCTGCCCCGATCATGCGGAAAAGGGAACGTTATTCGATTTGCTCGATGTGGAGAAGAACGCGGGCATCAGATTGACGGAATCGTTCGCCATGCATCCCGGCGCGAGCGTGAGCGGACTTTATTTTTCGCACCCCGATGCAAAATATTTTGGCGTCGGCCAAATCAGGCGGGATCAGGTTATCGATTATGCAACGCGAAGAGGCGAAACGATCGCCGCAGTGGAGAAGCGGCTGGCGCCGAATTTAGGCTACGAGGCTTAAATCGAGTTCTCTGCCTTCGCGCTCGCTAATAGCAGAGTGGCGTCTTTGGCTGAAACAGCGGCCGAATCTTTAGCTTCCTTCGCAGGCCAAACGACTTTCCAGGCGAGGCCACACTTCTCGAGCACCCAGATGACGTAGCGAGTGAGGTCGAATTCCCACCAGCGCAGACCGTGTGCCGCGCAACGCGGTTGCGCATGATGATTGTTATGATAGCCCTCGCCGAACCCGAGGACGCCGATCCAAAGATTGTTTCGGCTCTGATCGGACGTATCGAAGCTGCGATATCCGAACTGGCGCATGTGGCAGATGGAGTTGACCGACCAGGTGACATTATAAATGACGAGCATCGGCACATAGAGGCACCAAAGCATCCCGGCCAAACCAAGTGTAAAATACAGCGTCAACGCCAGAGCAAGATGCGGCAGGACATAGAGCAACGAGTTCTCCCAAAGGCGGCAGTACCAAATTTTACTTACATCGGCGGCGTAACGCTTCGACCGCTCGCGAAATTCAGGCGGCTTCCGGATCAGCCACATCATGTGGGCATAGGGAAAGCCGTGCACGGGACTGTGAATGTCTTCGTCGGTATCTGATTTGAGATGATGGTAACGATGATCCCCCACCCACGTGACGGGATCGCCGGCAAGCGTCACGGCAGTTCCGGTCGCGAACACAAATTTGAGCCATTCCGGCATCTCGAATCCGCGATGTGTCAGATAACGATGCAGATAAAGTGTCGTGCTAATTCCGCCCCAGAAAAAAAGCGGCAGCATGATGGACAGATAGAAAGGATGGAAGCGCGTCAGGAGTCCAAGAATTCCCAGTAGTTGCAACAGAACCAGGACGATGAAAATGAGAAGATTGAGTTTTTCGTGCTTAAACATGCGGAGAGGCGGGCGAGGACGAAGCAGCCAACCGGGCCGCAGTTAAATCCAGAGGTGTGATTATCGCACGCTAGGGAGACGACGGCAAATCGTTATTTCTCAAAAGGATAGCGCATGCGTCTGCATGGACCGGACCGTGAGTCGAATCAGGCAGTGACGAACTCACGCCGATTTACCGCTACCGGCAGTATCAAATATTAACTTTCAGGATGCGCTGGTCTGGCGAGCGTGATATTCATCAAGCCATAAGCCGGGGCGTAGCTTAGCTTGGTAGAGCGCGTGGTTTGGGACCACGAGGTCGGAGGTTCAAATCCTCTCGCCCCGACGTGAATCTACATCGATGGCGCTGATTAAAAAATCTGACGGCGCTTCATGCGGCTACACCATTATTGACTAGCTCCAGCGCCTTTCCGCATCGGGAAATTTGGCTACATTAGAGCCAAGACAGGGAATGAAGATAAAAGGGTTAATTTTGTCGGCATTGCTGGGCAGCATGACATTGACATTCCACGGGCAGGATGCGGCGCCGCCGGATGTCGATCTTTACGCACCGGAGAAACAGCCGGAGGTTACGGCCACACCTTTTCCAGAACCGAACGGCCCCGACATGCCGGAGATATCGCGGCTTGACCAGAACTTTTCAAAGCCGAGATCGCTCGGGAAAGAAGCTGATGCGGCCCGCGTGCATGTAGAATGGCGACAACTAAAAAACCGGACAGTGAATGACCCTGCGGTGCAGGCGGCAAAGGCGTTTGCTCAATCTGCCCGAACGGACTTGGAGAAACGGAATCGCCTCCGCAACTACTACAACATCTATTACGAACGCATGACCGCGCTCGCTACGGCTCCCGAAATCAAGTTGGCATTGCAGGCGTTGAAGACGTCTCACCAAGGCTTGTTAAATCAGCCCAAGGTGCGGCCTACGCCCACTCCCGAAGGTTCCACTGCGACACCAACGCCATCAGGCACGCCTGCGCCCAAGCAGCCGGCACATAAGCACAAGAAGAAAAAATCGAAGGGATGGTTCGGGAGCCGTCTTGTCAGCCCACATTCAATACTGTATTGCTAACGCATCGTGTTCACGGCGCGTTCGTCTAGTGGTTAGGACACAGCCCTCTCAAGGCTGGTGCACGGGTTCGACTCCCGTACGCGCTGCTGCCCTCGAAACACAGATCACCGATGCGTTTTCCAGCAATCGCTTTTCTCGTTGCGCTCTGCTGCGAGTTGATAAACGGATGCTCGGAAGACATCACCCGTCGAACGGCAGTCACCGTTTTTTCCGTTAAAGGAGACGTCATGTTCGGGACGGCTGACCAAAAGAGTTTTCAGCCGGTCACACGCGAGAGCCGGGTCCAGGATGGCAGTATCGTGCGAACGTCCGATGGCGCGCTGCTTGACCTCGGATTGATTGGCGGCGCCTTGGCGCAAATGTCGAGCAATTCTGAAATCAAGATCGAAGAATTAAAGATCTCGAAAGATGGCAACCAGACTCGCGGCGGTGTGCGTAGCCGGAGCGCGCGGATACGATTGAGCCGCGGGAAAATCATTATCTTATTCACTGGGGGCGCCAGCAACACGTCGCAATTTGCGATCAGCACGCCCCCGGTGACGGTTATGCCGGATTCGGACTGCCTGTTTCTTGTTCAGAGGGACGATCGAAACACTCGGGTAACTTGCGTGCGAGGAAAAGTCGATGCAGCCACTGCAGGGCAGCCGCCAATCGCAATCGGGGCCGGCTATTTTCAACGGTGGCCATCAACTCGTCCGGAGCCGGTGGCGGCGACTGAAGATGCCGCGGCGCAAATGGATATTATGGACTCGCTCGAAATTGAGGATGAGTTGCTCGATTTGGACGCCGGTTGGCGGAATCGCCGCCCGTTTTAGCAAGTCTTATTTAGGCAAAATATTTTTATTGACGGCCTAGCGGCGACCCCCTAGCCTCGTCGCCATGTCGTACCAAACGTCTCCTTTTTCCAAGTCAACGGGTACCGGAAAGTTGGGTCAATCGAGCGGCGCCAGCCTTGCGTTGTTCGCGGGAATTTTCATAGCATGCACTTTCGCGGTACGCGGAGAAGATTCTATTCCTGAAGAGCCATTGCCTTCTTCGTCCGATAACGCCGAAGCGCAGACCGACGCTGCTCCATTGCAACCGGCAACTTCGCTTGGCGGCCTCGACTCGAGGAACCTAACGCTTGGAGGTGAGACTGTCTCTCCAAAGGAATTACCTGCAGCGGAACCACGCCGCTTTCATTACAGTTTTGCGCTGACCGTTCGGGCGGTTTACGACGACAACATCTTTCTCACTAATACGAATAAAGTCGACGATTGGTATTTTGCGATCGAACCGAGGCTCACGGTTGGATTCGGCGATATGGAAGGACGCAACGAGAACTACGTTCGTCTGGACTACATGCCGAGCATAATTCTGTACGCCGACCACTCGAACGAGAATGCCGTCAGCCATCTGATCGAGCTGGAGGGCCAGTACAGGTTCAGCCGTTTAACGCTGAATTTGTTTCAGGGAGTGTATATACTCGATGGGACAAACATTAACAGCATTGTCGACACGACCGGACTGTTTGCAAACCTCGACACGAGCACATTCACACGGCTGAATCTTTTTACCACACGCCTGAGAGCAAATTACGAGCTCACCGCGAAACTGTTTCTGACCGGTGAAGTTGATGCCTGGGTTTACGACTACCCCGATCCCGGGTTTATCAGCTCCGAAATGATTTCAGGCGGTCTCTATATTAATTATGTTGTGACGCCAAAGCTGACGATCGGCGCCGGCGGCACTTTTGGTTATAATTGGGTGGACAATCCAAGTACGGACCAGACCTTCGAGCAGGCGAATTTTCGCCTCAATTACCAGGTAACAGGCAAATTGGGTCTGTCTGCCTCCGCAGGCGTTGAGATCCGTCAGTTCGACGATCAGCGGGGTGACTACGTGTCACCGGTGTTTGAGCTCGGCGGGATCTATCAGCCGTTTGACGGCACGACTATCACCCTGGCGGCCGGCCGGCGAGCCCTAAATTCCGGAGTTTTTGAAGATCAAGATTTCTGGACGACATATATCGTGGGCCGGTTTCAACAGCGTTTGTTCCGGCGCGTTTACTTCGGTTTAGCGGGCGGGTATGAGAATTCGGATTATTTCGCCACAACCAGCGGAGTGAATGCACCGCGGAATGACGATTACTTTTTTATCTCACCCTCCATTGACGTGCTGATTACGCGATGGGTGAGTGTCGGCGCCTATTACCTCCATCGCGAAGACAACAGCAACATCGATTTTTTCAGCTTTGATAATAATCAGGTTGGTCTTCGGGCCACCTTCAGATTTTAGCAAGGGTTTGAATCGCCTCCGATCTCAAGCACACCGGCCGTGGTGGCCGGCTACACTGGCCTTTTCCTTGCTTCCGGGCGTTCTGCTGGCGCAGATCCTCCCTCCGGGAAGCGTCGGCTTCCAGCCTTCCCTTCCTGCCTCCACATCGCAGTCCGCTGCTGTTTCCACATTCAATCCAACCAGCCCAAGCGGCAGCGTTAGCGCGCCGCCCGGCTACATTTTGAGCGCGAACGATCAGGTGTCGGTCGAGGTTTTTGGCGAGGATGACTTGCGCACGAATGGACGATTGAATCCCGAAGGCAACTTGAGTGTGCCGTTGCTTGGTTCAATCCATCTGGCCGGATTGACGCTAACCCAGGCGGCTTCAAAACTCACGGATCTTTACGGTCGGGATTATCTGGTAAGTCCGAAAGTGAATGTCATGCTCCTGGGCTACGCGAAGCGGCGCTTCTCGATTTTGGGTCAGGTAAATCGGCCCGGCAGTTACGAAATGCCCGATAGCAGTCCTGGCGGGATCGATCTCCTGGAAGCCGTCGCGATGGCTGGTGGCTACACACGCATTGCTGCGCCAGAAAGGATAGCTGTCCGTCGACAAGGCGCTGGTGGTGATCAGATTTTCAAGGTCAATGCAAAACGGTTCACAAAGGGGAGCGGCGGCGGTTTTCACGTCGAACCGGGTGATACCATCACCGTCGGGGAAAGTATTTTTTAACCGAAAACTTTTTGCGACTGCACCTTTTCGAGCGCACTGCTCGGGTGTAGAATCTCGTTTGAGCCAAATTTTTTTCTTGTGGTTGATCCATCCCTACCTGAAGCAATTGCCGCTAATACCCTAAGTCCTGGTCCCAGGGCGTTATCGCATTTGCCGGGAGAATTCGCAGGACTGAAGGGCGGGTTCGATTTTCGGCGCTTCTGGCATTCTTTCGTCGAGCGGATTTGGATCGTCGCCCTTTGTGTGCTGGCCGGTCTTTTCGTTGCGCTGGGTTATCTTGCGCGAACGCCAAAGCTCTATCAGGGCCACACGGTGCTCGAAGTGGATTTTCAGGAGCCGACCCTTCTGACAACGGGAGACTCGGCGCGCATACGCCCGACGTTTCTGGCCAGTCAGGAAGCACTGCGAACCATCGAGCAGAATCTCACCAATCAAACCCTGCTTGCCCGAGTGATACGCTCAGAAGGCCTGGCCAAGGATAATGGACGCGCGCTTTTCGGCGGCCAAAATATTACAGGCAGCAGCAAACCCAGCGCGACGCCGAGCAGCGGTCCCTCGGCGGACATGAGCAAAGCTGAGAGTGCTGTTGGTGTGACGACTTTTACGTCGCTCGAAGAAGCGTTGGGGCGGGGAGTTGCGAACATGGTAAAGCCGGTGATTCGTCGCGGCACGCGTCTGATCGACTTGTACGTAACGAACCGCGACCCGGTCATGGCACAGCGCCTCGCCGATGCAATCGGGCGCGAATACATTCGCAATTCCATCGAACGTCGCGCTTCGCTCAGCGAGGAGTCAATACGTTATCTGCTTGAGGAAGAAGAGCGATTGAAGGCCAATCTGCAAAAGAGCGAGGCGGCCGTTGCGGAATACAAAGCGAAAAATCCCGACGCTTTGCAACTTGGCGGCGGCACCGCTGCGACCGGATCACAGCAGGGATCGGGTGCCGGGGCCGGTGGTCCCCGCGGCGGCCTGGTAGAGGACAAGCTGCAAGATATAAACAGCAAATTGACCGCGGCAAAAAACGACCGGCTTCGCCTTGAAGGCGAGCTTAAGCAGATCGAACAGGCTGGCGACCACATCGATGCACTGCTCGCGATTTCGAGCATCTACAACGCAGGGTTGGTGACCGATGCGCAACGGAATGTCACGCAGGTAGAAGCTTCAATCGCCACTTTGTCTTTACGATACAAGGAAAAGCACCCCCGAATGATGGCGGCGCGGGCCGCCCTGGCAGACGCAAAGGAAAAGCTTCGCCAAGCAGCCATGGCGCAACCTCCCATTCTGCGTAACGCCATCGAGCAGAACAAGGCGACCGAAGCCAGTTTGCTGGCGGCATTGCAAGACCAGCAGGGCGTAGCTGTCGCGCTCAACCGCACAGCAATCGGATGGCAGGAATTGGCCCGGCAAGCTGAGACGGATCGCGCACTCTACGAAAGCGTTCTGACCCAGATCAAGGAGACAAGTTTAACAAAAGACGTGAAGACGAATGCGGTTAGTGTGGTCGAGCGTTCCCCTGTTTCGTATTTGCCTGTTAGTCCCAGCCCTTCGAAAGCGATCGCGCTGGGTCTGCTAGGCGGATTAGTTGTTGGCCTCGCATTTGTCCTCGGCGCCGACACGCTCGATCGCTCCATCAAAACCGTTGATCAAGCCGAGAACACGCTGGGATTACCCGTATTCGCCGCTATTCCGGAAACGACTGAGCAGGGGCCGGGGGGTCGCTTGAAACGGCAAGGCAGGGTTTGGAGAAGTTCAAACTACCGCGTTGTCGTGAGAACTCCCGAGAGTCCGGCGGCGGAGGCTTTTCGCAATTTGCGCGCCGCGCTTTCCCTTTTGGGACCGGAAGTCGAACGCAAGGTTTCACTCTTTACTAGTGCTGTGCCAAATGAAGGAAAGAGTTTCACCAGCGCCAACTACTCGCTCGCGCTCGCGCAACAAGGTTATCGCGTTCTGCTTATCGACGGTGATCTGCGCCGACCGAACATGCACAAAATTTTCCACTTCCCGCAGCCTGCCAACACAAATAACTCTGAGGAAGAAGATGGCGCTCGAGGCGTTATGGATTGTCTGGTAGGGGAAGCGGATGTCGCCTCAGCCGCGCGTCCGATTCCAGCCGGAGAAATTGATATCGTTGCCGGCAAAATCGCCGTCGAGGGAAATTTTCTCACTGCAACCGGAGGACGACTTTCCGTGCTTGCCGGTGGACGACGCGCGCCCAATCCAGCTGAGATCTTGGCGGGTCCGTTCTTTGGTCAGCTCGTCGCGGAGGCTGCGCGGCTTTTCGATCGAGTCGTGATCGACAGTGCCCCGATTCTCGCGGTCAGTGACACGCTGCTCATGATGCCGCATGT
>Ga0207701_10001273_pt1 | contig 26621 bp, 24 predicted proteins | sample KBSSwiSSwithPhiX_FD_184294 | JGI IMG/M metagenome (GOLD analysis project Ga0207701, IMG submission 184294) | Switchgrass rhizosphere bulk soil microbial communities from Kellogg Biological Station, Michigan, USA, with PhiX - S5 (SPAdes) (version 2) | ecosystem: Environmental > Terrestrial >... | reverse complement strand
TCAGCACGCACATAATCCCGTCGATTGGTATCCATGGGGTGAGGAAGCGTTTGAGAAGGCGCGTCGGGAAAACAAACCGATCTTTCTTTCGGTTGGTTACTCCACCTGTCACTGGTGCCATGTCATGGCGCACGAATCGTTCGAAAACGAAGACGTGGCCGCAGTCATGAATCGCGAATTTGTGAATATTAAGGTGGACCGGGAAGAGCGCCCCGATGTCGATCGCGTCTACATGACCTTTGTTCAGGCGACCACGGGCGGTGGCGGCTGGCCGATGAGCGTCTGGTTGACGCCCGACCTGAAGCCATTTGTTGGTGGAACCTATTTTCCGCCGGACGAACGATATGGTCAGCCGGCTTTCAAGAGCGTGCTCGAACGAATCGCGACGGCCTGGAAAGAAAATCACGACAAAATTGTCGAGCAAGGTGGCAAGATCGTTGAAGCGCTGCGCGAATCTCAGTCGGCGACAACTGCCCCAGGAAAGATCGATGCTGCGATCCTGGATGCTGCCTACCGGCAACTTGACCGTAGTTACGACTCGAAGGAAGGCGGTTTCGGAAATGCCCCAAAATTTCCCCGACCGGTGACGTTCAATTTTCTAACGCGGTTTTACGCGCGTGATCCCAACGGCGAATCCGGCAAGCATGCGCTCGAGATGGCTTTGTTCACGCTGCGTAAAATAGCTGCTGGTGGAATGCATGATCATATCGGCGGCGGCTTCCATCGTTACTCGGTCGATCGCTACTGGCACGTGCCGCATTTCGAAAAGATGCTTTATGATCAGGCGCAACTCGCAGTCGCTTATCTCGACGCATTCCAGGTTACGAGGAATCGGCAATACGAATCCGTGGCACGCGACATTCTCGATTACGTCGCCCGCGACATGACATCGAAAGAAGGCGGCTTTTTCTCGGCCGAAGATGCCGACAGTCCTGTTGTAGCCGCAGGCGCTGACCTCGGCCATCTCGAGACGAAGGAAGGCGCATTCTATGTCTGGACAAAAAAGGAGATCGACGACGCGCTTGGTGATACCGCCGAGATATTCGATTTTCATTACGGCGTGGAGCCGCACGGAAACGCGCCGGAAGGGAGCGATCCGCAGGATGAATTCCGCGGCAAAAATATTTTGATCGAGCGTCATACGATTGCGGAGACCGCGAAGCAGTTTCAGAAAACCGAGGAAGAAATTCGAAAGCTCTTGACGCAGAGCCGCGAAAAATTGTTTTCCATTCGCACGCAGCGACCGCGGCCTCATCTCGACGATAAAATCATTGCCGCCTGGAACGGCCTGATGATTTCGGCTTACGCGCGTGCCGCGCAAGTGCTCGACAACCCGCGCTACTTGGAAATCGCAACACGTACTGCCAAATTCCTCAGAACAAATCTCTATGAAGAAAAGAGCAAATTGCTCTATCGCAACTATCGCGGCGGCCGCAGCGATATCGAGGGCTTTGCCGACGATTACGCATTCGTGATTCAAGGTCTTCTCGATCTTTACGAGGCTTCATTCGATGTCGAATGGCTGAAATTCGCGGTCGAATTGCAGGAGACGCAGGACCGCTTCTTTTTCGACGGGAAAAACGACGGCTATTTCAGCACGAGCGGTAAAGATGAAAGCGTCTTCCTCCGAATGAAAGACGATAACGACGGGGCAGAGCCCGCCGCGAGTTCAGTCGCGGCACTGAATCTTTTACGGTTATCGCAATTTCGAGATGATAAAGCGATGGCGGAACGCGCGCGAAAAACGATCGGCGCATTTGCGACGACTCTTTCGCATTTCCCCAGCGCCATGCCGCAAATGCTGGTGGCGCTCGATTACTCGTTAAGCAAGCCGCGCCAGATCGTGATCGCCGGGAAGAAGGACGCGCCGGAAACGAAAGCACTGATTAAAGAGGTGCATCGCCATTTTTTGCCAAAAACAATCCTCGTTCTCGCTGACGGCGGTGAAGACCAAAAATATCTCGGCGAGAAAAACGAAGCCATCCGCGCCATGTCGCCGATCGATGGCAAACCAGCCGCATACGTTTGCGAGAATTTCACCTGCAAAGCGCCGGTTACCGAGCCGAAAGCGCTGAGTAATTTCCTCGCGCCCTAAAGCTCTAGCCCCGTCGGGTAAGGCGCAGCCGCTGAACTATTGCAGCGTGGATGATGTCCTCCCAGCTACTTCCGCAGGAGAAATCCTTAAATGCTTGCGGAGGGGCGACGGTTTGTTAAACGGCGCGCCCTTGAAGTTCTCCCACGAATGCTCCCCACACAACGGAACCGCGGCGCGTTGTAATCTGGATCTCCTGAGCGATAGGCGAATTGCACGCGCCGACGTAGCATCCCCCGAATCCAATCCAATGCCGCCACCAGACTCAGGGTTCTCCAACGAAATGGAAAACCGTTTGAAACTTCGCCTGACAAATCTCGGAGAAGAATGATAGGACCGAAAAACAAATAAAACCAATAACTAAGTTCATTTACGCCGCGTTTGCGGTTCTCATCCTCGCCGCAGGCACAGCAACCGCAAATGGCACTGGCGAAAACGGTGAGGGTTCGCGCCCACGTCCAACGCCTGCCCCAAGGCCAACGCCGCCGCTGAGGGCCGACATTGGTAGCTCGTACAGTAACTCAAAGGTTCCATACTCACTCGACTATGTTTCCATACTGACGGCGATTGGGTATCCGCTCAACCCGGGTATTTGGGGCGGTTACCCAGACCTCAATGGTGACGGGATTCCGGACGTTGTCTTTACGCCTCTTAGCCAAACCACGGAGGGGCTGCCCATCATCATCGCTCTTGGTCAGCCCGGAGGCGGTTACATCGACGGTACCACAGAAGTAATCTCCGGTGAGGTACCCGCTCCCGTTAAGGCGCGTAAGATCCTTGTCGCCGATTTCAATGGAGACGGCTGGCCTGACATTTTTATCGCCGATACCGGGCGCGATGCGCCCCCTTTCCCCGGAAACCATAACTGGCTATTGTTGTCCGACGGCACGGGCCATTTGGTTTACCAGAGCGCATTGGCTACCATTGATCCCGTTGGATTTCATCATGGCGCGGCTGCAGGAGCTATCGATCGTAGCGGGCATCTCGACATCTTCGTGGTAGAAGACAACAATCCGAGCCCCTATTTCCTCCTCAACGATGGGCAAGGTCACTTCACGGTAGATTTTTCGCGACTGCCTCCGCCTCCCAGTCTCGGAGCGATGTGGGCCTGTGAGCTGATCGACGTCGATTACGACGGTAACCTGGACTTGGTCGTTGGCGGCACCGAAGAACCTAGTAATGGGGGATTACCGACAGAGATATTCTGGGGAGATGGCACTGGGTTTTACAGCGATGCAAATAAAACTGTTCTACCAGCCGAGCCTGAGTGGGACACAGTACTGGACATTGACTCGGAGGACATCAATCACGACGCCCTGCGCGACCTGGTGATTACTCGCACCACTCCATTCTATGTCGGCTTTTACTTTCAGGTGGTGATGCAAACAAGCCGCCGCGTATTTGCAGATGAATCGTTACCCCGGCTGATCCACGATCGCAGCACGTGGATGGGTAATAATGCGCCGTGGGTAATTTGGATACACTTGGTCGATATGACTGGTGATGCTGCGCCCGACCTTGTCGTCGCTGATCAAGCTACCTTTCCCCCCATCCAGCTAGGCTGGGCTAATGATGGCAACGGTTTTTTCACCTTTACAGGCGGCTGGTCAAACGTGATTTGGACCACTCCGCTTGTTGGTGGCACGTTCTCCCCGCCAGCACCCGGCACATACAGCTATGACCTGAACTGGAACGAGTCTGTCGATCCGGCATCAGTTCAACCTACCGATCTTACGCTGAGCGGCATTCAGGGCGCCACGGTGACTGGGGTCGCCGTGATCAATGGAAACTTGACGACCGAGTTCACGCTGAATATCCCCGCTGGGGGAAGTTTGAGCGCGAGCATTGCTGCCGGGGCGATCACTGCTCAGTCTGGCCATCCTAACGTGGCATTCTCAGGAAGTTACCCAGTCTCGCCTTGGGCACCTAGACCGAGCCCGACTCCACGGCCCCACTCGACACCGCGGCCTCGGACCTAGAAAAAAGGCTGTAGCTAGCAGGGGAACAGTTCTGAACGCTCGGAGGTAGGGTCGATTGACCCCAAATCGCCCGTGGGCGGTTCCGGTGAACCGCCCCTACCTGCTGCCGGGTTTCACCGCGGAAATTTTTGCGAGGTCGGGCGGAAGTTCGTCTGCGGAAAACGTCTCGACGTTCATTTCGATCAGGCTGACAAACGGACAGCCGAATCCTGGTTTCGTGTCACCGCTTCGATCGACGATAACGCCGACGGCTGAAACGATACCGCCGTAGGCGCGCACAATATCAATTGTTTCCTGCACTCGTCCGCCACGGGTCACCACATCTTCGACAACAACGAACTTTTCACCTGGTGAAATTTGAAAACCTCGCCGCAAAACAAGTTTGCCCTCGTCCTTCTCAACAAAGATGTGGCGTTTACCTAGCGAGCGGCCGACCTCCTGGCCGACAATGATTCCGCCAAGCGCAGGGGAGATCACCGTGTCGCAATCAAATTCACGCAATCTATCTGCGAGCCATCCACACACTTTCGCTGCGATCGCAGTGTCCTGAAGAAGTAGCGCGCATTGGAAATACTCGCGGCTATGCAGCCCGGAACGTAAAATGAAGTGTCCATCCAGCAACGCACCGGTTTTGCGGAAAAGGGCGAGAATGTCTTCGCTCATATTGTAGGGCGTTTGACTCGCTCGCACCCGCTCGCTCGGTCTCTCGACCTGCCCGTCCATGTCGCTCGGCTCCCGCCGGCTCCATTTTGCAAAACGCCGGTTGTAGCGACGGAGTTCGCCGCGGCGAACGCCCTACAAACAATGGTTGTGTTCATTTGTCGGTCTTAACCCGACGTGTCATACGCCGTTTGTCCCCGATCTCCATCCGCCATGGCAATAACTTCGATTTCCACACTCACGCCCTTGGGCAACGCTGCCACCTGGACGGTAGAACGGGCAGGCGGATCTTGTGTGAAATACGAACCATAAATTTCGTTGACGGTCTGGAAATCGCCCAGGTTGGTAAGAAAAATTGTTGTCTTAACCACGTGGTCGAAACTTAGGCTCTCCGCCTTCAACAGGGCTGCGATGTTGTCCATTACGCGCCGAGTCTGGGCAGCGATGTCGCCAGGAACGATTTGGCCGGATTTTGGGTCAAGCGGAATCTGACCGCTGCAAAACAGGAAGCTCCCGCTTCGCACCGCTTGCGAGTAAGGACCAATCGCGCCTGGAGCTTCGCTTGTGGAAATGATTTTCTTCATGGGTGCGATCTTAAACGCCGATGGGCGTCGCGCAATCACGGTGATGCCGCAGCTTGCTCTCTTTGCCGATCGAGCTTCTGATGAAAATCCTTCTCGTTTTCGCTCAGATAAAGCTTCCGCACGGCCCAGCTTAACTGGAAAGATTCTTGGATACAATAGGACCGGTCGTTGTAGGCACGGCGCTATGTCGCCGTGTATCTTTTGCGATTCGCCCCGGCACAGCGGGACGGCTACAGCAATGCGTCGATTGATACTGCGGGAATCTGACCGATATTAACGGCTCAAATGGTTAGTTGGATTTTAAAGAAGATTCTCGGGTCGAAAAATCAACGTGAGCTAAGGCGGCTCGCGCCGAACGTCCGCCGGATCAACGAATTCGATGAGCAATTCAAGAGCTTGTCCGACGACGCGTTGCGCGCCAAGACCGAGGCTTGGAAAGAAGAGCTTTCCAAAATTCCCGACCTGCAAGACCAATGGAAAAAACTGGATGAAATTTTGCCGGAAGCGTTCGCCGTGGTGAAAAACGCGGCGCGCCGGCTGAAAGAGCGGCAACAGACGTTCACCGTCTGTGATCAGCCCATGGTCTGGGACATGGTGCACTTCGACGTGCAGTTGCTTGGCGGAATCGTCTTGCATCGGGGCCGGATCGCGGAAATGGCGACGGGCGAAGGCAAAACTTTGGTTGCGACTTTACCGCTTTACCTGAACGCGCTCAGTGGCCGCGGCGCGCACCTGGTGACTGTGAACGATTACCTGGCTCGACGCGACGCGGAATGGATGGGGCAACTTTACAATTTCCTGGGCCTTACGGTTGGCTGCATTCAACACGATCAGGAGCCGGATGAACGTCGCGAGCAATATGCGATGGACATCACTTACGGGACGAACAGCGAGTTCGGTTTCGATTATCTGCGCGACAACGGCATGGCTACGACTCGCGAGCAACAAGTCCAGCGCGGCTATCACTACGCGATCGTCGATGAAGTCGATTCCATTTTGATCGATGAAGCCCGGACGCCGCTCATCATCAGCGGTCCGGCGACCATCTCGACGCATCAGTACGATAAATGGAAACCGCTCATCGAACAGTTGGTTCGGAAGCAAAACATGCTTTGCAACCGAATCGCCAGCGAAGCGATCGAAAAATTCCAGCAAGGCGATATCGAGGCAGGCGGTCTGCTCATGTTCAAAGTGAAGCTTGGTCAGCCGCGCAACAAACAACTCCTGCGCATGATGGAAGATCCGGACAAGCGCCGCGCTGTCGATAAAGCCGAGCTCTCATTTTACCAGGACACGCGCAAGGAGGAACTGTTTCAACTTAAGGAGGAGCTATTTTTCAACATCGACGAGAAATCGAATGAAGCCGATCTCTCCGAGCAAGGGCGCGCCTTTCTTAATCCCGATGACCCAAACGCGTTTGTGCTGCCGGATTTGATTAGCGAGTTCACGGAGATCGATCTCGACCAGACACTCTCACCCGAAGAGAGAGACAAAAGAAAAGCGGAGCGCCAGCAACACTGCGACACTCAGGCCGAGCGGATCCACAACATCTCGCAATTACTGCGCGCGTACTGTCTGTTCGAAAAAGATGTCCAGTACGTCATCGAGGATAACAAGGTCGTCATCGTTGATGAGTTCACGGGTCGCAAAATGCCCGGTCGGAGATGGAGCGATGGATTGCATCAGGCGGTTGAAGCAAAAGAAGGAGTCCAGATCGACCGCGAAACTCAAACATTGGCGACGATTACGATTCAAAATTACTTCCGGCTCTACCAAAAGCTGGCGGGAATGACCGGCACTGCCGAAACTGAAGCCGCAGAGTTTCACGATATTTACAAGCTCGACGTGAACATGATTCCGACCAATCAGCCAGTGCGGCGCACGGATAACAACGATCGGATTTACAAGACGCGTCGAGAAAAATACAACGCGGTCATTAAAGAGATCAGAGACGCTCATGTGAAAACCCAGCCCGTGCTGGTTGGAAGCGTTAGCGTGGAAGCTTCCGAGTTACTGAGCCGAATGCTGAAGCGCGAGAAAATTCCTCATAACGTGTTGAACGCGAAATTTCATATGCAGGAAGCCGAGATCGTGGCTCGCGCCGGGCAACCAGGCACGGTCACGATTTCAACGAACATGGCCGGGCGCGGTACCGATATTAAACTCGGTCCGGGTGTAAGAGAGCTGGGCGGTTTGATGGTGATCGGGACCGAGCGTCATGAGGCGCGCCGGATCGATCGACAGTTGCGCGGACGCTGCGCGCGACAGGGCGACCCGGGCGCTTCGCGGTTTTACGTCAGTTTCGAGGACGATCTGATGCGCAATTTCGGCGCGGCCGATCGAATGACAAAAATCATGGAACGCTTCGGGCTCGAAGAAGGCCAGGAGCTCGAGCACCGGTGGCTCAATAAATCGGTCGAGACGGCGCAAAAACGCGTGGAACAGCGCAACTATCTGATCCGAAAACGCACGCTCGATTTCGACGACGTGATGAACATGCAGCGCGAGGTGGTTTACACCTACCGTAACGAAGTCATCGATTCTGAGGAGCCGCGTAAACTCATCTTTGAAGTAATCGACGAAGCGGTGCCAGCGAAGGTAAAGGAATACCTCGATGTCGATGAACCGAATTACACCGGGCTCATGCATTGGGTGAACACGACTTTCCCGCTCGGTTTGACGCAGGAAAAAGCTCAGTTCGATACGCGCGCGGTTGATGAAAACGCACAGTTTTTAGTCGAGAAGATCAAGGATGCGTACGGGCGGAAATCGAGTCACGAAGAGCCGACCGCCGTTAAAAGCCTGGAGCGCTACATCATTCTCAACGCGATCGATCGCCTCTGGCAGGAGCATCTCTACGCCATGGACGCATTGCGCGAGGGCGTCTATCTGCGTGGTTATGCTCAGAAGGATCCGCTCATCGAGTACAAGACCGAGGCTTACGACATGTTCGTCGAATTAATGGCGAACATTAAGAATGAAGTGCTGAACAATCTGTTCCGCAGTACTTCAAACTTGCAGGCATTCGAGAATTTCCTGGCAACCTTGCCGCAATTCTTGATGCGCGAACATGCGCCGACCGCACCAACTGCGAGCGCCGACGCGCGCATGCGTCAGCCCGTTGGGGCGATGGCCGGAGTTGCGGCGGGAGATGGCGACGGCGAGGGCGAGGTATCGATCGACCTCCCGGTTCGGCGTTCCATACCGAAGGTGGGCCGCAACGAACCGTGTCCCTGCGGCAGCGGAAAAAAATACAAGAACTGTTGCGGCCGCATGGCGTAAGTAGCGCCGCCTCATCTCAACCTGGCAATTCGTAAGTCGTAATCTCCAACGCGTGGCCGTCGGGATCACGGAAATAGATCGAGTGCGAAATTTCGTGATCTTGGAATTCGAATTTGATTCCGCGCTTTTCCAGTTCGCGTTGCGCGGCGAGAAAATTTTCACGGTCGGCGCGAAAAGCGAGGTGAAGCATCCGAAGTTCGCGGTGACTTAACGATGTCGGCTTTGCATCTGAACTCGCAGGGAACAATGCTATTCCAGTATTTCCCTTGCCGATGAAGGTCGGGACACCGTCCCACATGCCTTCATGAAGTCGCTCGAATCCGAGAACGTCGATATACCATTTGGCCGATTGCTCGATGTCGCGCACGCCAACAGCTACGTGATCAATTCCTTCAAGTTGCATGAAGAATTGCGACAGAACTTACAGAATTGTTCAAATCAATAAAGGTGGAACGGTCGCCGTGGCGACTCCTCAACGCGTTGGCATTCGATGCGGCTCTGCCGCCTGATATTCGCGCTTCCGGCGACTGTTCTTGTCATCGTCTTCAGGAGAAGTCGATCCACCTTGCGAAGTACAGCCGCGCTTCAATTGCGCTCACGCGCCTCAATGGGGATAATCTAAACGGTCGTCCAGCTTCCCGGTTCGCAATGCGTCGAGAAATGCCGTGTAGTCTTTGAGTTGGTGTCCAACGGCGTGCCAGACCAGCTTTGGCTTCGCGTCATTCTTTGTGAGTTTCGCGATTAAAATGTGAAACGAGTGATCGATTCCGCCGCGCTCGTAATGCACAACGTAATAATCACTTCCTGCGGCTGCCCAAATCAGGCGTTTCCAAGGGAGCGTTGGGTCCATGGTGGCATCAGTCACGTTCCAATTCTGTCCCGGGTCCGCGAGCTTGCCATTGTCGTCGGCACAAAGGGCAACAACTGCGGGCGGCAAATCCTTGGTGGAATGAAGCTCGTGGAAGAGGGAAGCGTCCAGTAACGCCTTCCGATCTTCTGCGGGAAGTCCGCCCGCCGTACGGCCGGACGGATTCGCCGTGGCGAACTTCGTGGAATCCGTGTAGCACAAGCTCTGAATCGCGACGGCAAAAAGCATGTAAAAGCTAAAATATTTCATGGGTCATGGCTCTAACGAGGCGAAATTCAGCAACGGCCTTCTGTTGCGCAAGGATTAATTAGCGATGTCGCTGTATTCGCTTTCACTTCAATTCCGCCTTACTGAATGCCTCAAGCATTTGTTTCTCTGATGGCGGTTGCAGGACGTTATGGGCTGCAAAATCCTGGGCTTGCGGATAACTGCTGGCGCGAATGCTTTCGGCAGCTTTCGCCAGATCGTAAGGCGTATGGCGAAGCTGAACATCGGGTCCCAGTAACAGCCAGTACGCACCTCGTTCTCCAAACGGCATCCCCACGCTGCCAGCGTTTACCACTCCAGTTCTTCCAATCATTCGGTCGAACTGCATGTGCGTACGATCGCAAACAACTACAGCGACTTGAAGCCGTTCAAAGTTCAGGCGCTTCTCACTGCCGCGGTTGAGCGAGCGCGCGTGCCGCTACTCCTTTCGTCGACCGTGATCGTTAACGCACGGCACGTACCTAACGAGAAGTAGGCGAATGTTCGTAAAAGATCGCGAACATTTGTTCGTCTAACTCACTGTTTCCACGCGGCGGCATGGGCGCGGACCGGGTAACCGAAGCCCTTGAGTGTAACCTCGCCGAGGTCTTCGAATTGGAGTCCCTTGCCGAGGCATAACTCGGCGATCGCGTTTGATACAAGGATTTGTTCCGGTTGCGCGTGAGCGCATAAGCGGGAGGCCAGTTGAACTGTCGATCCAAAGAGATCGTTATGTTGCTCCACGGGTTCTCCTGCTGCGGCGCCGACTCGGACCTTGAGCGCGCGTTCTGGGCTTGCCTGGCCGTGCTTGTCTAGTTCGCGTTGAATCTGAATTGCGCATCGAACGGCCCCTGCCGTTGAGATGAAGCAAGCCATAATGCCGTCGCCAGTATGCTTGATCTCGCGCCCGCCGAGAGCGGACAAGGCATCCCGCACAATCGTGTCGTGCACCCCGAGCAAAGCCAACGCCGCCTCGTCCCCGAGCGATTGAGTCAACGTCGTTGAATTGACAACGTCCGTGAATAAAACGGTTCGGATCCCCGGATCTCGCGCATCGGCTCCGCCAGGCAGAATCACGGCTCCCACCGCATTTGTCTCGACGCCACCTAAAAATCCTTCCGCAAGCTCGGGCTGTATTTCAATAAGCTTCTCCGCCACCATCCCATGCGCTTCACGATGCACACACTCTGCTGCTTCAGCGTTTGGCGCATGGACCAGGCAAAAAACTTTCCCCGTCTTTTCGTTGACCCAATACTTGCTGTATTCAACGCCATATTTCCGCTGCGTTTCCATATCCTTTGCGTGGGCTTTTGCGACATCTTCAGCGGTGGTTCCCTCCGGGAGATTATGAATGTCCATGTATAATGGCATAGGCGAAGATTTTAGCGCGATATTACGTGATGCAAAACGCTGATGTTCGCAGGGTGGCTTAGCGTTTGGTAAACGACGCAGTAGCGCTCTGCCAGACGAATTAGCGTGGCGACCTGTTCATCGGTGGCATCGGTATCAAGATCGAAATCTAGGCGGATTTCTTTGAACCCAACGGGTACGTCTTTGGAAACGCCCAGCGTGCCACGAAAATCAAGATCACCCTCTGCTTTGATCCTCGCGCCGCGTAAAGGGATGCCCAGAGCGGTGGCGACCGCACTTAGCGTAACACCCGCGCAACCTACCAGCGCTTCGAGCAGCATGTCCGCCGAACATGCGCTCTGGCCATCGCCGCCTGTTGCAGCATGAAGTCCGGTTTCGACGCGCGCTTTTCCCGTTTCGATTTTGCAGGTGACGTTTTGGCCGACTCGCCCTTCTGCACGGAGCGTGACCAACGCTGCCTCAGGATGCTCGCGGTAATGGGCTTTTAGCGGCGCTTGCAATGATCGTAATTCGTCAGCGGTCATGGCTGGGATTTCTCGTTGGTCGGACTGTAGAGGCAGCCGTGCCGGCTGCAACGATCGGGAACCCTGCAGGCGACACGCCTCCCACTACAGAATGATAACAAGCTTTCCGGCACGCAAAGAAATCCGAATTGCGAAATTAGGAGGCCGCGACTGGTCCTGATTTTGTTCCAGTCGGTTTAATGTTTTGGTTCACTCGAAAGAAATTATCGGGATCGTATTTGTTTTTGATCTCGACTAGCCGCTGGTAATTGTCGCCGTACGTTTTTTTCACGCGTTCTTCACCTTCGTCGCCCATCAAAAAGTTCACGTATGCTCCGCCGGCGGAATAGGGATGAAGCGCATCGTAGTAACTCTTCGTCCAGGAGGTAATTTTTTCTTTATTCGCGGGATCGGGATCAACGCCCACGATCACCTGCGCCCATTTGGCATCGCGATAATTCCAGGCAGTATCGCGTTTGCCAACCCGCCCTGCCGCGCCATCGATGGGATACATATGCATGGTGGAATGCATCGTCGGAAGCTGTTCACCGAAGCGAACGTGTTGCTTAATCGCGTCGTCGCTTAACTCATTCACGAAATCGGCGCGCCAGTACCACTGCAATCCTGGAGGATAAAGCGCGTCGAACATGCTTTGTAACGCCGGTTGCGGCAGAGGACCTACAAAATCGAGCGCAGGCTTTTTGAAATCGCGGATCGGCTTGAATGTCTCCTCCGCTTTCTCCTGGGGCCCAGCGTATGCCCAGACGATGCCGCACATTTTTTTCATGTGCAGATGTTCCGGGAAAGGCGCAACGGGCGGAACGGTGAGAAATGCAAAGAACCCGTTCAAATCATCGGGCGCCGCTGGAATCAGATCCCGATACCATTTCATGACGTCGGCTGTTTCGCTCAATTCGTAGAGCATTGGCCCGCCATAGATCGTGTCGATCGGGTGCAGCTTGAACGTGAAAGACGTGACGACCCCGAAATTGCCGCCACCACCGCGAAGCGCCCAGAACAAGTCCGAGTTCTCATCAGCGCTAGCTTTAACAAAATTGCCGTTGGCCAATACGACATCGGCTGAGAGGAGGTTATCAATGCTTAGCCCGCATTTGCGGGTGAGATGCCCGATTCCTCCACCCAAGGTCAATCCGCCAACACCGGTGGTAGAAATGATTCCGCTCGGGGCCGCCATCCCGAACACGTGCGTGGCATGATCGACATCGCCCCATGTGCATCCGCCACCGACAGTGACAGTGCGCGCTTCCGGATCGACACGCGTATATTTTATCGGGCTGAGGTCGATGACCAGGCCATCGTCGCAAATCCCCAGGCCTCCCGCGTTATGTCCACCGCCGCGGATGGCGACAAGGAGATCGTTTTCTCGCCCGAAGTTCACGGAGCTAATGACGTCCGCCACGTCCGCACAACGGGCAATCAGCCGCGGCTTTTTGTGGATCATTCCGTTGTGAACCTTGCGGGCTTCATCGTAATCTTTGTCACCTGGTTCGATGAGTCGGCCACGGAGGTTTGCTTTGAAATCAGCGATGGCATTCTCGTTAAGCATGACGAAGTCTCAGCCAAACGGTCTTACGGTCAAGACTGTGAAGTCTCAGCATTTTCATTGAGACTTTGGCCGCCGCAGGACTAGTATATCTGTCCATTGAAACAGGCGATGTTTGACGCGCACACATCGTGGACTCGCCGCGAATTTTTGAAACTCGCCGGCCAGGCGGGACTGGTTAGCGCCGTCCCGACGCTCGCGAGTGCTGCTACGACGCTCAATCCCGACACGGTTTGTATTTCGATCCTGCACACGACGGATTTGCACGGTCATATTCTGCCAACGTCTGACTACGACGGAAATCCAGATCGCGGCGGATTGGCGCGTTGTGCGAGGCAAATCACGCGCTGGCAGGAAGAAAATCCCAACTCGATTTTGATCGATATCGGGGATGTGTATCAGGGCACCGACGTCAGCTTCCGAAACAAGGGTGCGTTGATGATCGATCTGCTCAATCATCTCAAATACGACGCGTGGGTCGTTGGTAATCATGAATTTGATTGGGGGACGGAGTGTTTCGAACGCGCAGTGCAACAATCAAACATGCCAGTTCTTGCAGCCAACATGCTGATGGAAGGAAAATTGGCGGGGGAATTTCCGGATGCGAAACACCCATTTGCAAAAATTAGGCCGTTCATTTTGAAGGAACTTGCCGGAATCAAGATCGCAATCATCGGTGTCACCACGCCCGGGATGCGGTTTTGGCTTTGGCCCGAATTTACCAGGGGACTTGATTTTCGGCATCCGGTCGAGCCCGTTCGCCGCGCCATCGCGAATGCGAAAAGCGAGGGGGCGCACGCAACAGTGCTAACCGGTCATATGGGACTCAAGGAGCGCACCGGTGGCGATGATTTTGCCAATACGGTGATGGCGTTGACGTCGGAATTTCCAGAAATGGCAGTATTCATTGCCGGACATACGCATCAGGATATTCCAAATCGGCTAACGAATGGGGTGTTGTTTACCCAGGCAGATCATTTCGGGATTCACGTGGGGCGCGTCGATCTTTTCTTCGATCGCAATTCAAAGAAGCTGATGCGCCGCGAAGCTATCTGTGAGCTGATGGATAATCGCCTCGGCTTTGATCCGATAATTCTTTCACGAGCGAAATCGCAGCTGGCCGAATCGGAGGCCGCGCTATCCGAGCCGATTGGCGAACTCGCCGAGACAATGCGGGGTCGAAGTCGCCCTGGCCAGCCGAGCGACGTCGAGAGGCTGATCGGAGCGGCAATCATGGAAATGTTGGTGGAACGAAGGGTGCCGGTTGATGGCGTCATGCACGGGACGTTCGATGATAGAGCCGACCTGGTCGCGGGCACCAAAACGGTTAACGACGTCTGGAACTTGATCCCTTACGAGAACTGCATAGTGACCGCGCAACTCTCGCCTGAGGAAATAAAGCTTGCGATGGAGGATGCGTTCGCCAGCCATGAAAAACGCAATCTGCTTGGCTTTGACGTAAAAACAGAAGGTCACGGCGACGACTGTAAAATCGTCTCGATGACCCTGGCTAACCGAGAACCACTGGATCGCAACAAGAAATACATCGTCGCGTTTAACAGTTTCGATGCATGCAGCGGCGGCCATCATTTCATGAAATTGCGCGCGTTTCTCGAGCGGCCGGAAGCCAATTGTGTCCTGCATCCGGTGCAAACCCGTGATGCGCTCATTGGTTACTTTCAGCGCCACAAAATCGTGCGTCGGATCGCCGCGGTAAACCCGCTCGCAATCGCGGCGTGATCAGTTCTCCTTGCAAAAACGACGCATCCTGCTTGCCTATTCCGCCATGCGGCTCGAAACATTTTGCCTGATCGGTTTGCTGTTCACTACGGGACTTGCGTCGTCACAAACCGTAAAAATTGCGTCACCGACCCCGACACCGACGCCAGCGCTGCCGGAGCTCCGGCCTGCACTATTGGGGACAGGCCCCGATTCACTCATAAACAAGATCGACACTGCCGATCTGATTAAGAAAGGTCAGAAAGACGCCGCAGTCATGTTCTCCTGTCTTGTGGCCCCGACTGGTGATGTCGTTCGGAGTGCTTGTTATCGTGGCACGCGTGGATCGGAATTGCTCGAACAGGAAGTATTAAAACATCTGGCAAACGCGAAGTTTGTTCCCGCGATTCACAATCATCAGCCCGTCATCGTCGTGTTTTACGGCACAGTGACGTTCGCGGTGGTGAATGGCAAACCGCGACTGCGCATCTTTTCCAATCAACAACTGGAGGAAGTGAAAAAGGAAAACGACTTCATCGATCCACAACCATATGTCGGTCCCGGCTCAAGATTCACCGGAATAAATTATCCCGACACAGGAACCACAGTGATGGTGACTGGCGTTGTCGAACTTGCGCTAGAGGTCGATGCTGCGGGAAATCTGAAAAACATCCGAGTCGTAACTGAATCCCCGCCATATTTGCAGTTTGGCCCGGCGGCCTTGTCTGATTTCGATGGCGCAAAATTTATTCCGGCGTTCCGCGACGGCAAACCGGTCGAGAGCAAAGTGACCCTTCCGGTTTATTACAAGCCATCAGGCCAGCAGCCTGGTCAGTGACTTGCCCGTCCGCAGGCTTGCGGCCGTTTATCTACGACTTCGAGCGCGTCCCAGGATTTTTCGGTGCGCGCTATTTCCCGAGTTCGTGTACGCTTTGGAATTTAAGTTAATCAGATTTGTTCGTACAATTTTGCATGGCTCGTGGATCTGTCGCTGTGGTTGCGCTGTTGTCGGTCGCCTCCTTTGCTGCTGCTCAGAGCGCAGGTTCTAATGCACGACCTCGTGCTTCGGATTTAGGACTGAAGATTGGCATTCTCCCGGCCGGCCACTTTGATTCCATCACAGATGTTCCCGGGGTTGAAGCGGGCCAGACGACAATTATGGCTCGCATGGAAATACTGAGGAAACACCGATCCATCAAGTAAGGAGGGTCGCGGTAGTGAGCAAGATTGTGCGTGCGTCTTTTTTCAAACGTGATCCGCTCACTTGCGCTCGTGAGTTGATCGGCACGGAACTGATTTGGGACGATTGTTCGGGGATTGTTGTCGAGGTGGAAGCGTACGCGGCAATCAACGACGAGGCCGCGCATACCTTTACACGGCCGAGCGCTCGCAGTTTTATCGAGCGAAATCACGCCGGTGCCGCTTATGTCTATTTCAATTATGGAATGCATTGGATGTTGAACGTGCTGGTGAAAGGCGCCGAGAACGGTTTCGTCCTGATCCGTGCGCTAGAGCCGAGACAAGGCGTCGAACAAATGAAGAAACGTCGGGGACTCGACGACGTGAAACGTCTTTGCTCGGGGCCCGGCAAGCTCACGCAGGCGCTCGGTATCACGGGGCGTGATCATGAGATGGATCTGTGCTCGGACCCGCGACATTGCTTCGCTCGCAACGCAGAAACGCCTGCTGATGTGGTAGCCGACGAGCGCATTGGGATCACGCGCTCTGCGCATTATCCATGGCGCTTTACGCTGAGGGGTAGTGAGTTCGTGAGCCGCGCGGTGAAGTCATAGCGAAGTGTCACTTGTCCAGGGAGCGCAGGCTACCGCCTGCTAGCAACCTGTGCTTCACGGCAGTTATCGTTGACTCACAAGGTGTTTTGCGAACTCGCCCAAGCCACCTTGACTAATCACTGATTACTATCTTCCTTAGTGCGGAGTTGGGCGAGGATGTGGCGTCGGGCGTCCCCGAGCAGTCGGCGGCGGCGGCGGACAAGGTATAGTGATGACAACGCTATCGACGCGCCAGCCCTCTCCAGCGACGCTGCTATCGCTTCCCATTCTCCAGCGCAGGATAATGGGGAGTGACGAGTACGGGAGATTTACCGTAGTGCTGATAAACCCGCCCGAGTTCCCAGTCCAAGCCTGACGGCCAGCGAGGGGATTGCCACAGCAAGTGCTGATCATCCCATTGTAACCGCCGCTGGCAAACGTGCCGCCGGCATCAAGAATGTCCTGAAAAGTTAGCCCATCATCAAAGCTGATCTCAAGCACGCCGCCATCAAAGCCATCCTGCAAGTTGAAGTTGTTGCGGAAAGACACCCGCGCGGGGTCGCCGTCGGCTCTAACAGGTACACTAGGTGAAAGAAGCTGTTTGTCGCTGATGGTGGCCGGATCATCGACAAACGCGGCGTTAGGGAGTGAATCGGCAGGCGGAGTCGGCAGTCCAGCGTTAGATGTCACCCAGGTGGTGCTTGACCAACCAGGAGGCAACGCCGGGGGGGTAACACCATCGAAGAACTGCGTAATCGCTACAGGATCACACTGTCCTTGTATGCGATCGTTTTCACCTAAAGCCATCGCCATAGCCATACGTCCCAGCACAACCAGCCCAGCTGCGATTAAAAGGAGCGCGCAAATTACGGATGGCGCCCGCTGCGTGAGTTTGCTCTTTGGATTTGTCGTCACGAACACAACGGAAGCTTTTAGCCAAAAGCGCAAGGAGGCGTCAAATATTTTGCCAATTTCCATTCTATGAACGACGCCTTGTGGCGCTGCAGGAGGAGCGGAGGCTGTCAGCCGGCCCTCTTCAGGAAATTGACTCGTGCCTCTCTTGATAGAAGTTGCTCGCTCAAGATGAATCAAAAAAGACAACGCGTTTTACTCGGGATGAGCGGGGGAGTGGACTCCAGCGTTGCGGGATATTTGTTGCGCGAGCAGGGCTACGAGGTCATCGGCGTTACCATGAAGGTATGGCCGCAGGATTGTATCTCGCGCGCGGAAGATAAATGCTGCGGGCCCCAAGCGATCGCTGATGCGCGCGGCGTGGCGCATTCTCTCGGCATTCCACATTACGTGGTTGATGAAGCCGACCAGTTTGAGCGATTGGTTATTGATTATTTCTCAAGCGAATACCGGGCTGGCCGCACGCCAAATCCGTGCGTGATGTGCAACGAGAAGCTCAAGTTTGGCAACCTTTGGAGCAAAGCAGCGGCTTTGGGCTGCGATTACATCGCAACGGGGCATTACGCGATCATCGAACACAGCGGAGATCGTGCCGTTTTGCGAAAGGGCCTGGACGCGCGAAAAGATCAGTCCTATTTCCTTTTCAGTTTACGTCAGCCGCAGCTTCGACGTGCGTTAACGCCGCTCGGCAGGATGACGAAACCGCAAATCCGCGAAATCGCGCATTCGTTAGGCCTGAAAGTTGCCGACAAGATCGATAGCCAGGAAATCTGCTTCGTTCCTGGTAACGATTACAAGGCATTTTTGCGGTCGCATCTGGGCGAAAATGAGTTTCATCGCGGAGAGATTTACGACGTTGCCGGAAATTTCCTGGGCGAACACGGGGGGATTGAGCTTTTTACGATTGGACAGCGCAAGGGACTACCGGGGGGGGCGCCGCAGCCGCGCTATGTAGTTGATCTCGATCCGGCGACGAATCGCGTGATTGTGGGAGATGCTGACGATTTGGTGGCGAACGAATTCGAGATCGACAGGGTGAATTGGCATCCTGTCAGCGGCCCGCACTACGACGAGTTGGTGTGCACCACAAAGATTCGATACAGCCATCCGGGGACCCGCGCTACACTAACGCGATTCGAAGACGGGCACGCTCATGTGCGCCTGCACGATCCGCAAAGGGCCGTAACGCCAGGCCAGGCAGCGGTGTTTTATGATGGTGACATCGTTCTTGGTGGCGGTTGGATTTCCCGGGGACGTCGTCCTGAGCGGCGAGGAGCGAATTCCGAGGAGCCTGCGATGGTGCCGTAGGGCTATGCAACGGAATTCATCGACTCCGCTCGGAATGACAACTTTTGCCTGACCGATGCCGGACCAAATTTTGCTGGCCATCAGCACTTTTCCGGACGCGGAGACGGCCAGTCGCATCGCGCAAACGTTAGTCGAAGAAAAGTTCGCCGCGTGCGCGAACATCATTCCGGCTATTCAGTCGATCTATCGCTGGAAAGAAAAGATCGAAACCGCTGGCGAAGTCCTCGTGTTTTTCAAGACGACCCGGGATCGACAGTCGACGTTCGAGGAAAAGATGCGCTCGCTTCATCCTTACGAAGTCCCCGAGTTGGTATTTATCAAGATCGACAGTGGATCGCCGGATTATCTGCACTGGGTGACCGATAACTGTCGCTAAACTCCACGGCTTAAAGCCGTCGAGTTTTAAGTCGCACCGCGGCGTTTGTAGTTAAGCGTAAAGATCGTGACCCCGATGAGATTAGCCGCGAGAGTCACGGCAATGATTTTTGCCGCGAAAAGTAACCGGTTAGGCACATCAATGATCGGATAGATTGTGAAGAAGATCGCCAACAGACATACGATGAGACCGCAACCGGCCGCGAGTCGCAGCCAGGAGCGTGCTCCGGATCGGATCGCGGCGGCGCCCACGATTGGGATCGCAAACATGACTGTATAAACAATTCCGTAAAAAACGTTGGCGGCGTTGTCTACGATTTGAAATGCTTCCTGTAATCCCGCGCCGATCTGGCTCGAGATGGCGATCACCAGCGTGATCGCGCCGACAAACATGATTGAATTGATTGGTGTTTTGTAACGCGGATGCAGACGCGAAAACCATGCCGGCAAAAGGTGGTCCCAGCCGGCCACCATCGGTAAACGAGAGCTGCCGGTGAAATGTATACTCATCGAAGATATGGAGCGCACTGTCATCAGCAGGATCGCCACCGAAGCGATCCCGCCTGCAATTCGGAACGAGTGCAGGCCAAGCCGCAACGTCTGTGGCACCGGACCAATTAAATCGATTTGATTATCTCCTATGAAAGCGAGCACCGAGCTGGTCCCAAGAACGAACATGATCGCAATGATCGGAGCAGCGATCATAACGGAGCGTCCGATGTTGCGCGCCGGTGCGTGAGCTTCACCGGCCAGAATGCCCACATATTCAAATCCGCTGAGTCCGCCAACTGCCAGTTTGCTGAAGATATTGAAGCAATAAAAGAGCGACATCGCGGGCGCAGCGATTTGAAGCGGCCGATATGTGTTGAGATCACCGCGAGCGAGACTGATGAATGGCAGAAGAATCAAGGCGCCATAAGCCAGGAACATGGCGAAGCCGCCGATGTTGTGTACCCATTTACCTAACGATAGCCCGCGAAGGCCGGTCCAGCCGAGGCCACTGACCAGCACAAGACTGACGAGCGAAACACACCAGGGACTATTTCGCATCCACGCGGCTGCTTCTCCCAAGGCATAGGAGATGTTTGTCGTGATGAACATGCCGCCCATGGCGATCACCATGATCGATAAAAGCCAGAGATTCCAAGCGACGATGAAGCCTGTGAATTCGTTAAAAGCGAGCTTTGCCCATTGGTAAATTCCACCTTCCAAGGGCATCAGTCTGCTCAGATAAATAACCACGGCGGCCTGCGGAATGTAGAAGAGTAAGATGGCGAGTAGCCAGAAAAAGAGATGCGACGTTCCAAGCTTTGCAGCGGTGCCGACCCAGCCTGAACCGACCACAAACACAATCTGCGTCAGCACGAGATCGCCAAGCCCGAGCGGCTTTTTCAGTGCAACGCTCTGTTCTTCGACGCTGCGTTCTGCGCGATCGAGTGAGGCGCCCATGGCGAAATTGTAGGGTATGCGTTTCGCTTGCCTACCCGAAAACCGGCAGCCGATACCCGTGCTTTAAAACGCCGGCTTTAATCGTGCTCGTGTTCGGCTCTTTTCGGTGGTGCGGGTTCGTTTCGAAATTCACGATGACGAGCTCTTCCGCCGGCGTAGCCGATATAAATCCCGCTCCCCAAGGTAATCGCGCCGAGCAAAACCACCGCCACAGCGAGCGGCAGCGAAGATCTGGGCCATTTGATTGGAGCGGCGAGGGCAATTGCGCTCAGAGCGACCAGCACATAGAAAATCCAGATGAGCTCCTCAGCCCGATGCATGTGTTCATCAAGCCAGGCTCCTCCGTCCTCGTCAGTCATCGATAAAACACGATCGTAGCCTTGCTCGCCAAATTCGTAAACGGGCCACGCTGACGCGGAGCTGATGAACACGAGCGCCAGGGTTGCGATTTGAGCGCGGCGGCTCTTCAAAATCAAAGCGAGCACGAGACCAATCAAACCCATGAGCAACCCGTAAACCGGCAATGGATTGAGCAACACATGAATGTATTCAGGCTGTCGCAAATCGCGCAGCAGGGTCGCGACTAAGAGCATTCTGGCCTCCATCTTCCGGGACTATGTCGAATGCGAAAACCGAGCGGATCAAATCATAACTTGCCTTGCCACTGGGTACCGCAGACTTGAGCGGTTCGTGCTGCTTGATTCGGCAAGTATTTTTGCCAGTCAGCAATCGTGAAATGCCACCACTCGGTGCGCAATCCCCAAAAGCCTGCATTTCGCATTGCGACCTGCAGCAAATGCACGTGCGCGCGAACATCGGCATGAGGACCGATGTAACGCCACATTGCGGCCGGCGTAAAATCGTCAAAATCACTGGGCATCCGGACCGGACGATTCCATGTATCGACTAATGTGGCATCGACGGCGACGCCCCAGCTGTGTAGTGAGCCGACGCCAGTTTCAGGATTGGCCACGTAATCGTTGTTGTGTGACGTATGCCAAAGCTTTTCCTGCACGGCTACGGGCCGGTACGCATCCCAGATTTTCAGCCCAAGTTGATAACGCCGCAGAAACGCCTGCGCTGTGGCTAAACCCGAGGCGACTTCCGGTCGAGCGAGAGCACTCGTTCCACGAGGATAAAGCGGGTAGCCGACAAGATTATTTCGCCCAGCGTAACGCAGCTCGACAATGATTGTCGGATCGACCGATCGAACGTCAACCAGGGGGCTGCCGGCGTTCGCGGCCAACGACGTTACCGACAGCGCCATCACGGCGATTAAAGAAACGTTCAGGCGTCGCATTTGTTAGGTCAGTACGCTGTCACCGCCGGGGGAGCCTCAGTTTTTGCCAGACGCTCAAGAAGAACGCGAGCGCTATTTTCAGGGACCTCGAAACGCAATTCCAAATTTGAGGCGCTCGGTCTTTGGAGCTCGGGCGGTCGGGAGCAGAGCAACAGTTCCGAGTCCGGCAGACGCAGCCATCGCTGTGGATTATCGTGCAAATTTCGCGCGATCTCGGCAGCATTTTTGGAGGAGTTCACTTTTATGAGCACTCTGGCTTTTACCGGATTTTGAAGATTGACCGCAAGACCCAGTAATTGTGAAGCTTCGAGCAGTTCGGGGGTAAAGATCGGATTAAAAATACGTGAGAGATCGGGTGGATCGCGCGAAATGAGTCGTAGCGCGCTTTCGCGATCGAGTGCCTGGAAACGATCAAACAGTTGGCCCGTGATTTTCAGGTCCGGTTTCATCCCAAGACGCACCCGGACCAGCTCATCCACCGCAATCGGTGTTCCGACCGCCAATGTTGCAGGTCCGATCCTGGCAATCGCAAAATCAGGCGGTCGCTCCCAAACTGGCAGGCCGCTAATTGCGCGCTTTTGGAACGCCTGGTCGCCTGTGATCGCACGAATGGCCTTCGGAGCGGCCCGGCGCGCTTCCACCAGGACGAACTCGCGCGTTTCTCCAGTTTCATTGGTTGTAATTGCCCGAGTAATGCGTGTTGCATCCCGAGGCAGGTTCAATCCCGGAGTCGAAGCAGCCGCGCCAACTAATCCGGGCCACAGGTTGGGCTGATCTTTGCGCCAGCGCTTTGCGAGGTCTGCCCGTTCAAATTGATCGGCGTTGATCGACAAAATCGTGTCGGTTTCCTGCGGGAGCCATTCCCGACCTCGCGGGGATTGGAAAATAACAAGCAGCGTGATCGCGAGCAGGACCAGCACCGAGAAAATGCTGAAATAAAATTTCCGCAGCTCCTGTTTGTCGATCTGACTTGAGAGCGAGGCCAGCTCTGCCTTGTGCGCCAAATGCCGATCCACTGACTCACGGCGGCGATGCGCCTCGGCCAGCAGATGCGGCGCGCTTGGCGGCGCAACGCCCTGCGCGGCAAGGTGCCTGCCAATATTCAAATACGCGGGATTTTTCCGCTCCTCGACTGTCTGGTGGCGTGCGCGTGCGTTGCGCGCTGCTTCCTGCTGAGCGCGGATGTTGTCATTCAATTTCCCGTCGCGCGCTTCAAACTCGCTCCGGGTGCGCGCAATATTTTTTTCAACCGCAGCAAGTTCCGCTTCCGCGGCATTCAATTTTTCCTTGGCCAAACTCGCGGCCTCCGCGCTGCCAAGCCGCGCCCGCACCAGTTCTGCTCTCGCTTCCGGAAGTCGCGCCCGTCGTGCACTGATACTGGCGGATCGCGTTTCCAGGTCGGCGGGCGGCGGATCGAGCGCATGCAGATCGGAGAGTTGTTTCAAGAGATCGCGATCGGCGGTTTCGTTTTCCTGAATGCGTCGTTCTACGGCGACCAACTCGCGCTCGCAGACGTCAACGTTGCTTTTCGTTTGGTTGCGCTTTTGGACGAGCGGCTTTTTTTCCGCCTCTAGCTTTGCAATCGCCTCCGCTTGTTCGCGCGAATTTTGGTGCCGTTCTTCTTCAATTCTTTTTATTCCTTCTTCAATCTGTGCGATTCGGACTGCGACTTCCTTTTGTTCCTGCTCCAGCTTCTTCAGCGCGACGATCTCGTTGCGCAGTTCGGGAAAATTGGCCGCCTGGGTTGTGCCTTCACGACCCAGATTGATTTCGCTCTTCTGCAGCAGGCGCTTTTCATGACGAAGCGCAATGCGCGTTCGCTGGCGCCGGATTTTCAATCCAATCTCGCGAAAGCCGGTGCCAATGAAACTCACGGGTAAACGCTAACCGAATGCGCGCTACGAAAAAGAAATTTCGGCGCGCATCTTTCTCAAATTGGGTCCCTGCGATTCATGCGGCGAATCGGCCGATGGAATTATTCCTCCGATTCGGCCAATTTGGCCAACACACTGAAGTCTTCGAGTGTGGTTGTGTCGCCTGTGACTCGTGCGCCGCTGGCGATTTCTTTCAGCAATCGGCGCATTATTTTGCCACTGCGGGTTTTTGGGAGCGCTTCGGCGAAACGAACTTCATCTGGTTTTGCAATCGCCCCGATGTGCACGCCAACATGCTCGCGCAGTTCCGCTTTCAGTCCACCGGTGACGCTAACGCTCGCCTTCAGTGTCACAAAAGCGACGACGCTCTGTCCTTTTAGTTCGTCGGGTCTGCCAACCACCGCCGCTTCGGCAACGTGGGGATGGCTGACCAGCGCGCTTTCAATTTCCGATGTGCCGAGCCTGTGGCCTGCCACGTTGAGGACATCGTCGATACGGCCAACGATCCAAAAATAGCCGTCTTCGTCGCGCCGCGCGCCGTCGCCGGTGAGATAATTGCCTTTGAATTCGCTCCAGTATTGCTGCCGGTACCGGGCCTTGTCGCCGTAAATGGTGCGCAACATCGAAGGCCAGGGCCGGCGGATGATTAGCTTGCCGCCTACATTCGGTCCCACTTCCCGCCCTTTCTCATCAACCACAGCTGGATCGACTCCAAAGAATGGAAGCGTTGCGCTGCCCGGTTTGGTTGGAATTGAACCCGGCAGAGGAGTAATCATGATCGCGCCCGTTTCGGTTTGCCACCACGTATCGACAACCGGACAACGTCCGCCGCCGATATTCTTGTAATACCACATCCATGCTTCTGGATTAATTGGTTCGCCGACTGTGCCGAGCAGACGAAGTGATGAGAGATCGTGTTTCGCGACCCATTGATCGCCCCAGCGAATAAATGCCCGGATCGCCGTGGGCGCGGTATAAAGAATGTTGACCCGATATTCTTCGATGATTTTCCAGAACCTGTCCGGTTCCGGCCAATTCGGCGCGCCTTCGTACATGACCGTGGTCGCGCCGTTGGTGAGGGGACCATAGACGATGTAGCTGTGGCCCGTGACCCAACCGACATCAGCCGTGCACCAATAGATATCCTCATCTCGAATGTCGAAGACGTATTTAGTAGTTGAGTAAACACCGACTAAATAACCGCCTGTGGTGTGGAGGATGCCTTTTGGTTTCCCCGTAGAACCACTTGTATAAAGGATGTAAAGGGGATGCTCGCTATCGACGGGCACGGGCGGACAGTTCGCGTCGACATATTCCAGTTCGCGATGCCACCAGACGTCGCGGCCTTCCTCCATGTGAATCTCGTTTCCTGCGCGACGGAAAACGATAACGCGCCGGACCGACGTGCCATCACGGAGTGCCTGATCAACGTTTTTCTTCAACGGCACAATTCCACCGCGCCGATACGAGCCATCGGCTGTGATCAGTGCGATCGCGCCGCTGTCGGCAATTCGATCTCGAATACTGTCGGCGCTAAATCCGCCGAAGACTACTGAGTGCACCGCACCGATCCGCGCGCATGCGAGCATGGCAACCGCGGTCTCAGGAATATTCGGGAGATAAATGATGACACGATCGCCTTTTTTTACATTGTTTCTCTTCAGCACATTTGCGAAGCGGCAAACTTCGCGATGCAGCTGTTGATAGGTAAGCGTACGTTTATCACCGGGTTCGCCTTCCCAGATAATCGCCGCCTTGTTTCGGCGTGCACTACCTAGATGCCGATCGAGGCAATTTTCCGAAATGTTGATTTTGCCGCCGACGAACCACTTCGCAAACGGCGCTTTCCATTCGAGTACCTTTTTCCATCTTGCGCGCCACACCAGCTCACTCGCTTCGCGAGCCCAGAATTTTGCCGGCTGGCGGACTGATTCTCGGTACATCCGCTGATATTGCGCGAGGCTTTTGATTCTTGCGTTTTTTGCGAAATCTGTTCGTGGTTTAAAAACGCGTTTCTCAACCAGGTGCGACTCGATGTTGTCGTGCATGAGCAGTCCCTAATATGCCGAAGAAATTCTCAGGGCAAGCGCGCCGTTTGTCCCTGTAGGGGCGGCTGTCCTCAGCCGCATAGGTTTAAGGGCGGATTGCGGCTGGGGACAGCCGCCTCTACAACTAGAGGATGATTGAACTGCGCGGCGACGAGCATTTCATGCGCGAAGCATTGCGGCAGGCGCTAAAAGGATCCAAAGCCGACGAAGTGCCGGTCGGTGCGATTGTGGTGCGCGCAGGAAAAATCATTGGGCGTGCCTATAACCAGGTTGAATTGCTCAAAGATGCCACTGCTCACGCCGAAATGCTGGCGTTAACCCAGGCCGAGGCTGCCGTTGGCGATTGGCGCCTGATCGACTGCGATCTTTACGTGACTAAGGAGCCGTGTGCGATGTGCGCAGGCGCGCTCGTTCACACACGAATCCGACGTGTGATTTTTGGTTGCACGGATCCCACCGCGGGGGCCGCAGGAAGCGTGATCAACCTTTTGCAAATGCCCGGTTTCAATCACCGCTGCGATGTCGCGTCCGGTGTCTTGCAGGACGACTGCGCGGCAATTTTGCGGGATTTTTTCCGTAAACGGCGCGAAGAACAGGACCCGGATTCCCCCTAGCGCTCACGCCAATCCGATCGCAGCGCTTTCAAATTTTTTTCCGCCCCGCTGCATTCCCTCGAATCGGGGATCAGACGGTGTGTTTCATGCGCCACAAAATC
>Ga0207701_10001272_pt1 | contig 26626 bp, 26 predicted proteins | sample KBSSwiSSwithPhiX_FD_184294 | JGI IMG/M metagenome (GOLD analysis project Ga0207701, IMG submission 184294) | Switchgrass rhizosphere bulk soil microbial communities from Kellogg Biological Station, Michigan, USA, with PhiX - S5 (SPAdes) (version 2) | ecosystem: Environmental > Terrestrial >... | reverse complement strand
TCGAAGACGATCATCGCGTCACCGCATCGCCGATCGGGCGGCGGTGGCGAATGGCGGGCACGCGGCTGCGCACATCGGCCACCTTTGCGAGGTCGATCTCACCGAAAGCGACACCAGTAGTCTCGCCCATGTCGGCCAATATCGTCCCCCACGGATCGACAAGCAAGGAATGGCCGTACGTCTCGCGCCCATCCTCATGCCTTCCCGACTGGGCGGCGGCGACGACGAAGACGCCGGCTTCGATCGCTCGAGCGCGCAGGAGAATCTCCCAATGGGCTCTGCCCGTCGGGACGGTGAAAGCTGCGGGAATGGACACGACCTGGGCGCCTGCATCGGTCAGGCGCTGGAACAGCGCAGGAAATCGCAGGTCGTAGCAAATCGAAAGACCCAGCTTACCGACCGGCGTGCTATCCACCACTACAGCTTCGGAGCCGCCGCGATAAACGTTCGACTCGCGCCAGCTTTCGCCCGTTGGAAGGTCGACGTCGAACAGGTGGATCTTGTCGTAGCTCGCGCGAATTTCGCCCGCGGAATCGATGACGAAGCCGCGATTGGCGAACTTTCCGTCCTCAGTAGTGACTGCAAGCGACCCCAGGTGCATCCAGATTCCGCTGTGCGCGCAGGCCTCGCGGCAAGCGGCAAGGACCGAATCCTCTCCCGCCGAGCGTACGTTTCGCCGAGCTCGCTCGGCGTCGCGATCCAGGAGTCCGGACATTTCCGGCGTGAAGAGCATCTGCGCGCCGCCATTCGAAGCCTCCGCCACCGCCCTTGTGAGGGCCTGCGCATTGGCCGCCGGGTCGATTCCGGTCCGCGACTGGAAGATGGCGATCCTCGTTGTCACGCAGCCAGCAGTTCGTTCAACTTGCCGTCGCGTTCAAGGTCATAAAGGTCGTTGCACCCGCCGACATGCCGCCCATCGATGAAAATCTGCGGGACCGTCGTCCGGCCGTTCGCCCGCTGGATCATCTCCTCGCGCTTCGGCCCGCCGCCATCGATCACATATTCGTCGAAGTCGACGCCCTTTGACTGAAGGAGATGGCGCGCACGGACGCAGAAGCCGCAGAATGTCTTGGTGTAGATCTCAACTTTCGCCACGATCGTCCTCTTTACGCATCGACCTGCGTCGCCCGGATTACCCTCGCCCAGCTGACGAGGTCCACCCGCACCGCGCCGGCATTTTTCAATATTCGCGCGCAGGCATTCGCCGTGCTTCCGGTCGTGAGCACGTCATCGATCAGGACGACGGTCCTGCCTCGGAGTTCCATGTCCGGGCTCGCACGGAATGCACCAGCGACCGTGCGTCGTCTCTGGCGGATATTCAGGCCTTTCAGCGGCGGCGTTGCGCGGACGCGCCGGAGCGCATCGACCGCAACTGGAACGCCCGTGCTTTTCGAGAGCTCTCGCGCCACCAACGCCGACTGGTTGAACCCGCGCTGCCACAGGCGCGACCGATGGAGCGGAACAGGCACGATGATGGAGTCCGATGGCAGTTCGCCGACGAGCGGCCGCATGTAGCGCGACATGGTGCGCGCGAGTCCCACCTTGCGCCCGTATTTCAGGCGAAGCGCGATCGAGCGGCTAATGTCGTCATAGGCAACGGCAGCGCGGATGCGATCCAGCCGGGGCGGTTTCGCGAGGCAGGCCGCGCAGACATCGGCTTCAGTGGCCTCGAGCGGCAATCCGCATCGGCCGCACCCGCCCTGAAGGAACTCCAGCGCCCGCCAGCACGTGCTGCAGAAACTGTCGACCTCATCGACGATCACCCCGCAGCCGCCGCAGCGAGCGGGAAGACCGAAATCGAGCAGGAAACGGAAAAGCCGCGACACGGCCTTGCGGAAGGTCATCCGCTCTCTTGTCGCGCAGTGGCGGCGGACGCACAAGCATCCGGATGGCTCCACGGGCAGATCTGTTCGATATGCGGCTTCGCTCGCTTCGCCGAGACCGGGCGTCCCGCGTCGGCCCGGCGCTTTTCCTTTACGAGCGCGCGTTCGAGGAAATTCTGGAACGGTTGGGTCAGGTGAACCGCCGCTTCGAGTCCGCGCTTCTGATTGGCTGCCCCAGCAGCGAATGGCGGCAGCGGCTCGCGCCGTTGGTCGACAAGGTTACCATCACCGATCCCGGCAGCGAGTTCGCGAAAGGATCGGGTGGCGAGCAGCACATCGAGGACGAGATCGACTTGGAACCGGGATCCTTCGACCTCGTCATCGCGATCGGAACGCTGGATACGCTCAACGACCTTCCCGGCGCCTTCCTGCGCCTCCGCTTCCTGCTGAAGGCGGATTCCTTGCTGATCGGAGCAATGTCGGGCGGAGACACCCTCCCCCGCCTGCGGCAGGCAATGCGAGCCGCCGATACTGTCATGGGCGCCGCGAGCCCGCATATTCATCCGCGAATCGAGCCGGCGGGGCTTGCCCACCTTCTGGTGGCGGCGGGATTCCTGATGCCTGTTGTCGATGTGGACCGCGCAAAGGTCGCCTATCGGAATTTGCGGCAGCTGATCGGCGATTTGCGGGCAATGGGTACGACCAACATCCTCAAGGAGCGCTTCCGCCGACCGGTGGATCGGGCGGCTCTCGCCGCTGCGGAGGGTAGCTTCGCCGAAAGCGGCGACGATGGCCGCACGGTAGAAATCTTTGAGATGCTCCACTTCGCCGCCTGGACGCCACCCGAACATACTAATGAATGAGACGGCGTTAACCGCGTCCCCACCGGAAATTGTTAACCTCCAGTCATTATTTCTGCCGGAGTGGACGTGGACCAGAGGAGGGTGGCGTGAGCGCTATCCGGCATACTTTGCTTATGCTGCTCGCCAACCAGCGAGGAGCCACTGCAATCGAATACGGGCTGATCGCAGCTCTGATCGTCGTTGCTATTATCGGCGCCCTTTCCGGACTTGGTGGCGGCGTCGGCGGGATGTGGTCGAATCTAAGCGCCAACGTCCAATCCAGCATGTGATCAGGAGCGTCGCTCCCCGTATACGATGAGCTTGACCTTCTGCCCGGGCGCGAGGCGCGTGCCGGGCGCAAAATTGTTGAGCGTCAGGAATCGATCGACCTGGAAGTTGCTGTAAGCCATTCGGCTGCTCAGCGACTCAATGGTGTCACCCGGCGCGACCGTCACGACATCGATGATCCGGGGGCGAATCGCTGCTGCTTCCGCTGGGCCGATCTTCCTGATCGATGAGATCATTGAGCCGAAGGGGCCGAAGCCGGTGCCGGCCGGCGACATCGTCACGAAATAGTAGAACCGCTCGGGCTCCCATTGATAGCCCACGACAGCAAGATCAACGACACCCGAAGAGGTTCGTGCGCGGCTCACCGTATAGGCGGCGGGAATTCCATTGATGACGGTTCGGCGCGGCGGCGCCATCTGAGGCGGCCGGTCGCCCAGGATCGAATTCATGACCGCATAGACGAAGTTTTCGGCGGTGCCGTTGTACATGTTGCCGGCGAACTGGGCCTCTCCGCCTGATCCTGAAATCGTCACGGCGCTCGTGCCGTTGTCCATCAGATAGCCGACGGGAACGGTGAACTGGATTTTCAGGTCGGGGTGCGTGAACGTTCGGCCGTCGATCACGCCTTGTGCAGGGTCGTCATCGACAAAGATCCCGTCGAGCCGATCAAGGAAGGCGCTGCGGTTGGTAATCCCTGTGCCGAGCCGGCCAGTCTGCCGCGATTCGGCAATTTCCCGCTGGAGCCGGTTTTCGCTCAGCGGATGCGTACTTGCCCATTCCGGCAGCTTGCGGTTGTCCCTGCCCTGTACGCGCGCTTCCAGGGCCGAATTGCGGGTCAGCGCGGCAAGCATCTCGGTCGCGCCGGCGGGGTCGTAGCCCGCTGCCATCATGTAACGCATGCCCAGGGTATCGGCCTGATATTCCTGCTCGCGCGAGAAGCTCAGCGTCTGGAGTTCGGCGCGCAGAAGCCCTCGCGTCGCCACCGCATTGCCCAGATTTCCGCCGAAGATGCTGCCGATCATGATCCATGGCAGTTGCCGCCGGACAGCTTCCCGTTCCGCCTGCACGCGCTGCTGCGCATGGGAAGCCGCGACATGGCCAACTTCATGGCCAAGCGCGAAGGCAAGCTCCGCCTCGTCGTCCATGAGCGTCAACAGTTGGCGCGTCACGTAGATGTAACCGCCCGGAACCGAGAATGCGTTTTCGACGGCTGAATTGAGCAGGGTGAAACGATAGGAACTCGCGGGGTTCACAACACCCGAGAAGGCGGCGACCTTTTTTCCGACGGAATCCACATAGATTGCTCGCGGGCCTGTATCTGCACCGCCATATTCCTCGACCAGCTGCGCATGGTCCTTTTGCGCCTCCGCCACCAGCCGGGGATCCAGCTGACGAACAGGGTTCTGCGCCGGCACAGCGCTTGCTGAAATTACAAGCACAGTGGCGGACAAGAATAGCAGCGGCCTTCGCATCGCTCCGCTCTCGATCATCTGCGGAAGGTTACTTCGTGCTTTTGAACGGGAGATGACCGGAGCGGTTCCTTCTCCGGCTCACCCGATTGCGAGGAACTTCGCTCGCCGCTGCTCCAAAAGCTGCTTCGGCTTCATCGCGGAGCAGCCTTTCAGCTCCTCGAGAATTGCGGATTTCAAAGTTGCAATTGCCTCGGCGCTGTCGCGATGGGCGCCGCCGACCGGTTCGGGTACGATTCGGTCAACAACTCCAAGGGCGACAAGGTCGTTGGCCGTGATCTTCATCGCCTCGGCCGCATCCGCCGCCTTGTCAGCGGTTCGCCAGAGGATCGACGCGCACCCCTCCGGCGAGATCACCGAATAGATTGCGTGCTCGAACATCAGGACCCGGTTAGCGGTCGCAATTGCGACGGCTCCCCCCGATCCACCCTCGCCGACGATTGCCGCGACGATCGGGACTTTCAGCTCCAGGCATTCCTCGGTCGAGCGGGCGATAGCCTCGGCCTGCCCGCGCTCTTCGGCCTCGACGCCCGGAAAAGCTCCTGGCGTATCGACCAGAGTGACGACCGGAATCCCGAAGCGGTCGGCAAGGCGCATAAGCCGGATCGCTTTCCGATAGCCTTCCGGCTTCGCCATCCCGAAATTGTGCCTGAGGCGCGAAGCTGTGTCTTCGCCCTTTTCATGGCCGATCACCATTACCCGGCGGCCGTCGATGCGCGCAAAGCCGCCGATGATTGCCGGATCTTCGCCATAAGCCCGGTCGCCGGCCAGCGGAATGAACTCATCGGTCAGGCCGGCCACATAGTCCTTGAAGTGCGGCCGCTCCGGATGTCTCGCAACCTGCGCCTTCTGCCAGGGTGAAAGCTTCGCGTATGTATCGTTCAGAAGCTTCGAAGCCTTCGCCTCTAGCTTCTCGACCTCCGATTGGATGTCGATTTCCCCGCTGTCGGCGGTTTCCTTGAGCTCGCGAACGCGTGCTTCGAGCTCGGCGATCGGCTTTTCGAAATCCAGGTACGTCAACATGTGGAGGCGCGGGTAAGCTGCACTTGCCGGAGCGTCAACGACCGCGGTCGGCGAGCGGGTGCCTTTCATTCACCAGCTGCACCAGGCGCGCCGAGTCGACATGGGTGTAGATCTGGGTGGTCGCGATGTCCGCGTGGCCGAGCAGTGCCTGCAGCACGCGAAGGTCCGCTCCACCCGAAAGCAAGTGCGTCGCGAAGGCGTGGCGAAGTACGTGCGGGCTGATCCGATCCGGCGGAATCCCGGCATCGGCGGCCATTGCCCGAACCAGCTGGTACAGCCTCACCCGGGTGATGTGCTTCTTGCCGCTTGCAAAGAGCCATGGGGAGGAAGCGGGCACGTTCTGGAGCCAGTCCCGCACAGCGGCCGCTGCACGGCTGGAGATCGGCACCAGCCGCTCCTTCGAGCCCTTCCCGCTAAGGATCAGGAACGGCTGACCCTCACGGACTGCGGCGCGCGGCAGCGAAACCACCTCGCTCGCTCGAAGCCCGGACCCGTAGAGCAGCTCGAGAAGCGCGAGGTTGCGCTGCGCGAGCGGCTGGCCGCTTGCGGCTTTGTCGCCCACGGCCACGAACATCGCTTCGACCTCGGCTTCAGAAAGCACCTTGGGCAAGGGCCGCTGGAGCTTCGGCTTGGGAAGCGCCCCGGACGGGTCGTCGTTCCTGAGATCGTCATCGACCAAAAACCGGTAGAATCGGCGCAGCGCAGATGATCGCCGCGCAACAGTGGAGGCGGCCAGCCCAGCCCATTTTTGACCCAGCGTCGCAAGTGCGTCTCGATCCGCTTCGCCAAGGCCACCCCGAACATCCTCCGCCGCCTTCGCGAGGTCGTTGCGATAGGCCGCGAGCGTGTTCGGCGAGGCGCCCGCCTCGGCAGCGAGCATGTCGAGGAAGCGATCGACCAGGGCCTGGTCGGCTTCAATCACGTTCGCGCGAGTGCCTCTGCGGCGATCATTCGCGCCGCGAGCTGCTGGCTCGTGTTCCGAAGTGCCATGACGATATGGAACAGATGACCGGGCGGAAGGGAGTCGAAATCGGTAGCCTGAAGACCGGTTCCGGCGAGCACCAGCACCGTTCCCGACTGATGCCGACGGGCCGCCGCATCGAGCATCTGCGTCCAGCGGGTCGAACGCTCGATGTGCAATCGGTATCGGCTGTTCAGAGAGGAAGCCGATTGCGCGCTGAGGCGCCCGAGGCCGACCAGTCCCGCAACGAGCAGAGCGCTACGTTGCTTGCCGCTGCTTTTGTCGCGGTCGATGAAGCTGTTGATCCGGCCGACGCTCACATCGATCGGCGCACCCTCGGGAGCGCCGAGCGCAAGCATTGCCCAGCATTTGTCCGCCTGATCGTCGTCCATTTGGCGAACGGCGTTGGCCCAGCGTGCCGCGTCGGAATCCAGTCCCGCCGCCAGCATCGATGCGATCAACTGCGAAGCATCGTCCTGCAGGGCCTTGGACGGCTTGATCCGCGCTGCCGCGCTGCCCAGCAGAGCCCTCGATGCTTCAAGCTGCAAGCGATCGTCGTTGAGGCCCCACAAGTGGCGCATCGCCGCAAGGCGCGTCTCGTCGTCGCGACCCGCAAAAGCGAGCCGCAACTGCCAACTATCTGTGCTGCTCAGCTCGTTGGGATCGGTCGAATCGTAGATCCACGAATAGAGGTCGATCAGGGCTTGCGAGGAGAAAGCCCCGAGACCGGTCGCGATCCGCGCCGACTGAAGCCGGTCCTGCGCAGGGATCAGCGGGGCACGGGCATACCATGCGCGAAGCTGCGGCGACGCTTTGTCGAGCAACCTCTCGGGCGGGCTCATGCCTGTCGCCGTCGCGAGGCCGTAGCGCCACGAGGTCAGGGCATCGACGGGCTCCCATTCGATCGTTGCCGCTGTCCCAGTATCGGCGGTTGCTCCGACGACCTTCTGTGCAAGCGTGAGATCGATCCCGCCGATTGGCCCGCGTCGTCGCGCGGATTCGACTTGCGCGGCTGCCGACTCCGGCTCTCCGTTCAGCCCCGCGCAAATCGCCTGCGCCAGAGGGAGGATCCGCGGCTCGACCTTTCGCATTCCATTTGTCAGCGGGCACAAGCCAAGTGGATCCGACGTAGCAAGGGCAGTCTGCACCGCGACCTGGACCATCTTCGGGGTAAAGCGGTCACTGTCGATGCTGGCGACAATCATCCTGGCCGCATCGGCCTCCCCCATCCGGAGCAGCAGCCACGCGCGTTCGGCGGCCCAGTCGACCGGGTTCACGCCGGCAGGGGCGCGGGCGCTCGCAAGCAATCCGTCACGAAGCGCGATGTGGGCCCAGCGCGACGCAATGGGCGTGTCCATGTTGCGCAAGAGCGAGGACAGGAATGCGCCGTTCGCCTGGCCCCACGGGTCCGCGCCGATTGGCATCCTGGAAGGATCGAGAGCGCCGGCAACGAACGGGTCGCGGCGCGCGAATCCGGGATATTCGACAGGGGGCGGCGGGGCCTGCGCGGTGACCTGGTTCGTCACCTCCACGTCACCGGCTTGCGCCGCATCTGGAGTCTGGGCCTGGCCCTCCTGCGGCTGCTGAGCCGGCGTGGATTGGCTCACTGCTGGAGCGGGGGCCGCAGTCGTGCCGTTCTGGACCTGCGCGATCGCCGGAATGGCAATCGCGGCAATTCCGCCCAGAAGAAGGAGTGCCTTAGTGGCCGGCCGCATTGGTAACGTCGACCTCGACCGGCTTGGTCGGGACTTCATGTGCGCGAGTAGAGAGGAAAAATAATGCTCCGCCGATGACGAGGAGAACGACGATCAGGAAAACTATGGCTCGCGACATTGGCCCTTCCGCTTTGTCCAAGGAATGGCGGGGCTTTTGCCCGGCCTTCGGGGGCGCTGTATAGCCCCGGGTGATGCAAAAGCTCGGTGAGCATCTCGATCGCCCCGTGGTACTCGTCGGGTTGATGGGCGCCGGCAAGTCGACGGTCGGACGCCGGCTGGCGAAACGACTGGGCTTGCCCTTCGTGGATAGCGACGACGAGATCGAGGACGCGGCGGGCTTGTCGGCGGCCGAATTGTTCGAGCGCTATGGCGATGCCGATTTCCGCGACGGAGAGCGGCGACTGGTTGCAAGGCTCATCGACGGCACGGTCCGGGTGATTGCCACCGGCGGCGGCGCTTATGTGGATCCGCGCACTCGTGAACTGCTCAACGAGCGGGCGATCACCGTGTGGCTCGACGCTCCCGTGGACATATTGGCCGAGCGAACCGGGCGGCGCGACACACGCCCGCTCCTCCGCAACTCCGACCGCGCGGGAACGCTGGAACGGCTCTCCGAGCTTCGCGGTCCGGCCTACGCCGAAGCGCACATAAGGATCAGGAGTGGCCAGGGCGCTCACCGCGAGGTCGTCGAATCGATTGTCCGCGCGCTCGAAAATTATTTGGCCGGGCTCGCGGGTGGGGCGCCAGGCTCCGGTAGCGGCGCGGAAGCAAACGAACGCTCTTCGCCGGCGTGAAGATCGCCGCTTTCCGCCTGCCGTTCGAGACGTTCGCAATCGCGGAGACGATATTCGCGCTCGACCCGCTCGATTTCCCCGGGCTGGATTCCACTGGCGCGTAGGGCCGCCTTTCCCATCACCACCGCGCTTTCGAACAGTTCACGCTCAGCCAGCGTCAGGTCCAGCCCCCTCAGCTTCATCAGATGGACACGGTCGAAGGCTCGGACCATCACCGATGCCTGCGGGAAAGTCTTGAGGACGGCCTTCACCGCCTCCCGAGTCATTTCACCACCCTCATTGTCGTTGCAGAAGGCAATCACCTTTGCGTTTTCCGCGCCTGCCGTCCGAAGCAGGTCGAGCCGCAGTCCGTCGCCATAATAGACCTTGGTGCCGAATTCCTGCGCGGTTTCGATCATCGCCGGTTTTTTGTCGATGATGGTGACGCCGATGCTCTTAGCCATTAGCATCTGTGCAACCGTCTGGCCGAAGCGGCCGTAGCCGACGACGATCGCCGATGTTTCGGGCGACTTCTCCGGCCCCTCGAGCCCTTCGGCACCACGGTCTTCTCGCTTTTCCAGCCAGTCGACCAGCCGCATCAGGAACGGCGTCGTCGCCATCGACAGGGTGACGACCGCTCCGAACAGCGAACCCGCTGCCGGAAGGACGAGGCCGGCCGCGGTCGCCTGCGCGAACAGCACGAATCCGAATTCACCCGCCTGGCTGAGCAGGAGGCCGAGTCGGACGCTCCGCGGCCAGTTGTTCCCGAAGATTCGTGCAAGGCCGGCGATTAGCAGGGCCTTGGTCACGATCACGCCGACGGCGATTCCGATTACGAACCCGGGCCGTGCGGCCACGACCGGAAGATCCAGCAGCATACCGACCGAGAGGAAGAACAGGCCCAGCAGGATCGAGCGGAACGGCTCGACGTCCGTTTCCAGTTCGTGCCGGTAGGGCGATTCCGCCAGCATAACGCCGGCGACGAAGGCGCCGAGCGCGACCGAAAGGTGAAGGAAGTGCATCACCGCCGCGGCGGCGACGACCGTGAAAAGCCCCGCAACGACGAAAAGCTCGCGCTCTCCGAAACGCCCGATCAGCCGGAACAGTGGATTGAGGACTAGCCTCCCGACCAGAACCAATCCGACGATTGCGGCCACGGTGTAAAGCGCCAGCGTGAGTCCCGTCGGCGCGGTCGGATCGGGGACCCGCGCCATGGCCGCGATGATCGTGATCATCGGGACGATCGACAGGTCCTGGAACAGCAGGATCGAGAAGGCGCGCTCGCCTTCCGGCGTGTTCAGCTCATTGTCCGCACGCAGCATCGGCAGGACCTGCGCGGTGGACGAAAGGCCCAAGGGCAAGCCGATCGCCAGCGCCGCTTCCGGCGACAGCCCGATTGCGAGGTAAAGCAAGAGGCTGAGCGCGAGGCCGCACAGCACCACCTGGGCCAACCCAAGTCCGAAGATATCCTTGCGAAGACGCCATAGGCGTGCCGGGCGAAGCTCCAGCCCGACGATGAAGAGAAGGAGCGCGATCCCGATCTCGGTGACGCTGGTCAGCTGTGCGGGATCACGAATCAGGCCAAGTACGTGCGGGCCGATGAGCGCTCCGGCGACGATATAGCCTAGCGTCGCTCCGAGCTTCAGCCGACGGAAAATCGTAACGAAGAGGAGCGCCGCGCCCAGCATGATTGCGCCGCTTTCGAGGATCGCGGTGGTCGCCTGCGCGGTCTCCGCTGGCGTAGTCATGCGGCGGCGTCCATCGCTGCCAGGAGCGCTCGAAGCGGAAGCAGAATTGCTCCATGCCGCCCGGTTCGCGAGCGCGCAGGCGCAAGCGCGTCGTAGCCCGGCCAGGCTGGTGGGTGGTCGCGCTGCCCGGAGAGCCAGGCCGCCAACTCGTCGAGCGCCGCCTGGACCTCCTCGCGATCCCGGCCGGGCGCTTGCTGCGCGACCAAAGTCGCCGACGCTTGTCCGAAGGCACATGCAGTGACGGTCTGGGAAAGCGCCACGACACGCCCGTCGTTCAGCTGCACCTCGCTCGTGACGGTACTTCCGCAGGTTGGTGAACGCTCGGACGAAGCCCCGTCCACGCGCTCCAATCGTTGCGGTTCGGGAAGCGAGGCGGCCAGCCGCAAGATCTCGACCGTGTAGAGCGGCGCGTTCATTCCTTGCGCCATGTGGTGCCGGAGGAGCCGTCCTCCAACAGGATGCCCTCGGCTTTCAGCTCATCGCGGATGCGGTCGGCGGTCGCGAAATCGCGGTTTGCCTTGGCGTCTGCGCGCGCCGCGATCCTAGCCTCGATCGCCGCATCATCGGCTCCGCCGCGGAACCACTGATCGGAGGTTTGCGCGAGCAGGCCCAGAAGCTGCGCGCTGCCCTTCACCGCCGCGGGATCGTCGATCGCCTGCAGCCGGGCAAGTGCAGCTGGCGTGTTGAGATCGTCGGCAAGCGCATCGAGCACCTCTCCATCGACTTCGCCAGCTTCGGACTCGCCAGCGGCGCGATATAGCCTGTCGAGGATAGTCTTCGATTGCTCGATCAGCGCCTCGGTCCAGGGCAGCGGCGACCGATAATGCGCCGAAAGCAGCGCCAGCCGCAGCGTCTCGCCCTTGTGCCCCTGCTCAAGCAGTTCGGCAGGCGTGATGATGTTGCCGAGGCTCTTGGACATCTTCTCGGCACCCATGTCGACGAAGCCGTTGTGCACCCAATAGCGGGCAAGCGCAGCGCCGCCGTGCGCGCAGCGGCTCTGCGCGATCTCGTTCTCATGGTGCGGGAAGATGAGGTCGAGCCCGCCTCCGTGGATGTCGATCGTCTCACCGAGGTGCGTGACGATCATCGCCGAGCATTCCAAATGCCAGCCCGGGCGGCCGCGGCCCCAGGGCGAATCCCAGCCGATCACGTTCGGGTCGCTTGGCTTCCACAGCACGAAGTCGGCGGGATCGCGCTTGTAGGGCGCAACCTCGACGCGAGCGCCGGCGATCATCTGCTCGCGGTCGCGGTGGCTGAGGATTCCGTAGGCCGGGTCCTTGGTGACGTCGAACAGGACGTGGCCCTGAGCGACGTAGGCGTAATCGCCGGCGACCAGCTTCTCGATCATCGCGATCATGGGGCCAATTTCCTGCGTCGCGTGCGGCGCTATATCCGGGTCGCGGACGCCGAGCGCACGCATGTCTTCGAGATAATGTTTCTCGTAGCGCTCGGTAATGACGGATGGCTCGACGCCCTCCTCACTCGCGGAGGCGATGATCTTGTCATCGACGTCGGTGACGTTTCGAGCATAGACGAGGCTGCCATCGCCGAACTCGTGCCGGATCAACCGCGCGAGCGTGTCGAAAACGACTGCCGGTCGCGCATTGCCGATATGGGCGCGTCCGTAGACCGTCGGCCCGCACACATACATGGTGATGCGCTTGGGGTCGGCTGGCTCGAAGTCGCGCTTTTGGCGCGTCAGCGTGTCGTAGAGGCGGATCATTCGTGCGCCTCTTCGCGGGCATGGCGCCGGGTTTCAACCCAGTCGACGATCGCTCGCCCGCTCGCATTCAAGAGAGGATAGGTCCTGGAGCTGGTCATCCACGCCGGGCGCTCCGCCTCGGCGCCGTAGATTAGATCCGTCGCAAGGTTGGCGAACAGGAAGAACAGGGTCGCGGCGAGCAATCCCTTCACCACTCCGAAACCGCCGCCGAGCGCCCGGTCGACGGGGCCGAGCAGCGACCGGCGCGCTTTGCCGCCGATCGAGCGAGCCATGAGCTTCACCAAGATGAAGGTGGGGACGAACAGAAGCGCGAAAGCGAGTACCGACGCCCCCTCCGCCGTGCCGACGCTATGGGCCAGACCGCCGGAAAGCTGCGTATGGAACAGCTTGATCATCGCGATGGCAGCGGCCCAGGCCAGCAGCGACAGGATTTCGTAGACGAAGCCGCGGACGAAGCCGACCAAACCGCCGCCGATCAGAAGCAGGATCACGAAAATGTCGAGCGCGCTCACGACCGTTCGGCTAGCCGACTCTTTTCCTGATTGCGAGGAGGCTTGCGCCACAGCTGGAGCGAGCGCACGGCGGCCGCGACGTCGGTACGCTCGTCGGGTTGCGAGACCACTCGCTCGATCATCCGCCACTTCCGCCGAAGCTTGGATTTGCGCCAGATATCCGTGACCCAGAACTGGCCCGACCAGTCCTCGCCATCCATCGTGGCCTTGACCTCCAGCTGGGTCGCGAACACGGCGATTCCCCCGACTTCGCGCGCGTAGATGTCGCCGAACCGATAGGATTCGCAGCGGTATCTTTTCCCGGCGGCCTCGATCCAGCTCTTGAAGTCCAGGATCATTGCCGGCTTCGAGCCGATCACCATCCGGAAGTTGCGCGAGGTCAGGGCTTTCAGCGTCTTCATGTCGCCGGTTACCCAGGCGCGCATCCAGCGATGCTCCATCGTTTCGATGATGGGGTGAATGTCGGCCATGATTGGATGCTTAAATCACCGACCGAGGATTTGGTCCACTAACCCCCGAAGATTGCCGAAATGGGTGACGGAGATTCCGTCGGCGGCTTTCACCTCCTTCGGCACCCAAGCCCGTTCAAATCCGAGCTTGGCGGACTCCTTTAGGCGAAGAGGTGCGTGGGCGACGGGTCGGATTTCGCCTGAAAGAGCGATCTCTCCGAGGATCACCGCTTCGCTCGGGATCGGGCGCTCCGACATCGCCGACACCAAAGCGGCCGCGACCGCAAGGTCCGCCGCGGGATCGCTGAGCCGATAGCCGCCGGCGACGTTGAGATAGACTTCGGTCGTGCCGAAGCTGAGGCCGCTGCGGGCCTCGAGAACCGCGAGGATCATCGCCAGCCGGCCGCTGTCCCAGCCGACCGCCGCGCGCCGCGGCGTCGCCCCACTGGCCAGCCGCACCGTCAGCGCCTGGATTTCGACCAGCACCGGCCGCGAGCCTTCGAGCGCCGGGAAGACGCTCGTGCCGCTCACCGGCTCGCCGCGCCGCGTCAGGAACAGCGCCGAGGGGTTCGGTACCTCGCTCAGCCCTTCCGTCTCCATCGCGAATACGCCGATCTCGTCCGTGCCGCCAAAACGGTTCTTGAGAGCTCGCAGGATCCGGTATTGGTGGCTGCGCTCACCCTCGAAGCTCAGCACCGTGTCGACCATATGTTCGAGCACGCGCGGACCGGCGATCGTCCCGTCCTTGGTGACGTGGCCGACGAGCGCGACCGCAGCGCCGCGCTCCTTCGCAAAGCGCACCAGTTCCTGTGCCGAGGCGCGGACCTGGCTGACGGTCCCTGGAGCCCCTTCGATCAGGTCGCTGTGCATCGTCTGGATCGAATCGATGACGAGCAGATCCGGAGCATCCGCACCGAGGGTCGTGAGCACGTCGCGAACCGACGTCGCGGCCGCCAGTCGTACAGGCGCTCCGCCGAGGCCGAGGCGAAGCGCGCGCAGCCGTACCTGCTCGGCCGATTCCTCGCCCGACACGTAGACGACGTTGCGCCCCGCCGCAGCGAGCCTGGCCCCGATCTGGAGGAGCAAGGTCGATTTTCCGATGCCCGGGTCGCCGCCGACCAACATCGCCGAGCCGGGCACGATTCCGCCCCCTATTGCCCGGTCGAACTCCGCGACTCCGCTGACGATCCGCTCCGGAAGTGCTGCGGGATGGTCGAGCCCCACCAGCTCTATCGTGCGCCCGCCGCCCTGCAGATTATGCTTGGCCGCGAAGATGCTCGTCACTTCGGCCGCTTCCTGGACTAGCGTGTTCCATTCCGCGCAATCCGGGCACTGGCCTTGCCAGCGCGTGCTGACCGACCCGCACGCCTGGCACACATATCTCGTCTTCGCTTTCGCCATGGGCGGAACAATACACGAACATCGCTGTTGCGAAAGAGGAGTCTGGAAGCTGTTGCCGCAAATGCTGGCCGCCACTACGGCAACGGCGTGAGCTGGCTTCCCGAACCGCTTCGAATTCCCGCCTTCCGCGCCTTCTGGCTCGCCCGGCTGACGGCGACGATCGCGCAAATGGCGATGGTCATCGTCATTGGCTGGCAGGTCTACGACATCGCGCGGCACACGATGGACCCGAAGGCGGCAGCGCTCCGGCTCGGGATTATCGGCCTCGTGCAGTTCGCGCCCTTGTTCCTTCTGACGCTGGTCACAGGATGGACCGCGGACCGCATAGACCGGCGCTGGATCGCGCGTGCTTCGGTGTTTCTCGAGCTACTATGCGCGGCGGCGCTCGCCGGCTTCGCCTGGACGCATACGACGACGCTCACGGTGCTCTACGTGGTCGCTGCCTTACTCGGCGTGGCGAGAGCCTTCGCGGGGCCGGCACTTGGTGCGCTGGCTCCGAATCTCGTGCCGCGGAAAATCCTTCCCAACGCGATCGCGCTTTCCTCCATCGCCTGGCAGAGCGGCGCGATCATGGGCCCGGCGCTTGGCGGCTACCTCTACGCTCTCGCACCGGTCGCGCCGTACCTCGGAAGTGCAATCCTCTTCGCCATCTCGCTGGTCGCCCTCCTGACGATCCCCAAGGTCGCTACGAACAAGGCGAGCAAGGGCGTTCATCCCTGGCAGCAGATGATCGAGGGGCTTCGCTACGTCCGCCAAAACCGGCTGGTCCTCGGCGCCATCAGCCTCGATTTATTTGCGGTACTCCTGGGCGGGGCGACCGCGATGCTCCCAGTCTATGCGCGCGACGTGCTGCAGACCGGGCCGGAGGGACTTGGCCATCTCCGCGCGGCGCCTGCGGTGGGCGCGACGCTGACCGCGGCCTTTTTCGCCAGCCGGCCGCTCAAGTCCGAGGTCGGTCTCAAGATGCTTCTCGCCGTTGCCGTATTCGGCGGCGCGACCATCGTCTTTGGACTCTCGCGGTCGATGCCGCTGTCTCTCGCCTGCCTTACCTTGCTTGGAGCGGCGGACATGTTCTCGGTCTATGTCCGCCAATCTCTGATCCAGCTCTATACGCCGGACGAGATGCGAGGCCGCGTTGGAGCGGTGTCATCCCTATTCATTTCCGCCTCCAATGAGCTCGGCGAAACCGAGTCCGGCTTCCTTGCCGCCTTTATCGGCCCGGTTCCCGCGGTCGTTGCTGGTGGAATTGGAGCAATACTGGTCGTTGGAATCTGGGCTCGACGGTTCCCCGAGCTTCGGCTCGCGCGGACGTTCGAGCCGCCCGATCTTCCCGGTGCGCCGGAGCAGGAGCGTTCGACCTAAAGGCCATTTGCAGCAAGGACTTTCGCCCGAAGCTAATCTCTCGCTAACCCTCTTTGTATGGGGCCGCATTAACCCCCTTCCAGTTAAGCCGGGCGCTCCACCCGCGAGGGAATGCATGCCCAGATCTCGCTTTGCGCAAGCGGTCACTCCGTCGTTCCAGCCTCCCGAGCGCGCGTCCGTGCGCGATGCGCTCTGGTTCGACATCGAGTCCGCGGAGAATCCGGGCGACCAGTCGTTGGCGGAAGCGCGGGGCGCATCCTTCGACCATACCGCCTACCTTTTGGGCGCAACGCATCTGCTACTTGGCCTGGCATGTCTTGCACGACACCCGGAGCTTATCTGGCTCTCCATCTTCTCGAACCCCATCGTCCCGCTAGTCCTCATCCTTCTCCTCGACGGCCTCGCTGCACTGGCTCTGGGAAGGGTGCAGAATGTCGAGGTTCGACCGCACACGCTGTCGCGGGCTATGTGCGTGTATCTCGGCGCCGTCGGCATGCTGTGGACGTGGTTCGGCCTCTTCGTCGTCCTCGGCGTCACATCGCCCGCTCCGGTCGTTTCGGTGTCGGTTTGCGCCGGCATCGCAATGATGGCGATGGTGGCAATCGCCTCTCCGCCGCTGACTGTGGTGAGCGCTTTCGTCGCTACCGGCGCCTCGTCCTTCTTCTCGCCCTCGCCGCTTGTCCCGATCGGCGTCGCGGCCCTCTCTTTTTTCCTCGTGGCTTACAGCGTCGCCGGGGCCCGGACGAACATCGCGGCCGCACGCCGGCGGCTGAGCCTCGACGCTGAAGCGCGCAAGGCGCTCACCTTCGTCGACGAGTTCGAAAACAGCGGACGAGGCTGGTTTTGGGAGACCAACCCCGAAGGGACCTTGTCTTACGTGTCGCAGCAGCTCGCCGACGACTTCAAATGCGAGCCTGCCGAGCTTCTTGGACGACAATTCACCGACCTGCTTTCGGTCGACACGAACTCAGACGGTTCGATCGAAGAGGGCAAGACCCTCGGCTTTCACCTGTCGGCGCGCTTCCCATTCTCGGAGGTGATCGTTCGGGCCGGGAGTGACCATGACGTCCACTGGTCGCTTTCAGGCAACCCTGTCTTCGACGATCGCGGCCGCTTCCTGGGCTTCCGTGGCATCGGTACCGACCTCACCGAACAACGGCGGAGCGAGCAAGAAATCTCACGCCTCGCTCGCTTTGACTCGCTCACCAGCCTTCCGAACCGAGCGATGATGCGGCAGACACTGGAAGAAGCGCTTCGGAACGCGTCGCATCGGCAGAAAGGCTGCAGCCTTTTCCTGATCGACCTCGATCGCTTCAAGAACGTCAACGATACGCTGGGGCACCCGATCGGCGACCAGCTTCTGCGGCAGGTGGCGGAGCGGCTGAAATCGGTTATGGGCGAGCACGGCCAGGTCGGTCGCCTCGGCGGCGACGAGTTCAAGGCGGTCCTTCCCGGCATAGTCGACATCGGGCTGCTGGAATCGCTTGCGCGGACCCTCATCGACCAGGTGTCGCGTCCCTATGTCATCGAAGGGCACCGCGTCCTGATCGGCGCGTCCGTCGGAATTGCTATCGGCGATCCGGGCCGCGCCTGCGCCGACAGCCTCATCCGCAATGCCGATTTGGCGCTTTACGCCGCCAAGGCTGCCGGCCGCGGCAAGCATTGCTTCTACGAGCCGTCGATGCACAGCGAGGCCGCCGACCGACAGCTTCTCGAAAACGATTTGAGGCAAGCCATCGAACGCGGCGAGCTGGACGTGGTCTACCAGCCGATCGTCCGGGCGGCGACCGAGGAGATTTCGGGCTTCGAATCGCTTGTGCGCTGGACCCACCCGGTACGCGGAGCGATCTCGCCGGAGAAGTTTATCCCGCTCGCGGAAGAATGCGGCCTGATCGGAAGAATCGGCGAATGGGTGCTGGAAACGGCGCTTAACGAAGCGGCGCACTGGCCCGAGCACGTTCGCATCGCGATCAACCTGTCACCAATTCAGTTCAACGACCCGGGGATCGTGGATACGATCTCCAGGTACATCGATCAGTCGGAGATCAAGCCGGCCCAGATCGAGCTCGAGATCACCGAGGGCGTGTTCCTTGCCGACAGCGACCACACGGACGACACGTTCGCGAAGTTGAAGCGGCTCGGAGTTCGCCTTGCGCTGGACGATTTCGGCACCGGCTACTCCTCGCTCGGCTATTTGAAGAAGGCTCCGTTCGACAAGATCAAGATCGACCAGAGCTTCGTCCGCGGCGCAGCTGGTCCAAGAAGCCGCAACAGCGCGATTATCCGCGCAATCGTCACGCTTGCGGACAGCCTTGAGATGGAGACCTGCGCCGAGGGGGTGGAAACCCACGATGACCTCGCCCTCATCCGCGAGCTCGGATGCAGCCACGTTCAAGGTTATATCTTCGGCCGCCCGGCGGCGTCGGGACAGGCGCGCGATCTCGCCAACAGGTCGAGGGTCGAAGCCGCCGGCTTCCAGTGCCTGCGCGAGCCGCGCCACCGCCTCATGCGCCGGGCGACTGCGATGATCGACGGAGTCGAGGAGGAAGTTCGTCTCCGCAACATCTCGGTGACGGGCGCACTCATCGAATGCCGGCGCCCGCTGACGCCCGGCCTTCAGGTAAGGATCAATATCGTCGGCGTCGGACCCGTCACCGGCGTCGTGAAATGGGCTGGAAACGGCAAGGCCGGGCTCCAGTTCGAGCACGAATTCGACCTCGCGAGGCTGGCGCCGAAGAAGGAAAAGCTCAACGACGTCACGATGCTGACGCCCTGGTACGTCGAGCGCCGCGCCGTCGAACGCTGACCCGGAGCGCCGAAGCAGCTAAGCTGCGGGCATGAAGATCATCGGAAGCTTCGTGAGTCCCTACGTCCGCAAGGTGCTGGCTTGCATGAACCTCAAGGGCCTCGCTTATGAAGTCGATCCCATCACGCCATTCTTCGGGAACGAGGAATTCGAGCGCCTAAGCCCGCTCCGGCGGATCCCTGTGCTTGTCGATGGCGACTTCCATCTCAGCGATTCGACCGTGATCTGCGGTTGGCTCGATGAGGCACACGCCGGGCACCCCCTGCTTCCCGCGGATCCCAAGGACCGCGCCTGCGCCCGCTGGCTCGAGGAATATGCCGACACGCGCCTCGGCGACCTCTTCATCTGGGGGTTCTTCTACCAGAAGGTGGTGCGGCCCGCGGTCTGGGGCGAGGCTCCGGATGAAAACCGCGTGACGAAGACGCTCCAGGAGGGACTGCCACGGGAGATGGATTATCTTGAGGAATTATTGCCCTCCGACGGCTTCCTCTTCGGCGAGATCGGGCTGGCCGACATCTCCCTGGCGACGTTCTTTCGGAATGGGGCCTACGCTGGTTTCGAGGTGGACGCGGCGCGCTGGCCGAGAGTCGCAGCCTTCGTCGACCGCACATTGGCGCATCCGTGCATCGCCTCGCTCCTGCCGTTCGAGGATGTGCAAAGAAGCGCCGAGATCAGGCATCGCCGTCAGGCCCTGCTCGATGCCGGCGCGCCGCTGACCCAGGAAACGCTCGGAGTCCGCGAGCCAAAGCGCGGGATGATGCGGCTCTAGCGCATAAAAGAAGCGCCGGGCGAACCCGGCGCTCCTCCTTTTACTCTTGCTCCCGCTTAGCGGCGATTGATGTCAACGTCGCGGATGCGGCCGTTGTAGTCGACGTCGCAGCGGAATGACATGTCGGCGACGTAGCCGGCGCCAAGAGCGCCATAATAGCCGGCACCGTACGGGTTGTACGAATAACGGCCGCTGCTCGCGAGGCCGCGTACGCGGACGAAGCCGCGGTTCGGCGTGACCTGCGTCACGTTCAGCACGCGCGGGCTGGTACCCGAGAGGCCGAACAGCGACGTGATGATGCTGTTAAGCCCAGTGCGCGTGTAGAGGCGGTTCTGGACCGCTGCAGTGCACTGCTGGGCGGCAGCCTGCGTGTTCATCCCATAGGCATTGTAGCCGTACGGGCTGTAGGTGTTGCTGTAGCCGTAGTTGTTATAGCCGTAGCTGTTGTACCCATAGGGATTGTATCCGTAGGAGTACTGGGCAGCCGCGGGGACGGCCGTGGCAAGCGCGGCAGCGCCGGCCGCACCAGCAAACAGTTTCGTCAGCATTCGCATGGCTCGTCTCCTTTCCGTGCGATTGGAGCCTTTGCCGTTACAACGATCTCGGTTGTAAGGCGGCTCTGCGCCCGTCGCAGGAATGGCGCGACTCATCGTCGATCGTTGAACGCAATGTGAATGAGCGGGCTAAGTGACTGTCGTGTCAGGATTTCACCTGCTCAGCAGTGCCTTTTCGTGGTATCTCACCGCCACTGGGGGGATTATCATGGACGAGACATTCCAGGCCAAGTGGCGCAACGCGGTTCTCGGACTCTGCCTGACAGCCGTCGTGTTCGGCGTTGGTTGGGCCGTCGCCTTCTACTAGCCTGAACGACGGGCTCTAGCCCCGTCAGAATACCTCTTCGGGGATGGCCATGACGGCTTCGGCGCCGGCTTCGACCTTGCGTCGGTGCGCGGGCGATTCCGGGAGTTCGCGCTGCGCGTAGAAGCGGGCGGTCGCCAGCTTCGCCTCATGGAACTGTCGGTCCTCCGAACCTTCTTCAAGCGCCTTCGACGAGACCGCGGCCATTTTCAGCCACATCCAGCCGAGCGTCACCAGACCCATCAGGTCCATGTAGGAATAGGCGCCGGCACCGGCGTTGTTGGGGTCCTGCATCCCGTGCTGGGCCAGCCACATCGTCGCGGCCTGCAGGTCGGCGAGCGGAGCCTCGAGGGCCGCTCCAACGCCCGCCGGATCGCCAGCAGCCTTGGCCTCGCCAATGTCGCGCCCGACCAATTCCAGGAACGCCCGGATCGCACGCCCGCCGTCCTTCGGTAGCTTCCGGCCGACGAGGTCCATCGCCTGGATGCCGTTGGTGCCTTCGTAGATCTGGGCGATCCGCGCGTCGCGAACGAACTGCTCCATGCCGTGCTCACGGATATAGCCGTGTCCCCCGAAGACCTGCTGCGCCAGGACTGCTGCCTCGAAGCCCTTGTCGGTCAGATAGCCTTTGATGACGGGCGTCAGCAGCCCGAGCAGATCCTCGGAGCTCAGGCGCTCCGCCTCGTCCGGAGAGCGGCGCATCAGGTCGACCTGTAGCGACCCCCACAGCACCAGCGCGCGCGCGCCCTCGTTCCAGCATCGCATCTGCATCAGCATCCGGCGGACATCGGGATGAACGAACAAAGGATCGGCGCGGGCGCCCTCCTCCCGTGCATCTTCCCTCAGCGCTTTGCCCTGTCGCCGGTCCCGGGCATATTGAACCGCGTTCTGGTAGGCCACCTCGCCTTGTGCGAGGCCTTGCAACCCGACCCCCAGGCGAGCCGCGTTCATCATGATGAACATCGCCTGGAGACCCTTCTCCGGCTCTCCGACCAGCCAGCCTTTCGCGCCGTCGTAATTCATCACGCAGGTCGCGTTGCCGTGAATCCCCATCTTCTTTTCGAGGGCGCCGCATCCGAGCGAATTACGCTCTCCGAGCGAACCGTCTTCGTTCACCAGGACCTTTGGGACGACGAACAGCGAAATGCCTTTCACATTGTCTGGAGCACCCGCGCGCTTGGCGAGGACGAGGTGGATGATATTGTCGGTAAAATCATGTTCGCCGGATGAGATGAAGATCTTCGTGCCGGTGATCGAATAGCTGCCGTCATCGTTCGGCTCGGCCCGTGTCTTCAACAAGCCCAGGTCGGTCCCGCAGTGTGGCTCCGTCAGGTTCATCGTCCCGGTCCACTCGCCGGTCACCATCTTCGGCAGGTAAGTGCGTTTTTGCTCGTCGGTGCCCTTGATCACCAGCGCAGCGATCGCTCCGCTCGTGAGGCCCTGATACATCTCGAAGCTGTGGTTGGCGGAAAGGATATATTCGCCGATGGCCGTCCCGATGACCTGGGGTAGGCCCTGCCCGCCCCATTCCTCCGGAGCAGTAAGCGTTGGCCAGCCTCCTTCGCGGAATTGGTCATAGGCTTGTTTGAAACCCGGCGGCGTCGTCACCGACCCGTCCTCGTTCCGTTTGCAGCCGACCTCGTCACCGACCTTGTTCAGCGGCTGGAGAACCTCTGCCGAGAACTTCCCCGCCTCCTCCAGTATCGCTTCGACCACGTCCGGCGAGGCGTTCGAGAAGCCCGGAAGGTTGGAATAACGCTGAATCTGGAGGACGTCGTCGAGGATGTAGAGCGTGTCTTTGACCGGCGCTTTGTAGGTCGGCATCGCTAAAGTTTCCTTCTGAAACCCGGCCGAGCTTGGCAACGAAGCGGCCAAGCATCAATGATTTTGCGCAAAGGTACAGGAAAACGGGACGCGCCGGCGGTCCCGGGCCGCTGCTTCCCGGCCTAGCAATGGCCTCGATGACGTTGAATTTTCACATTTTTCGACAAAGTGACGACAAATCGCGGCGCAATGACTATATGGCTCGCGGTCGCCACCCATATCGCCGTAACCGCCAGTACCTGGAGACTCGCCGCACATGCTGACGACGAACCCGTTCGACGACGACAAGCTGCACGAAGAATGCGGCATTTTCGGCATTTGGGGTGCCGACAAGGCGGCGAGCTTCGTCGCTCTGGGCCTTCACGCGCTGCAGCATCGCGGACAGGAAGCCGCGGGCATCACCAGCTTCGACGGCGCGCACTTTCACTCGCACCGCGCCATGGGCCACGTCGCCGGCAATTTCGACCGGGACGAGGTTATCGACCGCCTGCCGGGCCGGACGGCGATCGGGCACAACCGCTATTCGACGACCGGCGCCTCGGCGCTGCGCAACGTGCAGCCCCTGTTCGCAGAACTGAACGACTGCGGATTCGCGGTGGCGCACAACGGCAATATCTCCAACGCAATGAAGCTGAGGCGGACGCTGAGCCGCCGCGGCTCGATATTCCAGTCGACCAGCGACACCGAGGTGATCATCCACCTGGTAGCGACCTCGGAGAAATCCGCGCCGCTCGACCGTCTCGTCGACGCGCTCAAGCAGGTGGAGGGCGCCTATTCGCTGCTCGTGCTCACCGAGGAAGGGCTGATCGCCTGCCGCGATCCGCTCGGCATTCGGCCCCTCGTCATGGGCAAGCTTGGTGAAGCGACCATTTTCGCCTCGGAGACCGTGGCTCTCGACGTCATTGGTGCAACGTTCATCCGCGATGTCGAGCCCGGTGAGCTGATCGTCGTCAACGGGTCCGGCCTTCGGTCCTTCCGCCCGTTCGAGCAGGTTAAGCCGCGTCCCTGCATCTTCGAGCACGTCTATTTCTCGCGGCCGGATTCGATCTTCGACGGGACCTCCGTCTACGAGGTTCGCAAGAATATTGGCGCGGAGCTCTCGCGAGAGGCTCCGGTCGAGGCCGATATCGTGGTTCCTGTGCCCGACAGTGGCGTCCCCGCGGCGCTCGGCTTCAGCCAGGAATCGGGCATTCCTTTCGAGCTGGGCATCATCCGTTCCCACTATGTCGGCCGGACGTTCATCCAGCCGACCCAGGAAGTCCGCCACTTGGGCGTGAAGCTGAAGCACAATGCCAATTCCGCGCTGATCGAAGGCAAGAAGATCGTCCTTATCGACGATTCGATCGTCCGCGGGACAACGAGCCTCAAGATCGTGCAGATGATGCGCGATGCCGGTGCGCGTGAAGTTCACATGCGGATCGCCTCTCCGCCGACGCGGCACAGCTGCTTTTACGGTGTCGATACGCCCGAACGCGCCAAGCTTCTCGCGGCCCAGATGAGCGTCGAACAGATGCGCGATTATATCAATGCCGACAGCCTGGCCTTCATCTCGATCGAAGGCCTGTACCGGGCGCTTGGCGAGACCCGCGACGCGGCCCAGCCGCAGCGTTGCGACGCCTGCTTCACCGGCGAATATCCGACGGTCCTTACCGACGCCGAGGAAAGCTCGGGCGGCGGCGGGCTGTCGCTCGTCGCGAGCCGCTAGGCCCTCCCCATCGGCTGGAGCGGGTGCTAGGCGCCCTCGCCATGACCGACACGAACAAGAGTCTTGAAGGCAAGCTGGCGCTTGTAACCGGAGCCAGCCGGGGAATCGGCGCCGCAACGGCGGAAGCCCTTGCGGCAGCCGGAGCACATGTGATCCTCGTCGCTCGGACGGCCCAGGCTCTGGAGCAGGTGGAGGAACGGATCCACGAAGCGGGCGGAAGCGCAACGATCGCGCCGCTCGACCTCACACAGGGCGAAGGGATCGGGAAGCTGGCCACGGCGGTTGCGGAGCGGTGGCAGGCACTCGACATCCTGGTGTTGAACGCCGCCACGCTCGGCTCGTTGACACCGGTTGAGCATATCGACGCCAAGGAATATGCCCGCATTCTAACCCTGAATGTCGCCGCCAATCAGGCAATGATCGCAGCCTTCGATCCGATGCTTAGAAGCGCTGAGCGCGGTGAGGTCGTCGCCATCACGTCATCGGTCGGCCATGAGCCGCGCGCCTTCTGGGGCGCCTATGGCTCGTCTAAGGCGGCGCTGGAAAACTTGGCACTATCCTATGCAGACGAGACCGCGCGACTGGGCAAAATCCGTGTCCATGTTATCGACCCGGGCGCGACTCGAACCCGGATGCGGGAGCTCGCCTTTCCGGGAGAGGAACCGGCGGACGTTAAACCGCCTCAAGTCGTCGCCGACTTCATTCTCGGTCGCCTGACCTCTGACGGTCCCACCGGAGAGCTTGTCCGAGTCGACGCCTAATCCAGCGGCACCAGGAAAGCGTGCCGGCGGAAGAAGCTTCGAACTTTGTCGGGGACGGCGCGCGAACGTAGCGGACCGTAAAAGCGCTGGTCGGTCAGGTAGGTGTGGCCGTCCTGCTCGATGACGATCGGCATCCGCGACCAGCTCAGGAACGAACGGACGTAGCGCGACCTTTCTCTGGCGCGGGCGAGCTTGGGATTGTCGAGTCCGAGGGGAGCGCTTTCCGGATCGACCTTCAATCCGCTGGCGGGATCATATTGGCCGCTGCCCCAGCTTTCGGCGGTCCGCCAGAGGATTGCTCGATCCCAGAAAGCGAGCGGTGGCGGGCTCGCGACAACCAGCGTCGGCTCAATTCCTCGGCTCTTCAGAATTTCAGCGGTTTGCCTCTCCACCGTGGCGCTCTCGCCAAGGTTGAAGGCGATATATCCAACCAGCAGGAGCCCGGCCATCTGTGCCGGACCTCCGGGATTGGACCGATCCTTTCGCCAACGCCGCCAGCTGAGCGCTATGCCGACGCTCATCACCACCCAATAAACCCAGTCGACGATGAAGATGGCATTGCCCGAATACCAGCGTCCGCTGACGGGCGAGAAAATCGCGATCGCATAGGTCGTCAGCCAGTCGAGGAAGGGATGGCTGGCTACCGCGACCAGGGCCACGATGAAGAGCGCGGCGGGAAGCATCGGCTTCGCGTCGGGTCTTCGCCACAGCCTGTCGAGCACCCAGAGAAGCGCCGTGATCGCGGCGGCCAACAATGGGACCGCGAAGACCGAATGGATGGGTCCGCGATGGAAGGCGATTCCGTCGACCGGGATGACGAGGGGTGCGAAGACGTCGATGTCGGGCGCATTGGCTCCGAGCAGGCAGGCCGCCATCGCAAAGCGAGATCGGCGCTTCAGCCCCATCTGTCCGAGGAGGCCCCCGGTCAAAGTGTGCGTAATATTGTCCAATCAGGAGACGCCGCGGGTCAGAGCTTGTGCGGCTCCTTCTCGACCTGCCAGGTCTGCCCCTTTGACACGAGCGCCTGGAGATCCGGAGTCTTGCCCTCGGCAGCCTTGGAGTTCTGCTCGACGACGGCGCTTTCGAAGGTCGGCCGCGGGTCCTCGTAGATAACCCCGAGTGCGACCGGGAAGCCTTCGTCCTGGCGCATCTCGATCAGCATCGCCGCAATTCCGCGGTTCTTTGGATTGTGGACGATGACTGAGGGGTCTTCGCCGTCGACCATCTTCAGAGCCAGCTTCTCGACATCGAGCGCCAATCCCTTGGTGCCGCCGTCGAACAGCATCTTCTCGCCGGCCTGCAGCCACAGCTGCTTGCTCGTCGCATTCTGCTTCTCGGTGAAACTGGCGAAGACCTCGTCATTGTAGACAATGCAGTTCTGGAAGATTTCGACGAAGCTCGCGCCCCGGTGGGCGTGCGCGGCCTTGAGTACGTCCGGCAAATTCTTGTGGACGTCGATACCGCGGGCGATGAACCGGGCGCCGGAGCCCAGTGCGAACATGCAGGGCGTGATCGGCCGGTCGATCGATCCGAACGGAGTCGACGGCGAGCGTGTACCGAGGCGGCTGGTCGGCGAATATTGGCCCTTGGTGAGGCCGTAGATCTCGTTGTTGAACAGGAGGATCTGGCAGTCGAGGTTGCGGCGAAGCACGTGCATCGTGTGGTTGCCGCCGATGCTGAGCGCGTCACCGTCGCCGGTGATGATCCAGACGTCGAGGCCTGGATTGGCCAGCTTCACGCCCGTCGCGATCGCGGGAGCACGGCCGTGGATGGTGTGGAAGCCGTAGCTCGCCATGTAATAGGGAAAGCGGCTC
>Ga0207701_10001270_pt1 | contig 26643 bp, 24 predicted proteins | sample KBSSwiSSwithPhiX_FD_184294 | JGI IMG/M metagenome (GOLD analysis project Ga0207701, IMG submission 184294) | Switchgrass rhizosphere bulk soil microbial communities from Kellogg Biological Station, Michigan, USA, with PhiX - S5 (SPAdes) (version 2) | ecosystem: Environmental > Terrestrial >... | reverse complement strand
CCGCCGCGATGCCGGCTTCACGATCTTCTACATGGGCATCAACATGGGCTCGATTCTGGGCCAGCTGTTCTGCCCGCTGCTCGCCGACTGGCTCGGCTGGTGGGCAGGCTTCGCGCTTGCCGGCGTCGGTATGAGCATTTCCTATCTGCTCATGACCTTCGACGGCGGAAGGCTAGCGGGTTACGGCGAGGTCCCCGACCGCGAGAAGGACCGGTCGATGTGGGTCTATGTCGGCGCTCTGCTGGCGGTGCCGGTCTTCTATTTCCTGTTCGTCAACCTGATGAACTCGCCTGAGCCTGAGCCGGGTTCCGGCTTCATCGGCTACATCGCCTCGCTATCGCTGATGGGGAAGCTGCTGTTCGGCTCGTTCCTGATCGGAGTGCCGGCGATCCTGGTGTGGTCATGGAAGAATGGAGACCGCAGGGAGTTCCAGATGATGTGCGCGGCGATGGTCCTCATCGTCTTCAACGTCTTCTTCTGGACGCTTTTCGAACAGGCGGGTTCTTCGCTGACCTTGTTCGCTGACCGCAACACCGATCGCGACGTCTTTGGGCTGTTCAACCTCTCCGCACCGCAGACCCAGAACTTCAACCCGATCGCCATCGTCATCCTCGCGCCGCTGATGAGCATCCTCTGGGGCGCGCTCGCCAGGCGTAACCTGGAACCCTCCATCCCGGTCAAGTTCGCCATGGCGCTCGTGGGCGTAGGCGCGGGGTTCCTGTTCCTTGTCTGGGGAACGACTTTCGCCGGCCCCGACTTCAAGGTCGGCCTCTGGTGGCTCGCTGGTCTCTATGTGATCCACTCGATCGCAGAGCTCGCGATCTCTCCGGTGGGCCTCAGCATGATCACCAAGCTTTCCATCGGGCGAATAGTCGGATTGATGATGGGCGTCTGGTTCCTGTCCATCTCGGTTGCGCAATATTTCGCTGGAGTCGTCGCCCAGTTCGCGAGCGTCGAGACGGTTGGCGGGCAGGTGACGAATCTGAAGGTCAGCCTGGCGACCTACACGCATACCTTCACGACCATCGCATGGGTCGCGATCATTGCCGGCGTCGTCTTGTTCATTCTCTCCTGGCCTCTCCAGAAGTGGATGCATGGTGTTAAATAAAAGCCTGTCGATCGCGCTTGCCGCGGCGTTCACGCTAACCTCCTGTGCGGCTCTCGATGCGCCCAAGAAGAATGCGCCGGCGATCCGGACCAACGAGGATCCGTTTCCGTCGACCTATGTGCCGTACCCGAGCGTTCCGACGGCGATCCGCGGGGCGACCATATTCGACGGCGAGGGCGGCCAAATCGCCAACGGCACGGTCATCCTCGCCGGCGGAGTCGTGCAGGCGGTTGGCGGGCCGGACCTCGCGATCCCGGAAGGCGCGCAGGTAATCGACGGAACCGGGAAGTTCGTCACTCCCGGCGTCATCGACGTTCACAGCCACCTCGGGGATTATCCCTCGCCGGGCGTGGACTCGCTGTCGGATGGGAACGAGGCGACGTCGCCGGTCCGTCCCGAGGTCTGGGCCGAGCACAGCGTCTGGCCGCAGGACCCGGGGTTCAACAGGGCGCTCGTCAATGGCGGGGTGACGACACTGCAGATCCTTCCCGGCTCGGCCAATTTGTTCGGCGGCCGCTCGGTCGTCCTCAAGAACGTTCCAGCCCGCACTGCCCAGGGGATGAAATTCCCAGGTGCGCCTTACGGACTGAAAATGGCGTGCGGCGAAAATCCGAAGCGAGTCTACGGCTCAAAGGGCAACATGCCGCAGACGCGGATGGGCAATATCGCGCTCGCCCGAGAGACCTGGATCAAGGCGCAGGCCTACAAGCGCAAGTGGGACAAATATTATAAGAACGGCGGCGACATGCCGGAGCGCGACCTTGCCATGGACACGTTGAAGGGCGTGCTCGAGGGCAAGATCCTCATCCAAAACCACTGCTACCGCGCCGACGAAATGGCCAACATGATCGATATGTCGAAGGAGTTCGGCTATCACATCACGGCATTCCACCACGCGGTCGAAGCCTACAAGATCGCCGATCTGTTGCGCGACAACGGCATCTGCGCGGTGATGTGGGCGGACTGGTATGGCTTCAAGATGGAAGCCTATGACGCGATCAAGGAAAACATCCCGCTGGTCCACAATGCCGGCGCCTGCGCAATCGTCCATTCCGACGACCCCAATTACATCCAGCGCCTGAACCAGGAGGCCGCGAAGGCCTTGGCCGACGGAGAGCGGGCAGGGTTGCCGGACCTTTCGGAAGCTGTCGCCTGGACCTGGCTCACTTCGAACCCGGCCAAGGCGCTCGGCATCTTCGACAGGACCGGCAGCCTGAAGCAGGGCAAGATGGCGGACGTCGTCCTTTGGAACGACGATCCGTTCAGCGTCTACGCGCGACCGGAACGGGTCTGGATCGACGGCGCGCTCATGTACGATGCGAACGATCCGAAGCGGCGGCCGGTCAGCGACTTCGAGCTCGGCCAACCGGGCGAAGGGGACGTGAAATGATCCGCTCCGCAGCCGCCGCGTTTATGCTGACCGTCGCAATGCCTGCGATCGCCCAGACGATCGCCATCGTCAACGGCAACGTCGCCACAGGGAACGGCTCCGGGCCGGTCCAGGGCGCGACTGTCGTGATCCGCGATGGGCGCGTGGTCGCAGCCGGACAGGGCGTCAGCGTTCCTGCCGACGCGACCGTGATCGACGCGTCGGGCAAGTGGGTAACGCCGGGAATCGTTGCCGGCTTCTCGCGGCTCGGCCTCGCCGATGTCGACCTTGGTGCTGGCGGCGCTGACGATACGAGCGCACGCAACGGTCCCTTCAGCGCGGCAATCGATGTCACCCCGGCGATCAACCCGATGTACCAGACGATCGCGGTCAACCGCGCGGACGGCGTGACCCGGGCGGTTGTCGCTCCATCGACCGCCAAGAGCATTTTCGCGGGCCAGGGCGCGGTGATCGACACCGGTGCCGACATGGACCCGATCACCAAGGCGCGGGCGTTCCAATTCGTCGAGATGGGCGAAACGGGCGCCAACGACGCCGGCGGCTCCCGGCCTTCAGCGCATGTCCTGTTCCGCAACGCGCTTCGCGAGGCGCGTGAGCTCGCGCGTTATGCGCCGGTGAGCTCTTCGCGTGCGGCTGCACCCGATGCTCGCGAACAGCCGACCGTCCGCAATCCCAACGAGTCCCGTGTCTATGGGCCGGACGCGCGCCGAAGCGACGACGTCCTCCTCACGCGCTTCGATGCCGCCGCGCTTGTGCCTGTGCTCCAGGGGCGCCAGCAGCTGCTCGTGCACGTCGAGCGCGCAAGCGACATCCTCCAGGTGATCGACCTCAAGCGCGAATTCCCTTCGCTCAGGATCGTCATTGTCGGTGCGACCGAAGGGTGGCTGGTGGCGCCGGACATCGCCCGATCGGGAATTCCGGTGATAGCCTCGGCGATGAACGATCTCCCGGCGAGTTTCGAGCAGATCGCTGCCACGCAGTCGAATATCGGGCGGATGCTCAGTGCGGGCGTGAAGGTGTCGGTTGGGATGATCGACGACAATGATACGCGCCAGGCCTTCAACGAGCGGCAATATGCGGGGAACCTCGTCGCTTTGACCAAGGTACCGGGCGCAACCGGCGTGGAATGGGGCGAGGCCCTTCGCCTGATCACTTCGGCTCCGGCCGAGGCCATCGGAATGGGCGGCGAGATCGGCAGCCTGCAGCCGGGACGCCGCGCAGACGTCGTTATCTGGTCGGGCGACCCTCTCGATACGCGAAGCGCGGCGCTGCAAGTCTTCATAGACGGGGTCCAACAACCGCTGCAGAGCCACCAGACCCGGCTTCTCGACCGTTACCGTTATCTCCCGCGCCGCGACCTTCCGGAGGCATACCGCCACTAAGCAGCTTTGGCGGTGGCTCAATGAAGGTTATGACTCGCATATGACGCGAAATTTTTTTGGCACGGACGGCATCCGCGGCCTGACCAACAGCGAACCGATGACGGCGCAGACCGCGCTTCGAGTCGGCCAGGCGGCAGGGACGCATTTCCTTCGTGGCGACCATCGCCACCGGGTCGTTATCGGCAAGGACACGCGCCTCAGCGGCTACATGATGGAATCGGCGCTGGTCGCCGGTTTCACCAGTGTTGGGATGGACGTCGTACTCCTTGGCCCGATGCCGACGCCTGCAGTGGCGATGCTGACGACGTCGATGCGAGCGGACCTCGGCGTGATGATCTCCGCCTCCCACAATCCCTTCTGTGACAATGGCATCAAGCTGTTCGGACCCGACGGCTACAAGCTCAGCGACGCGGTCGAGCGCGCCATCGAGGCACGGCTGGAGAAGGAGCCGAAGCTTGCAAAGCCGGAGCTGATCGGCCGAGCCAAGAGGATCGACGACGCTCGCGGGCGCTACGTCCATCATGCCAAGTCGACCTTTCCCGAGCGGCTTCGGCTCGACGGACTCAAGGTGGTTCTCGATTGCGCCAATGGCGCTGCCTATCACGTTGCCCCGGACGCGCTGTGGGAGCTTGGCGCCGAGGTCATTGCGATGGGAGTCAGTCCGAACGGCCTCAACATCAATGACGCCTGCGGCTCGACTCATCCTCAGGCGCTGCAAGAGCGCGTGGTGGAAGAGGGCGCTGACGTGGGCCTTGCGCTCGATGGCGACGCCGACCGCCTTGTCGTGGTCGATGAGAAGGGCAACCTCGTCGACGGCGATCAGATGATGGCACTAATCGCGCTGGACCGGCAAAAACGCGAGCAGCTGAGGGGCGCGGTCGTCGCCACGGTGATGTCGAACCTCGGCCTCGAGCGCCGCCTCGCGGAAATCGGCATCGCGATGGTTCGAACGCAGGTCGGCGACCGCTACGTCCTCGAAGAAATGCGCAAGAGCGGCTGCAACGTGGGCGGCGAGCAGTCGGGCCACATCATCCTCTCCGACTATTCGACCACTGGTGACGGGCTGGTGGCCGCTCTCCAGGTGCTCGCGGCGCTTGTCGACAGCGGTAAGCCGGCAAGCCAGGTTCTTCGCCAGTTCGAGCCGCTTCCGCAGCTGCTGAAGAACGTTCGCTTCAATGGCAGCGCCCCACTGGAAAACGCCAGTGTGAAGAAGTGCATCGCGGCCGCCGAGCGCAAGCTTGAAGGCCGGGGACGGGTCCTCATCCGCAAGTCGGGGACCGAGCGGTTGATCCGGGTGATGGCGGAAGGCGACGACCAGATGCTCGTCGAACGTGTGGTGGACGAGATCTGCGAGGCCGTCCGCGCCGCCGCGTGAACGCTTTATTGGGAATTGCGGGCGCAGAAGCCGCATCGTGCACATGGATAACTTCGCCCCCAGGACCGGGTCGAAGGCGAGTAGCGTGACGCCGACGGCGCGAATCCTCATCATCGCAGGCTCCGATTCAGGGGGCGGGGCGGGGATTCAGGCCGACATAAAGACCGTCACCATGCTCGGTGGCCATGCGGCGACCGCCGTCACGGCGATTACGGCCCAGAACACTCTCGGCGTCGACGCAGTCCATCCGGTGCCGGCCGAAATGATCCTGGCCCAGATCGATTCCATCATCGGCGATATCGGTGTCGATGCGGTCAAAGTGGGAATGGTCCCCGGAGCATTCGCCGCAGAAGCGATCGCGAAGCGATTGGAAAAGCTGGAAAACATTCCCGTTGTCTTCGATCCGGTGATGATCGCGACGAGCGGATCGTTGCTTGCTGACGATTCGACTGTCGCTGCCTTCGGAAAGCTCATGAACGTATCGACGATCGTGACTCCAAACCTCCCCGAGCTCAGCCGGCTGACGAGCGAAGAGGATCCCGTTGCGTCCGCTCTCCATCTTGTCGGCCAGCATGGCTGCGCGGTGCTGATCAAGGGCGGGCACGAAGAGGGCGACGCTCTCGCGGATGCATTGATCGAGACGGACAACATGACGAGCTGGCAGGGCCAGCGCATCGACACGAAGAACACGCATGGGACGGGCTGCACGCTTGCAAGTGCAATCGCGACCTTCCTCGGCCAAGGTGACAGTCTCGCATCAGCGGTCGAGCGCGCCCGCACTTTCGTTCGAATGGCGCTTCACGATGCGCCCCAGCTTGGCCAGGGCGCCGGGCCGATCGGGCAGGGTCGGGTAAGGCTCGACGTTGGCGCGGGCCCAAGGCTCAACCAGGTTACCGTTACGGGCAGTAACTATCGCAAGTCCGTGGAATTCTACCTGGCGCTCGGGCTCAAGCAGATCGTCGACAGCCCGGAGAACGGCTACGCACGCTTCGAAACCGAAGGCGGGGCGACACTTTCGGTTCAGATCGACCCCGAAGAGACGATCCTGGCGACAACCGCCATCTACCTTGAATGCGACGACCTCGACGAACGCGTCGAGCGACTTGCACGCGCTGGCCTCGTCTTCGAGCACGGGCCCCGCAATCAACCATGGATGTGGCGGGAGGCGCGCCTTCGCGATCCGTCGGGAAACATCATCTTCCTCTACAAGGCGGGTGAAGCACGACGCTTCCCGCCATGGCGCATCCACTAATCCACAGAAAAGCGGGCCAAAGTTCGCAGCTTTCGCTGGAATCACGGTAGTTCATCGGCCTAGCTTCACGACTCGATGTCGCGCCGCTGCACCTTCAAGCTCGAGCTGGATTTTCCGCAACCGCTTGCAGGCGTCGATGAAGCCGGCTGCGCACCGCTTGCAGGTCCAGTAGTGGCGGCGGCAGTGATCCTCGACCGCGATAATTTTCCTCGCGGCATCGACGATTCCAAGAATTTGCCGATCGAGACGCGCGAATCCCTCTACGGACGGATCACCAAATGCGCTGCCTGGGCGGTCGGGATCGCGGATGTCGAGGAAATCGACCGGATCAACATCTACTGGGCCCGGATGCTCGCGATGACCCGCGCAGTCGAGGCGTTAGGGGTTGAGCCCGCCTGGGTGCTGGTCGACGGCAACGCCACGCCCCGGTGGGAGCGGCCGTCGAAGGCGATCGTCAACGGCGACGCCAAATGCCGGTCGATCGCCGCCGCTTCGATCATCGCCAAGGTTACTCGCGACCGGATGATGGCGGAGTGGGCGGCGGATTATCCCGGCTATGGATGGGAGCATAATCGAGGCTACCCGACGCCTGACCACCGTCGGGCAATCAATACGCTGGGCCTGACGCCGCTTCATCGCCGAAGCTTTGGGCTCGTCCGCGAAATTGAGGCCCGGAAGTCTCAGCCAGAGCTCGAGCTGATAGAAATCGAGAGCAGCGAGTCCTTTGAGTCACACACACCAAAGGTTGAGTCCGCGCCCGAGGAGGTGACTCAACATATTGTGGTTGTGCCGCCCTCCGCAGCATAGCGCTTGCGGCGCTCGAGCCCTCGTTAACCCTTGAGTTGTTGACCGCGAGTCCCGGCTGACTCACCTTCGCTCCACCAGGGGGCGCATCTCACATGAACTTGCTTGCTCGAGTAGGGGAAGGCGCGGGACGAGGCCGTTCGGTTGGCGCCACGAGGCGCGAAATGCCGCTCGACACGATCCTGCGCGGCGATTGCATCGCGGAGATGGCGCGGCTTCCCGACAAATGTGTCGACATGATCTTCGCCGACCCACCGTACAACCTGCAGCTTGGCGGCGATCTCTTCCGTCCCGAAGGTGGCCGGGTGGATGCGGTCGACGACGACTGGGACAAGTTCGACAGCCTCGCGGCCTATGACGATTTCACCCGCGATTGGCTTCACGAAGCACGCCGAATCCTAAAGGACGACGGCACGATCTGGGTGATCGGCAGCTATCACAACATCTACCGCGTCGGATCATTGCTCCAGGACGCGGAGTTCTGGATCCTCAACGACATCGTCTGGCGCAAGTCGAACCCGATGCCGAACTTCCGCGGCACGCGCTTCACCAATGCCCATGAGACGCTCTTGTGGTGCGCTAAGGACGAGAAGGCGCGCTACACATTCAACTATCGGGCGATGAAGGCGCTTAACGACGATCTGCAGATGCGGTCGGACTGGGTGCTTCCGATCTGCAGTGGCTCAGAGCGCGTGAAGGGCGACGACGGCTCGAAGGCTCATCCGACCCAGAAGCCGGAGGCCTTGCTCTACCGGATCCTCCTCGCCTGCACGAAACCCGGCGATATCGTCCTGGACCCGTTCTTCGGGACCGGTACGACCGGCGCAGTCGCACGGCGCCTAGGCCGCCATTGGGTCGGCATCGAGCGTGAGCCGGCCTACGTGAAGGTGGCCCTCGAAAGGATCGAATCGACTCTCCCCCTCGACGAAAGCGCCATGGCAACGATGGCGGACAAGCGGGCCGCACCTCGGGTGGCATTTGGCGTCCTTGTGGAGGGCGGTCTGTGCCCTCCCGGCAGCGTGCTCACCGACTCCAAGGGGCGGCATTCAGCGCGGGTGCGCGCCGACGGATCGCTCGAAGCGGGCCAACACAGCGGCTCGATTCACAAGGTGGGGGCTGCGTTGCAGGGCGCCCCGTCGTGCAATGGCTGGACCTTCTGGCACATGAAGATCGACGGCGATCTCGAGCCGCTTGACGCCCTGCGGCAGAAATATCTGGGCGCCACCGGCTGAGCCTCTTGCGAGACTGGCCTCAACGTAGATGATGTTGTCTGCGGTCGGTCAGGGAGAGGCCATGAGGCGGGCAATTCGGCAGGCGCAATTATTGCTTGGCGTGTTCGCTCTTGCCGGGGCCGCCGCCTTTGCAAGGGCAGACGCCTTTCAGGCGTCGCAATCCTCCTTGGGGAACGAAGAGGCCCAGCTGGACAAGGCGATCGGGGCTTTGAACCCGCAGCGGCCCGGCACAGTCGACGCTTATGTGGTCGTTGCGGCGCTCGACACGGATCCGGTGTTCGAGCGCGAGGCACGCGAGGCGGGCAGGGTGCTTGCCAGCCGCTTCGATGCAAGGGGGCGGACCCTTGTCCTGGCGGAAGATGAGGGCAGCGACAGAGCGGATGCTCCCGCCACCCCGCAGCGGCTCGCATCGGCGCTTGCCCGGATCGCGGCGTTGATGGACAGGAAGGAAGACGTTCTCGTCCTCTATACGACCAGCCACGGCTCACCGCGTGCGGGCCTAAATTTTCGTGACCCGACGCGCGGCGCATCAATCATCTCGCCCGCGCAGCTTGCGTCGATGTTCGACACGCCTGGGATCAAGAACCGCCTCATTATCTTGCAGGCATGTTTCGCCGGTCAATTCGTGCCCGCGCTTTCTTCGCCTTCGACTGTCATTGCCACGGCCTCGTCGGACATGAAGTCCTCGTTTGGGTGCACAGCCGGGAATGACTGGACTTTCTTCGGCTATGCCCTGATCGACCTGGCTATGAGGCAGCCCGATACGTTTGTCCGGCAATTCCGGCGCGCGTATGTGAACATCCTCGAGTGGGAGCACGAATTGGGGATCGAATCCTCCAGTCCTCAAATGAAAGTGGGCAGCGAGACCGCGGGGTGGTTGGCGGCGCTGGATGCGCGCGCGCCGAAAGAAGCGTCAACGCCAGTCGGCAATCCGCCTTCCGAACTTGTCCACTAGCCGCATGCGCACGCTCATCCGGCCAACAGCTTTCATTGACTCTCCGTTCGGCTACGACGGCCAAGTTGCGCGCCTGGCCGGCGGGCTCAATTGGTTCGCGGCGGTCGAGTTGCTGGAAGTGCGTGACGACAAACGCGTATCGTCAAAACTCATTGCCATTCAAGATCTTCAAACGCATCTTGACGACGAGCTGGCAATTCAGTGGGACCGGCTGACGAGCGTCCGCCCGCCCCTTAAATTGGGTGAGCGGACCGTCAGGCTCGACCAGCCGCAAGTGATGGGCATCGTCAACGTCACCCCCGACAGTTTTTCGGATGCCGGCGAGCTTGCCGATCCTAGCGACGCGGCGCTGGCAGGCGCCCGGATGGCTGAGGCGGGGGCGGCAATCGTCGACGTCGGCGGTGAATCGACGCGGCCTGGAGCAAAGGCCGTCTGGGAGGGCGACGAGATAAAGCGGATCGAGCCGGTGATCCGCCAGCTCGCCGCGGGTGGGGTAGCCGTGTCGGTCGACACTCGAAAGGCTGACGTCATGACGGCAGCAATCGCAGCCGGCGCCAAGCTGGTGAACGACGTTTCGGCTCTCACCTACGACCAGCGATCGGCCGAGGTCGTCGGGAGCGCCGGAGTGCCTGTCGTTCTCATGCACCATCAAGGCCCGCCCGAGACGATGCAGCAGGACCCGCGCTACGACGATGTAGTCGTCGAGGTCTATTCGTGGCTCGAGGAGCGCATCGCTGACGCGGAGGAAGCCGGCGTCGATCGCGCCAATACACTCATCGACATCGGTTTCGGCTTCGGAAAGACGGTAGCCCACAACCTCGAGCTGATGAACAATCTCGCGCTATTCCACTCCCTCGGCTGCCCGCTGGTGGTCGGCGCAAGCCGCAAGCGGAGCATCGGCGCGCTCTCCAACGAAGCTCCAGCCGACCAGCGCCTGGGCGGAAGCCTCGCCTTTGCATTGAAAGCCGTCGAGCAGGGCGCGCAGATCGTACGCGTCCATGACGTTCCGGAGACGGTGCAGGCGATGAAAGTCTGGAGAGGCCTGCGGGACCAGGCCCTCACGCCGCGGATCTAAGCCGCGCTCGTATCGATCCCGATTTCGCCCAGCTTCCGGTAGAGCGTGGAGCGGCCAATCCCGAGCCGCTTGGCGACTTCCGTCATCCGCCCGCGATAATGGCCGATCGCAAGCCGGATGAGGTCGGCCTCGATCTCCTCGAGCGGGCGGATATGGCCGTCCGAATCGAAGACGGTGATGGCACCCATGCCGTCCATCGCAGCGTCGCTCGATTGCTTGCTGAGCTGGGGAACTACGTCGGTTGCGCGCGCGGTGAAGCGCGACTGCGTAGCGATGTGCGGGAAATGCTCGGCCAACAGGGAGCTTGAATCGCACTCCAGCCCTGCCCGCAGAAGCACGCTTGCCAGCTGCCGAACGTTTCCGGGCCAGCCGTAGCGCATCAGTACGGTCAGAGCCGTATTGTCGATGGTCAGTGGCCGAATCAGGCTCTGCTCGGAAAAGCGGGTGAGAAGGTGCCGGGCGAGGGCCGGAATGTCGCTGCTACGTTCCCGAAGTGGTGGAAGCGCCACAACCGTGCCCTCCAGCCTCTCGCGAAGCTGCGGGTTAAAGCTGTCATCGAGCGGCCTGCTGCTCGTCGCGATAAGGCGGATATCGACCGAGTGGCTGCCATTGCAGCCAACCGGCCGCACTTCCCCAGTCGCGAGCGTGCGGTCTAGCGCTTCCTGCGTCGCCACCGGCAGCGCGGTGATGTCGTCGAGAAGAAGCGTTCCTCCATTGGCGTCGAGAATCTTGCCCTGCTTGGCGGAGAATGCACCGGGAAAGGCGCCCGCTTCGTGACCGAAGAGCTCGCTGTCGATGATGTTCGCGGCAATCGCCTTGCAGTCGAGCGCGACCAAGGCGGCCCGCGAACGCAGGCTCGCCGAGTGAATCGCGCGTGCGAAGGTTTCCTTGCCGGTTCCGGGCTCGCCAACGATGAAGATCGGCAAGCGGTTTCGAGCGGCTTTCGCAGCAACGGCCAGCGAGGAGCGAAACTCCGGAGTGGCGCCGATCAGCTGGTCCAGCGAGAGAGGCCGCGCCAGTTTTTCCGCGACTGGCGTCAGCTCGCCGGTCGGGCGGCGGCGGTCGGCAACGGCGGCCAGCGCTTCGAGAAGACGCTCGGGAGCGACCGGCCGGCCAAGGAAATCGGTCGCACCGGACCTGATTGCATCGACTGCCAGCGGCAATGCCTGCTCATCGGCAAGCAGAAGCACCGGAAGCTCGGGGTGGCAGGAGCGAAGGGCGTCGATGATTTCGCCGGCGCTTTCGCGCTCCCAATTGCCGAGCAGCGCGACCTTCACCTCGGGGCCGTAGGGGCCGCGAAGCATTGCCACTGCAGTCTCCAGGCCGTCCGCACCGACGACGGTCCAGCCTGCGCGCGACGCGATCGCGGAGATCCGCCTGCGCTCTGCAGCATCGGAATCGACCAGTAACAGCGATTGGATCGGCTGGTTGGGCATTTGTACCTCTGCACCGCCTTACGCGCGAAGCGGTAAAGGGGGGCTTAAAGCGCGTATTGGCTCTTGGGGGAGCGGGAACGGCTTGTTATGCACCTCGCCACGCAATCAAGAGGGACACGCAATGGCGCATGACGAAGAGCCGATCCTGACCAGCCCGCCGACCCAGGAGGTGGCTCGCCACGTGGACGATTATTCGCGCTTCACGACCTTGCTCAAGTGGAGCGCGATCGCTTGCCTCATCATCGCCTTCCTTGTCCTCATGATCATCAGCTAGTCGCGAAAGGTGAAAATCGCGGTCCTGAAGGAGACAGCGCAGGGCGAGACGCGCTGCGCTGCAATTCCGGAAACGGTGAAGAAATTCATCGGCCTCGGAGCGGAAGTCGCGGTGGAAAAAGGCGCCGGCGAGGGTGCGGGAGTTCCGGATGCGGAATTCGAAGCGGCGGGGGCGAAGATCGGCAACCGCAAGGCCGTGCTTTCCGGCGCCGGAATCATCCTTTGCATCAACGGCCCCGATGCCGAGTCGCTGAAAGATGCGGGAAAAGGCGCAATTCTCGTCGGAGCACTAGATCCGCTGCGGCGACAGGAGGCGATCAAGGCCTATGCGAAGGCCGGACTGGACGCATTGGCGATGGAATGGATGCCGCGGATCACGCGAGCCCAGTCCATGGACATCCTCTCCTCCCAATCGAACCTGGCAGGCTACAAGGCGGTCGTGGATGCCGCTGCGGCATTCGGACGCGCCTTTCCGATGATGATGACCGCGGCCGGGACCGTCAGCCCAGCCAAGGTCTTCGTCATGGGCGTGGGCGTCGCCGGCTTGCAGGCAATCGCAACGGCGAAGAGGCTCGGGGCACAGGTCAGCGCGACGGACGTGCGCTCAGCTACAAAGGAGCAGATCCTTTCGCTCGGAGCCAAGCCCATCTTCGTGGAAAACGTCTCGGGGATCGAAGGCGAAGGGCAGGGCGGCTACGCAACCGAAATGTCGCCCGAGTATCAGAAGGCGCAGGCCGAGCTCGTCTCCAGCCATATCGCCAAGCAGGACATCGTCATCACGACCGCGCTGATCCCGGGCAAGCCGGCGCCGAAGCTCATCAAGGATGCCCAGCTCGCAACGATGCGGCCCGGTAGTGTCGTCGTCGATCTGGCCGCGGAAGCGGGCGGAAACGTCGAGGGAACCTCGCCCGGCAAGACAGTCGAAAAGCGCGGGGTTTCGGTGATCGGAGCGGCTCAATTGGCGCGCAGTCTTCCTGCGGACTCGTCCGCGCTATTTGCCCGCAATTTATATAATTTCCTGAGCGCTTTCTGGGACGCTGATAAGAAAGCACCTCAGCTTCCCGAGGACGATGAAATCGTTCAGGCGATCCGTCTCACAAGCGGCGGTAAAGTGGTAAGCGAAAGGCTGGCCGGCTCCTGAATTCGGATGTGCTGATCATCGGCGGCGGAGTTGCCGGCCTGTCGGCTGCGGCGGCTCTAGCTCCTCATGCCTCGGTGACCGTTCTCGAAGCTGAAGAATCGATCGGCTATCATTCGTCAGGCCGAAGCGCGACGATGGTCCACTACGCACTCGGTAATTCGCTCGTGCGCTCTCTTACGCTCGCGAGTCGACCGTTCTTTGAACAACCACCGAAGGATTTCAGCGAAGTCCCCCTTGGCCGCACGATGCCTGTCCTTGTGCATGCTCGTGAGGAGGAGCTTGGCGCTCTCGACGCGCTCGCTGCCGCGATCGCTCCATATGCCTCGCTGGAGCGGGTCAGTGAGGGACAGATGGCAACGCTTTGCCCTGTCCTGAAGGTCGGGGACGGCGGGGCAGTCTCCGGGCTTGTCGACCGCCGAGGCCTGAGGCTCGACCCAAACGCACTCCTCCAGGGCTATTTCCGGACGCTCCGTCACTATGGCGGATCCCTGCACAGCTCGTCGCGCGCCTCGAATATCCGCCGCGAGGGCAGCGTCTGGACCGTAATCACGGAGGGCGGAGACAATTTCTCGGCACCGGTCCTCGTGAACGCAGCCGGCTCGTGGGCGGACAAGATCGGGGAAATGGCCGGCATCCGGCCGCTTGGCCTGGAGCCCTTGCGGCGGACGATCATCACTTTCGACGCGCCTGAAGGGTCCGACTTGTCGGGCTGGCCTTTCGCGAAGACCGTCGGTGACGAACTTTATTTCGCGCCGGAATCTGGGCGCCTGTTCGCCTCCCCGATGGACGAAGTGCCCAGCGATCCCTGCGACGCGCAGCCTGACGATTATGAGGTCGCCCTGGCTGCGCACCGTGTCGAGGAACGCACCACGATCGAGGTGAAGCGGATCGTCCATAAATGGGCCGGACTTCGCACCTTTTCGCCCGACCGCAATCCGGTCGCCGGGTTTGCAGAGGACGCCGAAGGGTTTTTCTGGCTCGCGGGACAGGGCGGATTCGGTCTGCAGACCTCGCCTGCGATGGCCGCGGCCGCAGCTTCGATCATCCTCGGCAGGCCGTGGCCGCTCGAGGATGTAGCTTCCGAGGAGCTATCCCCCGTTCGCCTCGTCGGGCATTCGGCATAGGTCGACCCACCGCTCGCCGACGAGCTCGAACAGGCGGTCGGTATTCACCTTCACCGACGTGTTCAGGGAACCTCCGGCCGGATAGACGATGTCGAAGGCTCTCAGCGACACATCCAGATAGACGGGCAAATGGGTTGTGAGTCCGAAAGGGCAGACGCCGCCGACCGGGTGACCGGTCAGCTGCAAAGTTTCCTCCGGACCCAACATTCGCGGCCGTGTGCCGAACTCCTCCTTCGACTTGCGGTTGTCCAGGCGCGCATCGCCGCGCGCTACCAGCAAAAATGTGTGATCGCCCGCGCGAACGGCGAGGGTCTTCGCGATCCGTCCTGGCTCGACGCCCAGCGATTCGGCCGCAGTCGCGACGGTGGCCGTTGTCCCTTCGACCTGGATAATCGGCAGGTCGGGAGCGTGCCCAGCGATCCAGGCACGGACAGATTCCGCGCTCACTGCGCTTCTCCGATCACATGAAGCGCGATCTTGCGTGTTGGCGTCGAATGGCGGTGCTCGAAGAGGAAAATGCCTTGCCAGGTCCCCAGAACCATCTTTCCCGCCTGCACGGGTATCGACAGTTGCGTCTGCGTCAGCGCCGAGCGGATGTGCGCGGGCATATCGTCTGGCCCTTCGTCATTGTGGGTGTAGAGCGACGGGTTCTCGGGCGCGACTTGTTCGAAGAAGCGCTCGAGATCTTCCCGCGCGGCGCGGGCAGCATTCTCCTGAATTACCAGCGAGGCGGACGTGTGGGCGCAGAAGATCGTTAACAGTCCCGACTCGATTCGCTCCGAGTCGAGCCACTCGCGAATGCGGTCGGTAATCTCGTGAAGTCCGCGCGATGCGGCGCGGACCTGGAGGGTTGTGGAAACCTGCTTCAGCATCGTTCAACGCCAAAGCATGGGCGTCATCGCGAGTTCAAGACAAACGAAAAGCGCCTGCAAACGCAGGCGCTTACGTAGTTCAGCAGTTTAACGACTGATTCTTAGCCGCCGGTTCCACTGTTGGTGGTTCCACCACCAAGGAGCCAGGTCCAGAAGCTCCAACGAGCCGGCAAATGCTTCTTCATGTTCGTTCCCCGGTTCTTCGTACTGCGATTCGGCAGCTGGGGGGATATTAACCCTAATGAACATGGTTAGCAAACTGTTCACCAAAATCAGGCCGAGCAAAATCCCGGCGAGGGACATCGCGCGTTTGATTGAAATGACTTAGGCGACTTTGGAGCGTCGTTCGGAAGCGAGGCGCCGGCGAAGGGCGTCCAGGGTCATCGGGCGGCCCGTGATGAATCCCTGGGCAATATCGCATTCCATCTCGGCGAGGAGCTCGAGAGCCTCGCGAGTCTCGACGCCTTCAGCGACGATCCGCCGGCCGAGTGAATGGGCGAGGGCGATAGTCGAGCTCACCATCAGCCGCTCGCTTCGATTGTCGACCATGCCCCTGATGAAGCTTTGATCGATCTTGATCTCGCCCGCAGGGACGCGCTTGAGATATTCGAGCGTCGAGAGGCCGGTTCCATAATCGTCGATCGAGATATTGACCCCGAGCTCGCGGAGCTGCGTCAACATGTCGAGAGCTTCTCCGCTGCCGGCGATTGCGGCCGTTTCCGTCAGCTCCAGCGTGAGGCGGCTTGGATCGAGGCCATGCCGCTCGAGCAGGATCGCAATGCGCCCGACGAGCGCCTTGTCGCCGAGCAGCCGCCCCGAGAGGTTCACCGACATGTCGAAATCGCGGCCGCCCTTGCTGAGCTGTGCAGCGGCGGCGAGTGCGCGATCGAGGACGAAAGTGGTGAGCTTGCCGATACGGTCGTTTTGCTCAGCCGCGGCGACGAATTCCGCAGCGGCGATCGGGCCTTTTTCCGGATGGGTCCAGCGCGCCAGCGCCTCGGCGCCGATAATCTTGCGAGTCTTGAGGTCCACCTTCGGCTGATAGGCGACCCACACCTCGCCCCGGTCGACGGCCTCGTCGAGCTGGCTGAGCATAGACAGTTTCCACGACGCGTCCTGAAGTGAGTCCGGATCGTGATACTTCCACTTCAGCCCATCATGCCCGGCCTGCTCCGCCGCAAGCAGAGCGCTGCCGAGGCGATTGGCGATCGAGCGGCTGCTGCCGATCTCGACGCCGAAGCTGACCGAGAGGTCGATGGCCATTCCGCCAACACGGACGGGCGTCCGGAAGAGGGCGTGAAGGGCTTCGAGATGGTGGCCGAACGGCTTTCCGGGATCGTCGAACCAGGCGAAAATCCCGTCGTCGCCCTGATAGAGCGTCCGTCCGCGGTCGCCGACGGACATGCGAGCCACGATCTGCTCGACCAGCTCCCGCTCGGAGGAGGTCGGCAATGCAGCGGCGATTTCGGCATAATTGAGAACGCGTGCGACTATCAGGGCCTTGTCGCGGGCGCTCCGCGAAGACTTCAGCGCCGCGAGATTGGGAAGTCCGGAAACCTCGTCGACGAGGCCGCGCTGGCGGAAACGGCGCCTGAGAAGGATTCCGGTCGTCGCCAGGAGGACGAAGAGGGCAGGCGTGACGTCGAGGTAGACAAGCCGGCTCTCGAGCGCAGCCGGCCCGATGAGCAGGGCGATAAAGGCTGCGCCCATGATCGGAATTTGATGGCGCTCCACGCGGCCGAGCAGGAAGTATCCCGCGACGGCCAGGCTCGCGAGAAAGAGCGGAAGCCAACCGCCATCCACCGGCGAGCCGCTCTTCAGCGTTTCCGCGCCGATGACGTGGACGAGGGCTCCGGGAATCAGCCCCGTCCCCGGAACAAAAGACAAATCGCCGATGACATCGCTGTGCGCGCCGACGATGACATCTTTTCCAGTCACGAGCTTGGGATCGAAATCTCCGCGAAGCACGTTTCTGGCCGAAATGGACGGGATCGAGTGCGGATCGATGGAATAATCCGGGCGGAAGCTATCTCCGACGCGTCCAAAACGCCCCGACAGAAGCGCGGAGAAGGACGGCACCTCCTCGCCTTCGGCTGAAACCGAATATGGAATCCGAGTGATCGAATTTTGGTAATTGTACGACGTGAGAATCGCGCCGAGCTTCGCGTGCTTCGCGAATTTCGCCAGTGGGCGAACGCTGGGACCAACCGCGTCGACCCCGTTTGGGCCCGCTGCGCGACCGAGGGCGAGCACGACGTTACCGGAGCGCTCGAGTGCCTGGGCCAGCGCGTCGTCGTCGGCTGCGCTGGTCGGACCATAGAATTGGATGTCGAAGAAGACTCGCTTCGCACCTGCCTCGTTCAGCCGATCGAGCAGCGGAGCATAGACTCGGCGAGGCCAAGGCCAGCGGCCAACCTCCCGGAGCGACTCATTGTCGATCTTAACGACCACTATGTCGCCGCTGGCCTTGTGCCAGTGAAGGCTGTTGCGGCCGCTCCGAAGAACGTCCTCGCCGATCTCACCGAGACCCAGGACGCCGAAGATGACGCCCGCGATGGCGATCCACAGGAGGGTGCGCCAGGGCCTGCGATCTGCAGGTTCTCGGTTCGTAGCGTCCACAACGCGCATGTGCGCGCATAAAGGTTAGGAAATCGGAAACTTTAATGCGGTGAACGAAAGGAAATCGCACCCTCTCGACAGTGGAGATTCCACCCGCCACAAAGCGCTCGAAGGGTGGGAGCAACGATGGACTTCATCTCGATCCTGTCGATTTTCGTGCTGGCCTGCTTCGTCGGCTATTTCGTGGTCTGGTCGGTGACCCCGGCGCTGCACACGCCGCTGATGAGCGTCACCAACGCAATCTCCTCGGTCATCGTCGTGGGAGCGCTGATCGCTGCGGCAGGTGCGGGTAGCGCGACGTCGAAGTGGCTGGGCCTCATCGCTGTCGCGCTCGCCAGCGTGAATATCTTTGGCGGCTTCGCCGTGACGCAGCGAATGCTGTCGATGTACAAGAAGAAGGAGCGCAAGGATGCATGAGGCGGCGGCCACGCCCGCCTGGGTGCTTCTCGCTTACCTGATTTCCGGAGTCTGCTTCATCCTTGCGCTCAGGGGCCTGTCGAGCCCCGAGAGCAGCCGCCGCGGCAACCTCACTGGCATGGTAGGTATGGCCATCGCAGTGGTCACGACGCTCATCGTCCACGCGCCGCGTGTCGCAGGAACCGCTCCGGACGAGTACTTTCACAATCTAAACATCGACTGGAACATTGCTGGCGAAATTCTCGCCGCGGTGATTGTTGGCGGCGGGATCGGCCTTGTCACCGCCCGCAAGATCCAGATGACGGCGATGCCGCAGCTCGTGGCCGCCTTCCACAGCCTCGTCGGAATGGCCGCAGTGCTTGTCGGCGCGGCCGCTTACCTGAATCCGGAAGCCTTTGGCATCGCGGTCCGGATCACGCCTATCTACGGCCCATCCATCATCAACATCCTGCCCATCAGCCGGATCGAGATGGGCCTGGGCGTCGCAATCGGCGCGATAACATTCTCGGGCTCCGTAATCGCCTTCCTGAAATTGAACGGCAATATGTCGGGCAAGCCGATCCTCCTGCCGGCCCGGCACATAATCAACCTCGGCACACTCGCGGCGATCCTCGGGCTGATCGGTTATTTCGTCACGGACCAGGACCCGTGGGTCTTCTTCACGATCGTGGGGCTTAGCTTCGCGATCGGATTCCTCCTGATTATCCCGATCGGCGGCGCCGACATGCCGGTCGTGATCTCGATGCTGAACAGCTATTCGGGGTGGGCCGCCGCGGCGATGGGCTTCACGCTCCACAACAGCGCGATGATCATCACCGGCGCTCTGGTCGGAAGCTCGGGCGCGATTCTCAGCTACATCATGTGCAAGGCGATGAACCGCAGTTTCATCTCCGTCATCGCTGGAGGATTCGGCACGGACTCCGGCGGAGGAGGGGACGCCCAGGCCATCGACCGGCCGTACAAGCGCGGCTCCGCCGAAGACGCCGCCTTCCTGATGGCCCAGGCCGACCAGGTGATCATCGTCCCCGGTTACGGAATGGCCGTAAGCCAGGCGCAGCATGCGCTCCGGGAGATGGCGGACAAGCTAAAGGAAGAGGGCGTGCGGGTGAAGTACGCCATCCACCCGGTCGCAGGCCGAATGCCGGGGCACATGAATGTGCTCCTGGCAGAAGCGAACGTGCCGTACGACGAGGTCTTTGAGCTCGAGGACATCAACAGCGAGTTTGCCCAAACCGATGTGGCCTTCGTCATCGGCGCCAATGACGTCACCAACCCGGCCGCAAAGACCGACAAGAGCTCGCCCATCTACGGAATGCCGGTGCTGGACGTGGAGAAGGCGCGGACCGTACTTTTCGTGAAACGGTCGATGGGCGGCGTAGGTTATGCCGGCGTCGACAATGAGCTCTTCTATCGCGACAACACGATGATGCTGTTGTCCGATGCGAAGAAAATGGTTGAGGAGATCGTCAAGAACCTCGGCTGAGTGCCGCGTACGCCCGATGATGGCCTGTACCCGCGGACCAAACCGATGGGGGACGATATGACAATCACTCGACTGGACGGGCGCGCATTGATGCTGTTGGGCGTCGCTGCTCTGGCAGCCTGCGGAAGCACACAGGCGGCGAACGGTAGCAACGCTTCAGCCGCCGAAGTTACGGTCACCAATACGCCCAATACGGGCCCGGCCGACAGCGGCAATGCGGCAACGCCGGAAGCGACAAACGCGGGCGCGTTTGGAACCGACTTCATGGTCGGCAAGTGGAGCGCGATCGGTGAAGATTGTTCGGTCGTGATAGATTTCCGCAAGGACGGCAGTGTCACGACCCCCATCGGCGTCGCCAAATGGACCGCGATTGGAGACAAGCTCAGCATCGCCTATCCCGATGGCTCGGCGCCAACCGTCTCGTCGATCAAGGTGGTTGATCCCGCCCGGATCGAGATCACGCACAGCTCGGGCACGAAAGAGACCGAGAAGCGGTGTTGATCTAGCTCACGGGCGGCGAGGCAGGTGGATTTCTGCAATCATGCAGCGGACGCTTCCGCCGCCCACCGCCTCGATCGTTGGAATATCGACAGCGATGAGGTTCCCAAATCTCTCCAGCGTCCGGAGCTGATCAGGGCGTAAATTCGATCGCGCCTTTTCCGATAGAGCGATCAGCGGTTCGCCGCTGCTGCTCTGCAGCTCGAGGACGTTGCAGCCGAAGCAGCCCAGCTGTGCGAAGCTGAGCTCAACCATCGTGCGTCTGCTTTCCTCCAGGTCGCCAACCAGCCGTTGGCGATCCAGCGACGCGACCGCATCCAGGCAGAGCATCGCAAAGCGGCTTCCGAGACCGAGGAAGACGTTGGTGTGGTAGATCGGGCGTCCGTCGGGGTCACGAGCATCGACGATGAGTGTGGAATAGCCGAGCTGCCGATCGAATTCGGAGATGACGTCAGCGTCGGTTCGCGGGGATAGGTTCGCATAGGCTTTGCGCCGGGGACGATCGAGAACGAGGCTACCCGTGCCCTCGAGAAAGCGGCCATGGCGTTCGTGGCCGCTCAGGTCGACAATCCGCCGCACCTCGAAACGGCTTGCTTCGACGAGCGCCTGGACTTCTTCGACTTTGCGCTCGAGCCGGCGCGGCGCTGTCGCCATTGGGTACAGCACGATCGTTCCGTCCGCGTGGGTCGAGAACCAGTTGTTCGGGAAGACGGCGTCGGGTTTCGCCGGGGCGGGGCTATCCTCGAGGATGAGGACGTCCACGCCCGCGTCCGCCAGGCGCTTCGCCAGTTGCTCGAATTCCGCGAGGGCCTTCGATTGAATCCCGGGATCTGCCGACGAATGGGAAAAGACGTTTGACTCAGCCGCTTCGGCGTTGAAGCCGAAGGCCGCAGGGCGGATGAGCAGAACCGCGCTTGCCGATTGGGCTTCCATATGGGCGCTTTCCAGTGCCGGGGGCGCCCCGTCAATTGCTTCACAGATTTCCGCCGGTTGCCGCTTGCTCGCCGGTCCTAATTGGCGGAAAGTCCGCGCGACACTGAGTCGCCACACGATTCAGCGTCACGACATCGCACCTGGGTTAAAGCCCCCAGCCGGTCGCCCGGTCTTGGGGTGCGGCCGAAAGGGGAGGCAGGATCTTGCGTAAACTCGGCATCATCGGCGGCACCAGCTGGGCGTCGACCGCACTTTATTACGAGCACATCAATCGCGGCGTCGCGAAGCGGCTCGGCGGCCTGCACAGCGCCCGCCTTGCAATCGAGAGCCTGGATCTCGCACCGCTGGCTGAGCTGGAGCTATCGGGTGATTGGGACGGCGTCGCCGCGATCATGTCGGAAGCCGCAAAGAACCTGACGAAGAGCGGCATCGATGGCCTGCTGATCGCCTCGAACACGGGGCACAAGGCCTTCAACGCCGTCGCGGCAAGTGTGAAGGTCCCGATGCTTCACATCGCCGATGCCACCGCCGACAAGCTCACTGCCGACGGGCATTCGCGCGTGGCACTGCTTGGCACCCGCTTCACAATGACCGAGCCCTTCGTTCGCGAGCGACTTGAGCGGCGAGGCCTCGCTCTCGCCCAAGTCGATTCGAAGTGGATGCAGGAAGTCGACCGGATCATCTTTGAAGAGCTGGCTGCCGGGACCGTGGTCCGCGATAGCCAGCGCAAGCTCAAAACGCTCATCGCCGACCTAGCCCGGCACAAAGTGCAGGCTGTGATCCTCGGTTGCACTGAATTGGTTTTGGCCGTCGATACCCGGGCGAACGTGATCCCGGTCTACGACACGACCGCCATTCACGCCCGGGCAGCGGTGGATTGGATGCTCGCCGAGGAAGAACAAGCCAAAGCGGCCGCCTAGCCCTCCCGCTCAGGGGAAGCTTCGCCTACATCGGGTCCATGGACCGGACTCCCGCCGATCGTCCCGAGTATCCGAGAGCCGCCGAGCGCTTCAATGAAGAGCAGGCGACCTATGCTGTGCGCGGCGCCGAGAAGCCGGACCTCGAGCTTGGCGTCGCGGCCATCCGCAATGTCCTGAAGACGCTTCCGCGGCGCCCCGGTGTCTATCGGATGCAGGATGCGCGGGGCGACGTACTCTATATCGGCAAGGCCAGGGCCCTAAAGAACCGCGTCACCAACTACACGCAGGTAACCAAGCTTCCGAAGCGCCTTCAACGGATGATCGCGCAGACCCGGTCGATGACGATCGTCACGACGCGGACCGAGGCCGAGGCGCTGCTTCTTGAGGCGCAGCTCATCAAGCGGTTTCGGCCGCCCTACAACGTCCTTCTTCGCGACGACAAAAGCTTCCCCTTCATCCTCTTGCGGGAGGATCACGCCTTTCCGCGCGTCCAGAAGCATCGCGGGGCGAGAAGGACGAAAGGCCAATATTACGGGCCGTTCGCGAGCGCCGGCTCGGTCACACGAACTCTTAATGCGCTTCAGAAGCTTTTCCTACTAAGAAGTTGTTCTGACAGCTTTTTCGAAACGAGATCGCGACCGTGCTTGCTTTACCAGATCCGGCGGTGCTCAGCCCCGTGCGTGGGCCGCATCGGCGAGTCCGACTATGCCGAGCTGGTCAAGGACGCGAAGGCTTTCCTCGCGGGCCGATCGACCGGGGTCCAGGAACGGCTCGGCCGCTCGATGGCCGATGCCGCAGACAAGCAGGATTATGAGCTGGCGGCCGTCTACCGGGACCGGCTGCGTGCGCTGACCTACATCCAAGGATCGCAGACCGTTCATTCCGAAGGGCTCGGCGACGGCGATGTGTTCGCCCTGGCCTGCAAGGCAGGAGCGGTCTGCATCCAGGCCTTTTTCATTCGCGCCGGCCAGAACTGGGGACATCGCGCCTTCTTCCCGGCGCACACCAACGATATCCCGGAGGCCGAGGTTCTCTCGGCTTTTCTGGTCCAATTCTATGAGGACGTCCCGCCGCCGAAGCGCATTCTTCTCGATCGCGATCTTCCCGATCGCGAGCTCCTGGAGGAAGCGCTGAGCGAACGGGCAGGGCGACGCATTGCGATCGAACAGCCAAGGCGCGGCTCGAGGGCAAGGCTGATGGACCAGGCGCGCCGCAACGCCGAGGAAGCGCTCGACCGGCGAATGGCGGAGACCGCGTCGCAGACCAAGGTCCTTCGCGAGCTCGCCGATACGTTCGAGCTTCCGGACGTGCCGAAGCGCATCGAGGTCTATGACAACAGCCACATCATGGGCACGAACGCGACCGGCGCGATGATCGTCGCCGGGCCCGAAGGATTCAGGAAAAACAACTACCGGAAGTTCAACATCAAACGGTCAGAGACCACACCGGGCGACGATTTCGCGATGATGCGCGAGGTCCTGGAACGCCGTTTTGCCCGGCTCGAAAAGGAAGACCCCGACCGAAGCAGCGGCGAATGGCCGGACCTGCTGCTCATCGATGGAGGCAAAGGGCAGCTCTCGGCCGCCTGCGAGATGATGGAGGAAGCGGGAGTCCACGACATCCCTGTCGTCGCAGTATCGAAGGGACCTGACCGCAACGCGGGACGAGAGACCTTCCATATGCCCGGCGGGCGAGAACTGACCTTGCCGCCGAACTCGGCCTTGCTCTTCTACCTGCAGCGCCTCCGGGACGAAGCGCATCGATTCGCGATCGGCACACACAGGCAGAAGAGGGCGAAAAGCCTCACGGCCTCCTCGCTGGACGACGTTCCCGGAATTGGTCCGAGCCGGAAGAGAGCGTTGCTGATGCATTTCGGCACTGCGCGCGCCGTGAAAGGCGCCGCCCTGGACGATCTCGAACGGGCCCCGGGCATATCGAAGACGATCGCCCGGACAGTCTATGATCATTTCCATCCCGCAGGCTGATGCAGATCGAAACGGAAGCCATCGTCTGCGCCACCAGAAACCATGGTGAGCATGGCACCATCGTCCGCATGCTCACTCCAGCCGATGGTCTGGTCGCTGCCTATGTGCGCGGTGGGCGAGGGCGTCGCATGCGCCCGATCCTCATTCCCGGGAACCAGGTTTCGGCGCAGCTTCGTTCGCGCACCGAATCGCAGCTGCCCCAAGCGACGATCGAGCTGGTTCACAGCCGAGCGCCCATCCTGACCGAGGCGCTTCCCTCCGCGGGCATCGAGTGGGTGACGGCATTGGTCACGGCGACTCTTCCCGAAAGACAGCCCTATCCACGGATCCATGCCGCGATGTCCGGCGTACTGGATGCGATCGAAGCGGCGCCATCGGCAATCGGCTGGAGCGCCGCGCTTGTCCGATTCGAGGAGCTGCTGGCCGCGGAAATTGGCTATGGCCGCGACCTGCCGGAGGACGGTGCACTAACGACCTGGCCGCAGATCCTGGCCGCACTCGAGGCATCTTCGACGTCTCTCTTCCGCGATGTTTTGACCGGGCGAGCCGCGGCTCTTCAAGACAGCCGGTCGCGGCTTCTCGATCGTCTTCGGAAGGCCGCAGCTTAGAACGCTTGTTTCGGGGCTGGCCCGCCCCTAATCTCGACCCACGATGGCAACGTCTTCAGACGCGCTCTCCGTCCTCTTTCCTAATGTCGCAATCACGCGCGACATTCGGGTCCGGGTTGCCGTCAGCTATCTCGCCGAGCAGTCGAATCCGCAGTTGGACCGGTGGTTCTGGTCCTATCATGTGCGAATCGAGAATGCCTCCGACCTGTCCGTGCAGCTCATCTCTCGAAGCTGGCGAATCGTGGATGGACGCGGAGCGACGCACGAAGTCCACGGCGAAGGGGTGGTCGGCGAGACTCCGCTGATCGCTCCTGGAGGTAGCTTTGACTATGTTTCCGGGTGCCCGCTCGACACGCCCAGCGGATCGATGAGCGGGAGCTATCGGATGGTCGACGAGGACGGATCGGTCTTCGATATCGACATTCCGCGATTCGCCCTGGTTGCGCCCGCCGCTTAAGCGATGCGTCGGAAAGGCCGGCTGTCCAATCCAGGACACACAAAGAAAAAGGGCGGCCTCGCGGCCGCCCTGTTCCTTGCGTGCAATTGAAATCTTAGGCCGGGCTAACCGGTGTAAGATCGCCGTCACCATCTCCGCCACCGGAGAGGATAGCGGCCATCAGGCCGATGAACACCACCAGGCCGAGGATCAACGGCAACGTGCCGATGTTCTTGCCCGGAGGCGGAGGTGCGCAAACCGCAGTTGCGGGAATGACGCTACCATCGGCGCAGGTCTGCATCGCAGGCGCATCCTGCACGGCCGCGGTCGCCGCCATAAGCGAGACGCGCGACTGAGGCGTGCCAAGGACGCTCAGCGAAACCAGGGGATCTACGCCCACCGATTTGGTTGCTGGAGGAGCCGCGTAGACGGCTTGAGTTGAAAGCAGCGCAGCCGCACCTGCAGCTAGCGCGAAACCGCGGATTCCCCAGTTCATCTGGAACTCCCGTTCTGCCAGAGCGGAGGCTTTTGCCACCAAAACGGACAGAACGCAAAACCCAAATCAAAAATTTTGAAAGTTAAATGATATCGGCGACTTTCAACGTAGGTTGAGCGAAGCATTTGGCGCCGCTTGCGGCGTCATGACGCCGGCACGGACCGAAGCGAGCCCGCCTCCCGAGCTTCCCATAAATACTTGAAATACCAGCGCTGTTTTCTTGCAGCTTATTTGCAAGGGGTCCTGAAATATAGGGTTGGGGAAGCATCGCCCACACCGTCTCGGGCAAATTCCCAGAACTCAAGAATTTCCGCAAAGCACGCCGTCGGGACGCGAGCGTTGACGCAAAATGCAAAAGATTCCCGCTTTGAGACTCGCCAAATCGGCCTATCCGATTCGGATGATTCGCACGCAAACCGCGAAAGCCGAAAACTGATTCGCTATTATGCTCCCATTTGGAATCTCGGCCGTCTGCGCCGATACGCACGCGGCATGAAACGGGGTATGAGGTGAGGCAGGTGATCACGTTGGTGGGTGCTGTGCAGGTCGGAGGCTCACGCGCATGAAGCGTGGACTGTTCTTCTCGCGCTCCAGCGGGCCTGCAGGTCCGCGTGGCCGCCGGGCTTATGCCATCGGCGACATTCACGGCTGTCTGGACCTCCTCGAAAACCTCCTCGCGCGAATCGAGAGAGAGATCGAGGCCAATCCACGACCGAAGACGAGCATCGTCTTTCTCGGCGACGTCGTCGATCGCGGTCCGGAATCCGCGGGGGTGATCGAACGGCTCAGAACCTATTCCAACCCACGAGCGAGCGCGCACTTCATCATG
>Ga0207701_10001269_pt1 | contig 26644 bp, 20 predicted proteins | sample KBSSwiSSwithPhiX_FD_184294 | JGI IMG/M metagenome (GOLD analysis project Ga0207701, IMG submission 184294) | Switchgrass rhizosphere bulk soil microbial communities from Kellogg Biological Station, Michigan, USA, with PhiX - S5 (SPAdes) (version 2) | ecosystem: Environmental > Terrestrial >... | reverse complement strand
AAGCTGGAGAGTGTCAAGTAAACGAAACGTTTGAGCGAATCGAAAGCACCGCTCAATATCGCGGCTTCAGTCTTTCCCACTTTGCGGCGATTGGACATGGAAAAAAGAATTGGAAAAGTTCCTTAACGATACGAGGCGACAGTTCGACCTATAGGAGGGGAAATGGACAATCTTGAAACTCTTCTTGACCGATGCGGCGGAGAAAACCAGCTGACTGAAGAATTAACTAACCTTTACGGAGGGCCTTTAGCGTTTGAACGAAGAAGCGAGGCCAGACCATTTGTTGTTGTAAATTTTGTAACAACAATCGAGGGCTTAACTTCTTACGGAATACCGGAGAAAGCCGGCGGGGGTTGGATTTCGGGCTTCAACAAGCAGGATGTTTTTATCATGGGACTTCTGCGTTCATTCGCCGATGGTGTTGCAGTTGGCGCAAACACGCTTCGAAGCGAACCCGAGCATCTTTGGACTTCGGAATTTATCGACAAAGATCATGAGACAGAATTTGTTAAGCTTCGGGAGTCCTTGGGTAAGTCAAGAAAAAATCCGGTTCAGATTTTCGTAACAAGCAGTGGAAATGTCCTAGACAACATGAAAAATTTACCCAACGCTTTTTCGGCTCCGGAGGTTGAAACTCTGATCGTCACGACAGAGAAAGGAAAAAATGTTGTTGAAAAAGAGTTCAAAAGATTCGGTGTTGTCCCCGGCATCCTTGTTGCGAACAGGGTAGAGAAGCCAACTGAAGTAAACATACCCATGATGATGAATCGGCTCCTGAGAGATTATGAAATTGAGTTTCTTCTCATCGAGGGTGGCTCGGGATTCAATGGTTCGGTCACGCATGCGGAGCAGTATGACGAGTATTTCCAGGCCATCTCGCCAAAAATAATTGGTACGGATAAAAATAATCCTAGGCAGATTTCCGTTTCAGGCTTCGAACGAAGCCCCGAAAACTCACTGCCGCATAATTTAATCAGTGTAAAAAATCATAAAAACTATCTCTTTCTCCGCTGGAGATTGAATTAAAAGGGTAAGGAAACTTGCTCCTCTTGGATCTGAAAGATCTTTCGTCGTCGGCTGCTGACCTGAAAAACGCATTAGGGTCACTCTACCGGAACGAATCCACATGACCGATGACGTGAGCAAAGGCGATGAATGAACAATACCGTGCCTGCAAACTTTACAGCGAATGCGAGCCCATCAATGAAACACTGCTCGACCGGGTCACTCAATGGAAACAACCGGAAGCATCGCTTTTAAGCCCAGCAACGGCGTAATCACGGAGCTGACTCGGTTTCGGTTTCCGATGACTGAAGATGTCGCGCCGTGCTTCGCTTGGAAATCGCGCGGATTCTGTTGGCCTCAAGCTTTCGTGATTTTCAGATGGCGCGTCACGAGAGAGAGAAGCGCATGATACAGCAAAGTCGACGACGGCCTAACCGGCGATAGCTGGCGATGAAGGAGGTGAAAACCGTGCACGCGAATACGCATCCGAGGGCGTGAAATCTCGCGCCTCATTACTGTCGCGCCGTGCTACTGCTACGCGCGAAAACCATTTTCATTGACGGTAAGCCGATCAAACTTATTCGTTCGACGGCAAAATGTGGTTCAGCAAGCCTGCTGATATGGCGCAATTCCGGCGCCGTCGCGCTTACGAATAGCCCGCGCGCAAAGCTCACTTTGGAGCACTCCCGAATCAATTTTCTGAACGTCAAAAGCTTTGACTTTGACCGGGAATTAGCGGGAAAAATCGGGTGAATTTCGGGAAAATTCGCAATAAAATCAGCTTCGGTGCTCCGTATTGCTATAATTGCCAAGATAAGGTCGGGAGTTCGATCTCCTCACCCGCTCCATCCTCCCACTGGTTGCCGTCTTCTCCTGATCCGCTGACGATTTGATAAAGCATGTGATTTGGACAGCCAAAATACTTGACACGTTGAATATTTGATAATAAAGATTTGAGCTATCTCAGCCAACTCAAAAAGTAATCCAAGAAGAATAGTCACGCACTCGCGAGCCGGCATCAGCATCGTACAGCCGTCACGGCAGAAGAGTACGTCTATGAAAGGAATCGGGCCGAATGCCTCAGGCTTACTATGAGGATTTCCGCGCATACTTAGGCGAGCTGCAAAACCACGGCAAGTTGCATCGCTGGAATCGCCCCATCAACAAGGACACTGAGCTGATGCCGCTGATGAGGCTTCAGTACCGTGGTGTCGCTGACGAGAATCGACAGTGTTTTCTCTACGAAAATGTCGTTGACAGCCGCGGTCGACGCTATGATCTGCGCGTCGCCACCGGAATGTATGGATCTTCGCGCGAGATCGCCGCGCTCGGGTTAGGCTGCGCCAAGCCAGCGGAAATCTATGAAAAGTGGCGCCAGGCCCTAGCGAAGCCGCAACCAACGAGGACAGTTTCGGCTGCGCCGGTACAGGAGATCGTTTACACAGGGGCGGCGCTGAAGAATTTCGGCGTCACCAGCTTGCCAGCGCCAGTCGAAGAGCCGGGTTTTAGCGGTGGCATCCGGGCGACCGGACCCTTTATTACCGTGGATCGCGAGACCGGCGTGCGCAATGTCGGCATGTACAGCGGTCATTTTAGGGCAGAGGATCGGCTGATCGCCGGCATTGCGCCGACGCACCATGCGATTCTCTATCATCACCGGAGCGCAATCAGTCGGAAGGAGCCACTGCCCGTGGCTATCGTGCTCGGCGCATTGCCGGACATTAATTTCGTCTCGGCCGCGAATCTTCCCTACGGCGTCGATGAGCTTTCCGTCGCCGGCGGGATTCGCGAGCGGCCGGTCGATGTTGTCCCGTGCAAAACTATTGATCTGGAAGTTCCGGCCGAAGCGGAGATCGTGATCGAAGGTGAAATGTCATTCGATCGCCGCGAGCGCGGCGAGCCTTTCAGCGATTATCCCGGTTATCTGATGGTCGAGCGCGAGTTTCGGGTCGTGATCGACGTCAAAGCGATCACGATGCGCCATAACGCCATTTTTACAGCGATCTTAGTTGGCCTGCCGCCGAGTGAGTCCAACGGGATCTCGCGCACCTGCCGAGAGATGATGCTTTATAACCATCTCCGTTACGGCTGCGCCATGCCGGAAGTGTTGGAAGTGTCTTGCCCGGAAATGGGCGGCGGTTGGAACTGGTGGGTGATTCGTATGCGCAAAAGTCACCCGAGCAAGCCGAAACAGGCTCTGCACGCCGCCGCCGGTATGGATCCGACGAGTAAAATGATCATCGTTGTCGACGAGGACATCGATCCGAAGGATCCGGACATGGTGATGTGGGCGATGAGCTTTGCGATGCAACCACATCAGGATGCTGAAATCATTACCGGCAGAGTGCCGTTGCTCGATCCCTCAGCGCACTCACTCATGCGCGGTCGCGAAGAGCGGAGCTTTCCTGGCGCGGTGGGCTGTTCGGGGCTGTTGATCGATGCGACGCGCAAAGGACCATTTCCACCGGTCGGTTTGCCCAAAAAGTCTTACATGGAGAATGCTCTCAAGATTTGGCAGGAAGCCGAGATGCCGAAGCTCAATCTGAAGATGCCCTGGTATGGGTATCCGCTCGGTCTCTGGGATGAGGAGGATGATGGGCTGGCGGAGAAAGTCGCTCATGGAGATTATTTTCAATCCAAACAAGTGAAAGGACATTGATCGTGGCGAAGCGCGAAACCAGTTACGAGTTGTGGCTGCGGGACGAGGGAATTCCCGTCATCGGCGGGTTTGGTGTTGAAGATGTCACCGAGTTGCCGCTCAAACCGTGGAAACGAACCGGAGGGAAGGGGGTCTACATCGATCTCAAAGGGATGGAAGGCTTCACTGGCATGTATGTCAGCGAAATTCCGCCGGGAGGGGCGCTCCATCCCGAAAATCATTTGTACGAAGAGCTGATCTACATTATCGCCGGCTGTGGCGCGACGGAAGTCTGGTCGGCCGGCGATAACGGCCGCAAAATGTACTTCGAATGGCAACAGGGAAGCCTTTTTGCGATCCCACTCAATACCCGCCATCGGATGATTAACGGCAGTCGGGAGCCGGTTTTTTTTCTGGCGGTGACCAGCGCCCCATTGATGATCGATCTGCTGCACAACGTCCCGTTCGTGATGGGAAGCGAGTACAAATTCGCGGACCGGTTCGATGCCGAGAACGATTATTTCGTTCCGACGAATACGCGTAAGGAAGTGGGCGGGTTTATCAATTGGGAAACCAACTTTATTGCCGATGCGCGTGGCGCTTTGGTGGATCCTTCGGAAGCCAAAGGCTATGGTGTCAAGATCACCTCGTTCGATATGGGCGGCAGCACTCTCGTTGGGCACATCGCCGAGTGGCCCGTGGGACGTTACCACAAGGCGCATTTTCATCAGGGCGGCGCAATCCTGCTGATCCTACGGTCGAAGGGTTACACGCTCATGTGGCCGCCGGAAGCGGGGATTCGCCCTTACCAATCGGGTCATGCCAACCAGGTGGTCAAAGTCGAGTGGCGCGAAGGCAGCGTGTTCAGTCCACCGAGCGGCTGGTTTCATCAGCATTTCAATACCGGCAACGAAAAAGCGCGCCAGCTCGCGTTTCGTTACAGCGGCCAATCGGGAAAGTATTTGCTCGGCGCTTGGCGCGCGATCAACAAAGAAGGCGTTCGCACCAGTGTGCGCGAGGGCGGCACGATGATCGAGTACGAAGACGAAGACCCGCAGATTCGCGCCGATTTCGAAACGGCGATCAACCGGGTCGGAGTGCCGATGGAAATGCCTCAGTTTGCCTACGCGGAGCTATGATTTTCATGGGAATTGTTCGGGCGGGAATTCTGGCGTCGCTCGTAATGCTGCTGGCGAGCGGGCGTGTCGTATACGCACAGCCTACCAAACCAGGATCGCAGGCGGACTGGGAGAAAACCGTCGAACTCGCGAAAAAAGAAGGCAGGGTTGTGGTGTCCATTCCGGCGAGCACAGAGCTGCGCGCCGAGATCGAGAAGAATTTCGAAAAACGCTACGGCATCGATGTCGAACCCGTGGTGGGGCGCGCTTCCAACGTCGTGCGCAAGATGGTGGACGAAGCGAAGGCCGGCGTGCGCTACGTCGATTTGCACATGGGCGGGAGCGAGTCGATCGTCACGGCACTCTTGCCGGAAGGCGTGCTGGATTCGGTGGAACAGTCGATGATCCTCCCTGAAGTCAAGGATCCAAAGCAGTGGTGGGGCGGACACGTGTGGGTGGATAACGCGAAAAGATTTGTCTACTCGACGTTGGCTTATCAGACCGAGAGCCTGTGGTTCAATTCGCAATTGATGAAAGCCGCAGACATACGCTCCTTCGACGATCTTCTGGACGAGCGCTGGAGAGGAAAAATTGGCTACCTCGACCCGCGGACGCCGGGTTCGGGCGCATCGATGTGGTCCTACCTCCGAGAAATTAAGGGCGAAGAGTATCTCAAGAAATTTGCGGCGCAAAAACCATTGCTGAGCCGGGATCAGCGCGTACTCGCGGAAATCCTTGCTAAAGGAAAGGTCGCGCTGGTGATTGGCCTGACCTATTATTCTTATGCGCCTTTCGTGAAGGCGGGCCTGCCGGTGCAGTCTTTGCCGACGCCCAAAGAAGGCGTCTACGTCAGTGGAGGAAGCGGCCATCTTATCCTGTTGAAAAATTCGCCGCACCCAAATGCCGCGAAGCTTTTCATCAACTGGTTTTTAAGCCGAGAAGGTCAGGAAGTTTACACGCGCTCGATGCATCAGGCATCGCGCCGCCTGGATGTGGACGGTAAGTGGCTGCGGGAGTTCGGCGTCATACCGGCGAAGGATACGTTGACGCTCGAGCAATATTACAAGCTGGAAAATCAATCGGAATCAAAGGTCAACCGTCTGCGCGAGCCTGCGGCGGCATTGGCGCGAAAATTATTCGGCTCATAAACTTCTCTGTATGTCGCGCTCGGCAATATTACTGAGCTTATTAGTGATCGTATTCCAAAGCGCTCGCGTCCATGCACAGCCGGAGTCAAGCAAGGGGAGCGGGGATTGGGAAAAGATGCTGGAGGCGGCGAAAAAAGAAGGTCGGGTGGTTGCGGCGATTCCTACCAGTGCTGAACTGCGCAAAGAACTCGAAAGTGGTTTTCAAGCGAAATTTCCCGGCATCGAGCTCGAGGTGAGCGTTTCACGCGGCGCGAGCAACACCAACAAAATTGTCGAAGAGCAAAACGCTGGTGTGCGCGGCACCGATTTGCACATTGGCGGCACAACTTCGATCGTTACCGCACTGCTCGCGCGCAACCTGCTCGAACCGGTGTTGCCTGCAATGGTGCTGCCCGAAGTGAGCGAGCCGAAGAATTGGTGGGGTGGGCACATATGGGCAGATAACGCGAAACGATTTATTTACAGTTTCACCGCGTATGTAACCGAAACTCTTTGGTACAATACGACTCTGGCCAAGCCCGACGAAATCACCTCCTACGATCAACTGCTCGATCCTAAATGGAAAGGTAAGATCGCCATCCTCGATCCGCGCACAGCGGGTTCGGGCGAATCGACCTGGGGCTTTCTCTGGAAGATAAAAGGCGAGGAATTCTTAAAAAAACTCGCGCAGCAAGAAATGATGATCGGGCGCAATCAGCGCCAACTGGCGGAAGCGCTCGCGCGCGGCAAGTCGGCAATCTCCATCGGGGTCTCTTATTATACTCTCCTACCCTTCATCAAATCCGGCTTGCCGGTAAAACCCGTGCCGTACCTCAAAGAAGGCTTTTATGCCGGCACGGGCAGCGGGAATCTCGCTCTCCTCAAGAACCCAGCACATCCGAACGCGACGAAAATCTTTGTGAATTGGTTTTTATCCAAAGAAGGACAGGCCGCCTTTTTGAAGGCATTGGGGCAACCGACCCGGCGTTTGGACGTCGACACTCAAGCCAGCAAAGAGTTCGGCTACACAGCGGCGAAAGAAGGGCTTACGCCGGAGAAGTACTACGCGATCGAGAACAGCTCCGAGGAAGCGGTCATGAAAGTGCGCGTACCGGCGATGCGGCTCGCGGAGAAACTCTTTCAGTGAGCAGCGAATGAAACCGGCAATACAACCGATACTCGTTCAAGTCTCAATGCTGCTGGCGATGGCGGCGCTCACCGTTGCGACCGCTTTCGCCCAATCGAAAGCCACTGATTGGGAACGGATCGTTGAGGCGGCAAAAAAAGAGGGAAAGGTGGTGGCCTCGATTCCGCCGAGCCCGGAACTTCGCAAAACCATGGAGCTTGCTTTTACGCGACGGTACGGCATTGCCACCGAATTTGTACCCGCGCGCGGTGGCGCGATTATTCAGCGGATGGTCAGCGAAGCGAAAAGTGGCGCGCAATATTTCGATTTGCACATCGGCGGCACCGAGTCGGTGGTGACGGGACTGTTGCCGGAGAACATTCTCGAGCCGGTCGAACCTTTTTTGCTTCAGCCCGACGTCAAAGACCCCAAGCAATGGTGGGGCGGCCATATCTATATCGATAACGCCAGGCGCTTTGTCTACAACTTTGTCGCTTACCAGACCGTCAGTCTGTGGAGCAATCCGAACGAATACAAGCCGACGGAGTTCAAGTCCTTCGACGATCTGTTGAACTCAAAGCTTTACGGCAAGATCGGCATCAGCGACCCGCGCACGCCGGGCTCTGGATCATCGATGTGGTCGTACATGCACTATATCAAAGGAGAGGATTATTTGCGGCGGCTTGTGGCCCAAAAGCTTTTCATCACGCGGGATCTCCGGCTGCTGGCCGAAAATCTCGCCAAGGGTAAAGTCGCCGTCACCTCCGGCATCGGCTACTCCGAATATTATCCGTTTATCAAAGCCAATCTTCCGGTGGTGGCGCTACCTGTGCCCAAAGAAGGACTCTACGTAAGCGGCGGCTATGGCCATCTGGTCGTCTTCAAGAATCAGCCGCACCCGAACGCGGCGAGGGTTTTTATCAATTGGCTCTTGAGCCACGACGGTCAAGAAGTCTTCGCTCGTGGCATGGGTGTTGGCACCCGACGCCTGGATGTCGAAACCAAGTGGCTCAAGGAATACGGCGTAATCTCGGCCAAGGATTTTTTGACTCTCGATCAGTTCTATAAGCTGGAAAATCAGTCCGAGGAAAAGATCAACAAAATCAGAGAGCCGGCGGCCGCTGTGGCGCGTAAATTGTTGGGATCGTAGGACATGAGGTCTTGGAGTGGTGGAGCACTGGAGTAGCGGAGTGTTGGTTTCGGAACGCAGTATTCCATCACTCTAATACTCAGCTCTGCTCACGGGGTACCCAGCGGAGCGCGTCGAGACATCGACAATTGATAATGAGGAAAAAGAACCGTGGCGTTTGCTGATTTACGCGAGTGGATCGACGATCTTGACGAACGAAAGGACTTGAAGCGGGTCGGCGCAGAAGTCGATTGGAACGAAGAAATCGGCGCGATCACCCGAGAAGTATCGAGTCAGTTCGGACCGGCGCTGCTGTTCGAGAACATCAAAGACCACAAGAGCAACTTCTGCCGGCGGCTCTTCACCAACGGCACCGGCACGCGCGAGCGGGTCTGCAGGTTCATTGGGGTTCCCGAATCCACTTCCTATCGCGAAATGGTGCCGATCTTCAAAGAGCGCTTTTCCCGTCCTGTAAAACCGGTCCGGGTTAGTCAGGGAGCAGTCAAAGAAAATCTCTTGCAAGGAGCTGCCGTTGATCTCACTCAGCTCCCGGTGCCGAAATGGAATCCGCTCGACGGCGGGCGCTACATCATGACTTCGGCGACCGTGGTGACGCGCGATCCCGACACCGGCATTCTCAACGGCGGCACGTATCGCGGCATGATTACCGGAAGAAACACCATCGGTGTTTTGCTCGCGATGACCCAAGGGTGGGGCAAGCACTTTAGCAAATACAAAACGCGCGGACAGGAGATGCCGGTTGCGGTAGTGATCGGCTGGGATCAGAGCTTGTTCGTCGCCGCCTCGACTCCGGTCAATTATCCCGAGTATGACATGGCGGGATCGCTCAGGGGCGCGCCGGTGGAATTGGTGAAATGCGAATTAAGTGATCTTTTGGTTCCAGCCAGCGCCGAAATCGTGCTCGAGGGCTTTGTCTCGGCCGACCCGACGACTTACACGCTCGAAGGACCGTTCAGCGAGTACCCGGGTTATTATGGCGGCAGCAAATCGCCGAAACATACCATTCGGGTCGAGTGCATCACGCATCGGAATGATCCAATTTTTCACGGCTGCCTGACAGGCGCCAGTCCGGGAAGGACCAATGAGGGCACGACCTGGACGCCGGCGACTTTTTCGGCGATGGCTTGGCACTATCTCGAGCAAGCCGGGGTGCCCAATGTCACCGGTGTCTGGCGCGGCAAATGGCCGGAAACGATGCGCGTGCAGATCCGCAAATCGCACCGGGGTCATGCGCAACAGGTCGCCACAGCTCTCTGGGGCTGCCATCTCGGCAATTACGCAGCCAAGCATGTGATCGTCGTGGATGACGATATCGATATTCACGATTGGGAGGCGATCGAGTGGGCGCTCTGCTATCGGGTCAACGCCGGCCTCGGCGACATTTCCTTTTTTGCCGGTACCAGTGGCTCGATGCTCGACCCCAGCGTGCCGCTCGAGGAGCGCAATTCGGTCAAATACGGGCATGGCACTTGGACGCGTGTCTTGATTGACGCAACGATTAACTGGCGGCTCGAGCCTCAAGAGCAATATGGCGGTAAGCGCTACCCGGAAATAGGAACAGCAATTTCGCCCACAATGACAGAGACCCTCAAAAGGAGATGGAGGGAGTATGGATTCTAAAGTCATCAAAATCGGAACGGCTCGGCCGCGCGGCCGCACTTATTACGAGCGGTTTATGGAGAAAGAAGGCGTGCCGATCGTCGATGGCTACGGCGTGACCGATGTTCGCAACGTAGCCTTGAAGTCGTGGAAGCGATTGGGCTGCGACGGAGCCTATCTGCAATTGCGCGGCCTCGAAGGCATTACCGGTGTGTCCGTCGGCAAGCTAGCGGCCGGCGCATCGACACACCCGGAACGTCATCTCTACGAAAAAATTTTTTATATCGTACAGGGTGAAGGCGTGGCGGAAATCCAGCAGCGCGATCGCGTGCCGCAGAACTTTCAATGGCGCGCCGGAAGCTTGTTCTCCCCACCAATGAATACACTGCACCGGCTGATCAATTATGGCGCAGAGCCGGCGCTTTTTCTGGCGGTCACCACCGCACCGATGGCGCTGGATCACTACCACAACGACGAATTTGTTTTCAACAGCGATTTCTCCTTCAGCGATCGCTACGATGGAGAGCAAAATTACTTCGAACCCGGCAATGAGCGCTACTTGGCGACCAACAACCGCCAATGGATTTGGGACACGAACTTCATTCCCGATGCAAGCAAAGCGCAGATTGACGCGCAAGAGCAAAAGGGCGCCGGAGTCGCTATCACCCAGTTCGAGATCGCGAACAATATTTTGATCGGCCACCTCGCCGAATGGCCGGTGGGTCGTTACCATAAAGCGCATTTTCATGGCGGCGGAGCGGTGCTGGTCATCCTGCGCTCGGAAGGTTACTCACTGATGTGGCCGAATCACCTTGGCACGCGACCGTACGAGAATGGCTTTGGCGATCAGGTCGTGCGGATCGACTGGGTGCCGGGTAGCGTGTTCAGCCCGCCCACAAATTGGTTTCACCAGCACTTCAACACCGGGACGGCGCCCGCCCTACAATTGGCGCTGCGTTGCGGCAGCCAAAAATTTCCTTTAGGTATTCGTGTTGCCGCGATCCGCGCCGGGGTCTATACATCCGTAAGACAAGGCGGCACCTTGATCGAATACGAGGATGAAGATCCGGTGATCAGGACGACTTACGAGGACCAGCTGGCCAGAAAAGGCATTACCTTAGATATGAATTACGAAGCGGCTGCTAACGACGATTGACGTCAAGTTTTCTTCTCGTATAACCATAGCAGCGAGTTTGTGATGAGCGAAAAAACTCAAGCGTTGAGCCAGCCATTGGGCTTTGAACGGCCGTGGCAGCCCGCGCTTTATAAGTTTTATTTTCCGACGTTGTCGATGACGCTCTTGCTATTGGTCGTCGCCTTCCTCGTTTTGACGCCCTTGTGCTTGATGATCTTCAACAGTTTTCAAACCGCTCGCCCCGGGCAGCCGATCATCTGGGGCATGGAAGGCTGGGTGAAGGCGTTTACGACGCCGGGCATGGTCAAGGCCATGACGAACACATTCACCCTAGCGGCGGCGCGCCAAGCGATCGCGTTGTTGGTCGGCGCTTACTTCGCATGGCTCATCGCGCGAACGGACATCCCGCTGAAGGGCATGCTGGAATTTTTATTCTGGCTTTCTTTTTTCCTGCCGGCGTTGCCGCAAACCATGGGATGGATCCTCTTACTCGATCCGAAATATGGCGTTTTCAATCAGGTCCTGCACGCCATAGGCATTACGCATCCGGTATTCAATATCTATTCGTTCTGGGGCATTGTTTGGGCCCATCTCGGCGGGACGGTCGCGGTCAAGGTCATGTTGCTTGCTCCGGCCTTTCGCAACTTGGATGCGGCGCTCGAGGAAGCTTCGCATATTTCGGGCGCGAGCGGCCGACACACGTTTTTCCACATCTTCGTTCCTGTGATGATGCCGGCGATTCTGGTATCGACGATTCTCGGCATCATCCGTTCGCTCGAGGCATTCGAGATCGAGCTGTTGCTTGGGACACCCATTGGCCTGCAAGTCTTCTCGACCAAGATCCATGAGCTGGTCACGTGGGAGCCGCCGCAGTTCGCTCCGGCAATGGCGCTGAGTACGGTATTTCTTGGATTGTTACTGTTTATGGTCGCGATGCAGCGCCGCTACATCGGTAAGCGCAATTACGCCACCATCACGGGACGGGGCTTCAGCATTCGCTCGATGCCGCTCGGGAAATGGCGTTATCCGGCATTTGCCCTGATCTTGTCCTTCGCGCTGATTATCACAGTTCTCCCTACGGTGCTGCTGATCGCCGGCACGTTCATGAAGTTATTCGGATTCTTCAATATTGCCGATCCGTGGACACTGGATAATTGGCGCGCGACATTAAGCGATCCGGTTTTGATGCGCTCGCTGTGGAACACTATCGCGGTTGGGCTTGGCTCGGGGGTCATCGGTATTTTTTTCTACGCTTTGATCGCCTATGTCATCGTTAAGACACATTATCGAGGCCGCTGGCTGCTCGATTTTCTCTCGTGGCTACCGTGGTCGATCCCGGGCATTCTTCTCGGCGTGGCGCTGCTCTGGACCTTTTTACAAACAAGAATATTTTTGCCGATCTATGGAACCATTTACCTGCTGATGATTGCGATGCTGATCAAGAGCATGCCGTTCGGCACGCAGATGATCAAAAGCGTTCTCATCCAACTCGGCAGCGATTTGGAAGAAGCGTCGAAGGTGTGCGGTGGAACCTGGCTGCATACTTTTCGCCGGGTCATTTTTCCGCTGATCATGCCGGCGCTCATCACCGTCGGCTTGGTCGGCTTCATTTCCGCGGCGCGTGATATCAGCACGGTGGTTCTGCTCGGGTCCGGCAAGTCGCGGACGTTGTCGCTTCTGATGCTTGATTTCGCCGCCGGCGCCGAATTCGAAAAAGCGACTGTCGTCGCGGTGATTATCGTGGGGCTGGTCGTCGCTGCTGCACTGTTTGCGCGCTCTCTCGGTGGTCAGGTCGGCATCCGCGAGTAATTTTCCGGCGACCGGACGCACACTTCAACCAGTTCTATTGCAGTTCCTTGGGACTCTATTGCCGGCGGAGCCGCTCAGTGCGAATCCGGCCTCACACCGAACGAGGCATGTTCGCGAGACCAATAAGGGCCGATTTTGTCGTTTTGCAGAAAATCATTGACAATTGGGGAAGCGCTGAAATAGGATCATTCCGTTATGTTACGGCGTCTGGTAGGAGCGTGGCTGGTCATGCTGCTGATCGGGGCGGCTGGATGGAATGGCAATCCGGACGCTTTAAAAGACTCATTGACGCTTCATTTCGAAGCTTCATATGTTTCGCTCGATCCCGTCGAGGATACGGGCGATACGTCGCGCCCGTACGATAACTCCAATTGGTCGCCCAATGAGAAGATTGTGCCCAAGCTAATGCTCGGGCCGGTTGTACGCATTGTTCGGTCCATTCAGCCGAACGGATTTTCCCGTGAACCTGCCGTAATTTCGAGAGTCACCCACCAGAATAAGTTCCAGTATCACGAAGTCTGGCGTATTTAGCCACGTTTCCTTTGCAGTAACGTCCGAGGGCCGGCTTTGTTTGGTGCTCGTTCTCCGGCCCTGATCGTTCAACTTGCAAGCTCAGGTCGCCGTCTAAGGCGGTACGAGCACTGCAGCAATGCCGAGAACCCATCGGCCTAGAGAGGGGAAATATGGAAAATAGCGGACGACTGTTCGAGGGGGATGTCGTTGCGCCCGATCAGTTCCTGGAGATCTTCACCAAAGGAAAAAGTTTAGTACCCGAAAAGGAACTCATGCTGGCGATCATGTCCGATGCTATCGAATGCGTTCTCAAATATTGCGAAGAGCCGATCCCACTGCGTGAGAAGCTTTTTCGCGAGGCGTATGATTGGCTTTTTGACGACGATGATCGGGAACCGTTTGCATTTCTAAACCTGTGCGAAACATTGAATCTGAATCCAAGTTATCTGCGCCGCGGCGTCCTACAGAAGATGCGCGCGAAATCGCTGGATGCACGGCGGCCAGCTGGGGGTAGAGCGGTTCGCTTGAGACGGTTTGGCGCCGTAACCAAAGTTCGTCAGCCGCGGGCGTTCGGCGGCCGCTAGGAACCCGCATCATCGCTCGGAGCGAGTTGCGAGCTTCATTTTCTCGCGCGCAACTTTGATGATAGCGGGCAGAAGTGACAGTACGATCACGATGACGATAACTTTATGAATGTGGTCGTGGATATTCGGGATCATCTGGCCGAGAAAGTAGCCACCGAGCACTGTCGTTAAGACCCAGGCGATACCGCCGACCACGTTGTACGAAACAAAGCGGCGGTATTCCATTGCGCCAATCCCGGCGACCACCGGCGCAAAGGTCCTTAGGATCGGGATAAACCTGGCGATCACGATCGTAAAAGGGCCATGCTTCTCGTAAAACTCTTTGGTGGTGATCAGGTGCTTGCGGTTGAAAAGCCAAGAGTCCGGACGGGTGAATAGCTTGGGACCGGTGCGCGCGCCGATATTGTAGCCCACAGTATCCCCGACGATCGCGGCAAGGCTCAACGCCACCAGTAGAGGCACGACTTCGATGTCACCGCGCGCTGCGAAGAGGCCGGCAGTGACGAGCAGCGAATCGCCCGGCAAAAAAAATCCGATCAGAAGGCCGGTTTCGGCAAAGACGATCGCGGTCAAGCCGATAATCCCGCCGACCCGCACCAGCGACTCCACGTCGTAGATCTTGTGAAATAAATCCCAGAGAAATTCCATCGGCGTATGGTGCCACGTAAGCTACGTTGAAGCAATCAAACTTCAGCGAAACCCGTCTCCGATGGGTTCCTCCGCCCCGAATTTTATAGGTCCGAATGCCGGTATTGCGCCGGTGGATATTTCCATTTAGCTTGAATTCTTACCGAAATCGGAGATCTGATTTGGCCACTGCTTTTCACCCATTAATTGGGCGTTGGTTCGCCGCACGGTTTCAAAGCGCCACTCCCGCGCAAGTCGCGGGTTGGGAGTCCATTTCTGCCGGCAAATCGACCTTGATTGCCGCGCCGACCGGTTCCGGCAAAACTCTGGCGGCGTTTCTCTGGTCCATCGATCGTCTGGTCAAGCGAGCCTTGAACGGCGGACTCGATGAGCGAACTAGTGTGGTTTACATTTCGCCGCTCAAGGCGCTGGGGAATGACATTGCCAAAAATCTTCAAGCCCCTTTGGCGGAAATCTACCAACTCGCCGGCCGAGAAGGCGTTCTCCTACCGAGCATTCGAGTGGCGGTACGGTCGGGCGATACACCGGCGCGCGAGCGGCAACTGATGGTCCGCCGGCCGCCACATATTCTCATCACTACACCGGAGTCGCTCTACATTTTACTGACGGCAGGCCGCAGCCGAGAATTCCTGAAAAGCGCAGAAACCGTTATCGTTGATGAAATTCACGCGATCGCGCAGGACAAGCGCGGCGCACACCTGGCACTATCCCTGGAGCGCCTCGATGCCTTGGCGGCTCACCGCTTACAACGAATCGGCTTGAGCGCCACGCAGAAGCCGATCGAAGAAATCGGCCGCCTGCTGGTCGGAAGCCATTCTATATCCACGGATGGGACGCCGGAGTGTGCGATTGTCGATGTCGGCCACAAACGGGATATGGAGCTCAGCGTGGAAGTCCCTGATGTCGAGCTGGGGCCGATTATCCGACAAGATATTTGGACTGCGGTCTACGATAAGCTCGTCGCGCAAATACAAGCGCATCGCACCAGCTTGGTTTTTGTCAATACGCGCCGGCTGGTCGAGCGGGTGGCGCACCAGTTGAGCGAACGGCTCGGCGAAGGAAAGGTGGGCGCCCATCACGGCAGCTTGTCGCGCAAGACACGGCTTGAAGTAGAAGAAAAGTTAAAGTCGGGCGAGTTTTCCGTCGTGGTGGCGACCGCCTCGTTGGAACTCGGCATCGACATTGGCCATGTGGATGTCGTCTGTCATATCGGCTCGCCGAGAAGTCTCGCCGTTCTCCTGCAACGAATCGGCAGATCGGGCCACTGGCTCGGCGCCATTCCGAAAGGCATTCTTTATCCGCTGACGAGGGATGACCTTTTGCAGTCGGTCGCGGCGATTCGCGCGGTCCGGCAGGGTGAGCTCGACAAGCTCACGGTCGTCAAAAAACCGCTGGATATTTTAGCGCAACAAATCGTTGCCACTGTGGCCAGTGAAGAACTCGTGAACAAAAGAGCAGCGCAGCAGAACCGGAACAAGAAAAATAATCCCTCGTTCGCCCTCTCCGCGGCCGAGACCCTGTCACACCGTCAGGATTCTTCGCCTTCGGCTCAGAATGACATAAATGTGATTGTCGGATTGCGGGAGAGACAGGCAAGCATAAATAGGAAATCGGACGAGGAGGGAATCACAGAAGAGGCTTTGTGGCAGCTGGTGCGCGGCGCTTATCCTTACAGAGATCTGACACGGGAGGATTACGAACAACTCCTCGAGATGCTGAGCGACGGCGTGGAAACCAGACGGAGTCGAAGAAGCGCATACCTCCACCGCGATCGGATTCACAGCGTGCTGCGGGCGCGCCGGGGCGCGCGGTTGACGGCAATTACCAACGGCGGCGCAATTCCCGACACCGCGGATTATGACGTGATCGAGTTCCCCACCGAGACCTTCGTCGGCAAAGTGAACGAAGATTTTGCCATTGAAAGTCTCGCCGGTGACATCTTTCTCCTGGGCAATCGTTCCTGGCGAATTCGCCGGGTGGGTTCCGGCAAGATGTTGGTGGAAGATGCACAGGGCCTGCCGCCGAGCATCCCGTTTTGGCTGGGCGAATCGCCCGGACGCACTTTGGAGCTTTCCAAAGCGGTTGCCGACCTCAGAGTTGCGGTAGCGGAAAAATCCGCCGAGCGGAGGGAGGCGATAGAGTGGCTGATGCAAGAAGTACCGATGACCGAAGGCGCGGCAGAGCAGATCGTTGGCTACATTGCCGATACCCTGGCGACCCTGGGCACGGTGCCGTCCCAGGAAAAAATCATTGCCGAGCGGTTTTTCGACGAGGCCGGCGGCATGCAGCTGGTCGTGCACTCACCCTGGGGTGGGCGCATTAACCGCGCCTGGGGCTTGGCGCTGCGCAAGCGTTTTTGCGTGAGCTTCAATCGTGAGCTTCAAGCCGCCGCAACGGATGACGGTATTTGCATTTCTTTGGTCGAGCAACACTCATTTCCATTAGCCGATGTCTTTTCAATGCTTCGACCGGCAATACTCGAGTACAACCTGATCCAAGCAGCGCTGGCTTCGCCCATGTTTGATAATCGCTGGCGTTGGAACGCGACGCGCGCGTTAGCCGTGATGCGCCATCGCGGCGGGAAGAAAGTGCCGGTGGCTTTGCAGCGCATGCGCGCCGAAGATCTTCTGGCGGCGGTTTTCCCGGAACAAGTGATGTGCCAAGACAATCGGAGCGGTCCGGTAGAGTTGCCCGATCACCCGCTGATCCGCGAAACTATTCGTGATTGTTTGCACGAGGCGATGGATATCGACGGGCTGTCGCAGGTACTTGCGCGAGTCGAGGACGGCAGCATCAAGACGGTCGCGGTCGACACGCCTGCGCCATCGCCGATGGCGCATGAGATTCTCAACGCGAATCCCTACGCGTTCCTGGATGATGCTCCGTTGGAAGAGCGGCGCGCCCGCGCGGTGTCTCTGCGGAGAGTGGATCCCTGGCTCGGCCGCGAATTTGGACGGCTGGATGCAGCGGCGATCGCCGAAGTTTGTCAGCAGGCATGGCCGGAGGCACGCACTCCCGATGAATTGCATGATGTGCTGCTTGGAGCCTGTATTTTGCCGCTTGCTTTGGAGAGCGATTGGAATTTGCTCGCGGTGAAACTCATTCGAGACGGCCGCGCGACGGTTGCTGTCTGGCATCATGAAGCCGGCGAGAGGTCTGCTTACGTAGCCGCAGAACGTACAGATCTAGTGCGACTTGCGATTACCGACGTCTCATTTACCCCTGCCGTCGAACTCCCCCTCGGCTTCCATGAAACCGTCGCTTCAGCGGAAGAAGCGCGTAAGCGCATTGTTCAAGGTTGGCTTGAGATCAGCGGCCCTATCCGGGCGGCAGAGCTGGCGCGAAGACTGGGCCTGCCGCTCGGCTTGGTGGATGCTGCGTTGGTTGCATTGGAGACCGCCGGTGTGGCAATGCGTGGCGAGTTCACGGCGAGCGCTGACGGAGAGCGGGAAATAGAGTGGTGTGATCGGGTGCTGCTGGCGCGCATCCACCGAATGACGCTCGGCCGTATGCGCCGCGAGATCGAACCTGTTTCAGCTGCTGATTTCCTCAAGTTCCTTCTCGCCTGGCAACATGTTGCGCCCGACACGCAACTCCGGGGGCGCGACGGAATATTGCAAGTCATCCGGGAGTTACAAGGTTTGGAATTGCCGGCGCCTGCGTGGGAGCAAAATGTCCTTCCCGCGCGCATCGAGCGGTATGATGCGAACGATTTGGAGCACCTCTGTTTGGCGGGAATCGTCGCTTGGGGGCGACTCCGACCGGGAGCCAATTGCTCCGACGAAAATGGACAGGCAAGCAAACCTAAGAGATCACGACGGCTGCTTTCGCCGGGGCGCAATGCGCCGATCGCTTTTCTCCTACGCGAGAACCTTGATGCGTTTATCGAGCCCTCGGCAGAGCGACTTGAAGCCATCCCGACGCTCTCGCCCATGGCATTGGAGGTGGCGCATTATCTTGAGAAGCACGGCGCCTCTTTCCTCGATGACATCGCGCGCGCTACGGGTTTATTGAAAGTAAAAGTTGAAGAAGGCCTGTGGCAACTGGTGGCGCATGGTCTGGCAACGGGCGATGGAATTGCAGGACTGAGGGTGCTCTTAACGCCGGAGCACAAACGGCTCGATCGGCGACGCAGCCTGAGAATCATCTCGGGTGGCAGAAGCTCCGAGCGCGCGATGCCGGTGGGTCGTTGGTCGCTCTGGCGAAATCGGTCAATGGAAGCAGTGACCGGAGAGGCGGTGCTCGAACAGCGAGCGCAGCAGCTCCTGCGCCGTTACGGCATCATATTTCGTGATCTCCTCGCGCGCGAAACCAATCTGGCCTCGTGGCGCGCTCTGCTCGGGATCTACCGCAGGTTGGAGGCGCGCGGCGAAATACGCGGCGGGCGCTTTGTCGAGGGTTTTGTCGGCGAACAGTTTGCCTTGCCCGAAGCGGTCGAGCGGCTGCGCGGGATGAGACGCGATTCCACCAACCAGCAAGCGGTGATTGTTTCGGCAGCAGATCCGCTAAATCTCGTAGGAGTGATAACTCCCGGAGCACGGCTGTCGCCGTACTCGAATCAGTTCGTTGCTTACGAAAACGGCATTCCGGTCGGAGTGGGCTTGCTCGGAGAATTGCTCAGCCAGCTGCAGCACGCAGCTACGCCGAGCTAACGCCTCATTCAAGCTGGACGCAATTCACCATCGCCGATCGATGATCGTGCTGATGCAAACTGCTTGGCGATCGCTATGAGCGAACGCGGCGTTTCTAGTGGGTTAAAGTCGTGCTTGACCGTTGATCTGCTTGGATGCCGGGGAGCTCAAAACTTCTTTCAGAACTCGAATCTCGACGACGTCTTCTTGCAGGCGAGTGAGTCCTTCCTTGGCGCGGTGTATTTCGGCAAGCATCGAATCGAGCTCGCCGATGCTGATCGATTCCAATGCCTGGCGAATTTTGCGGTTCATGCCAAACAAGTTCTGCACGCCGCCGTTGTCTGAAATCTTGTTGTCGAGCTCGTTGTATACGCGGGTCACACCTTCCATCTGGCTCTTGACGTCGTCCACGTGTTTCCTCCTTGAGTTGCTTGCGACGAACAGTTTGATGTTGTAACTACCACAAATCATAACTGAGGTAGGAACACAAGCAAAAAGATCAGTTGCAATCGGAAGGAACGAAACTCAACAAAAAAAATCACCGCGCGTTTCTTGGTCGCGGTGCAACCCGCATGAGGTGAACGTGAACGAGATTCGGAGTATCGGCATTGCCAGCCCTCGCGTCGAGGGCCAAGAAAAAGTTACCGGCTCAGCGATTTATGCCGAGGATATCGTGCTGCCGGAGATGCTTTGGGCGAAAGTTCTGCGCAGTCCCGTCGCACATGCGCGGATCAAAAAAATCGATGTCACTCAAGCCGCGAAATTGCCCGGCGTGAAAGCAGTGATCACGGGCGCCGATCTCACCGGCGTTAGAATCGGCAAAAAGATCGTCGATATGCCGGTCATCGCTGAGACCGTGGTTCGCTACATCGGTGAAAAAGTAGCCGCCGTCGCCGCCGAGACCGAAGCCATAGCCGAAGCGGCATTGGATCTAATCGATGTCGAGTACGAAGATCTACTGGTATTGACGGATCCGTTGCAGGCCGTGCGTCAGGACGCGCCGCTGCTCCATCCCGAAGTCGCCCAATACAAAGGCTTACTCCACAAGATCGACGCCCCGAGCAATGTCTTCGTTCACCTGAAATGGAAAAAAGGCGAAGTCGAGGAAGGCTTCCGGCAATCCGACGAGATTCTCCAAAATACATTTACGGTGCCAGCCGTGCATCAGGCGTACATCGAACCGCATGCGTCGCTCGTACAATTGAGATCCGACAGTGGGGCGGATATTTGGTCCGCCAACAAAAGCCCATTTGCCTTGCGCGAGCAGCTCGGTAACGCGCTGCAAGTTCCACCCGCGAGCCTAATCATTCATCCGTGCTACGTCGGCGGAGATTTCGGAGGCAAAGGCGACGGCAACGATGTCGCCGTCTGTTACGCTCTGGCGAAGGCGAGCGGCCGGCCGGTCAAGCTCGTGGTCGACTATACGGAAGAACTCACGGCGGGAAATCCGCGCCACGGCGCTGTGATCAATATAAAAACCGGCGTGAAGAAAAACGGTATCTTGATTGCGCAGCACGTCGAGTTCATCTTCGACAGCGGCGCTTACGGTGCTTACCGACCGCAAGGATTTTTGGTGGGCGCGCACGACGCGCCCGGTCCCTACCGGGTGCCCAATTGCCTGGTAGAAGAAAAGTATGTCTATACGAACAAAATGCCGTGCGGCTATATGCGCGCCCCAGGGCATCTGCAGGCGATGTTTGCCTGCGAGAGCCAAACGGATCTGGTCGCGCGTCATTTGCGCATGGATCCCGTGGAGTTCCGGCGCATGAATTTAATGCACGACGGCGATACGGCACCGCTCGGCGAAGTGATCGCTCATGTCAAAGCGACTGAAACATTAATGAAGGCGGTGGATGCTTCGGGCTACGGCCGGCCCAAACAAAAGAATCGCGGCCGCGGCTGCGCGATCGCGGACTGGGTTTCCAAAGGTGGCGAGTCCTACGCATTTATCAAAATTGACAGCGATGGCGTGGTGACGCTATCGTCCGCGGTAACCGATACGGGCCCCGGTGTCTTCACGATGATGCGGCAGATCGTCGCCGAAGAACTTAAACTTCCGCTCGAATCCATCCGCGTCCAGATGCTGGATTCATGCGAAGTGATCAAAGACACCGGCGTGCGCGGTAGCAGCAGCACACGGGTGCATGGCAGCTCTGCTCTCGCTGCGGCAGAAAAAGCGCGGGAAGAAATTTTGCGGATTGCAGGACAGGTCATGAACGCCGCCCCAGACGAACTGATCTTGTATGACGGCGGCGTAACTCACGGCCGAGCCGAACGGCGCATGAGCTATGCCGAGATCGCCCGTGCCAATGGCGGACCGCTCGTTGCCGAAGGGCACTACGTCAATATGGCGGACGGTCCGGAAGCTTCGCTCGTCGCTCAGGTCGCCGAGGTGGAAGTCGACAGCGAAACCGGCGAAGTGCGCGTCAGAGAGCTCACTACCGCGCACAATACGGGGAGAATCTTGAATCCTTTGACCCATCAGGGCCAGATCGACGGCGCGGTGGTAATGGGATTAGGCTACGGAGTGATCGAAAACCTCGCTTATGACGAGAGCGGTAAGGTACTGGCGGCGAATTTGGGGGAATATAAAATTCCCAACATCAAGGACATTCCGCCGCTAAGAACGACGATCCTAGCATCCGATTTCGGTAGCGGTCCGTATCACAGCATGAGCATCGGCGAGACCGCCTTGATCCCAACGGCGGCGGCGATCGCCAATGCGGTTGAAGACGCCGTGGGAGTGCGGATCAAGTCACTGCCGATCACGGCGGAAAAAATCTTGCACGCGCTCAAGGCACGGTAACGAACATCACACTTTCCGTCCGCTCAAAGCGAGCAGCTGAAGTCTTTTCATCTTCATCCATGCGCAGCGGCATTCCCGGACCGATTACGCGAGTGATCAATGCGACACGGTATTCATTAAATGGTCTCCGATACGCGTGGCACACGCAAGCGCCTTTTCGCTATGAATGTTATGTGCTGGTCTTGGTGATCCCTCTAGGATGGCGCTGCGGAGAAACCGCAGCGGAGCGGTCGCTGCTCATTGGCAGTTGGCTAGTCGTGCTGATCGTCGAGCTGCTCAATTCGGCGATTGAAACCGTTGTCGACCGCATTGGTGCCGACCGCCACGAGCTTTCGGGAAGCGCCAAGGATTTGGGCTCGGCCGCGGTTTTCTGTTCCATTGTTTTGTTTGCAATGGTTTGGCTGATCGTTGGGCTGAGGTGAAGGTTGCTTTTGACTAATCGGAGTGCCGCTATGCGTCTTTGCACGTGTCGTCAAGCATGCTTCTGTCTCGCGCTGCTATTCTGGTTTTCTTTTGCCGCCCATGCACTGGGCGCTGAGGCTCTCGATACCGTGAAGTCGGCGGCGGAGAAAGCGCTTGAAGTGCTTAAAGATCCAACTCTGAAAACACCTGACAAAAAGGAAGAACGGATCGCCCGCCTGAAGGAGATCATTAACCCGATCTTCGACTACGAAGAGATGGCGCGGCGCTGCCTCGGTCCGTATTGGCGCCGCCGCACACCGGCGGAACAGGAGGAGTTCGCCAAACTGTTTCGCGAGTTTTTGGAAAAAACTTACGCCGATAAAGTTGACCTCTTCGAGGGGGAGAAAATCCTTTTCAACCGAGAAACGACCGATCAGGATTACGCGCAAGTGGATTCCACTGTGATCAATGACAAAGGCAAAGCCAGTTCGGTGGTTTACCGGCTCAAGAGGACGGACGGCCAATGGAAGGTGTATGATGCCGTGATCGAAAACGTCAGCATCGTGAACAATTATCGATCGCAGTTTGAGCGCGTCATTGCCAAGTCCTCATATGAAGAGCTGAAAAGATTGCTCCGAGAAAAGGCACAGTAGGCGCGGGCTCGGCATAACATCATGGTCGTTCTTTGAAATGCGGCATTACTTTCCGACGAAGCTTTCGACGGTTTCATCGTACACGAGGTGCTAAGAACGCCATGGACGCTATGCAGACTGAATCTCATGAGCAGACGGCAGTAGGTCGCAGCACGGTGCGCCCGATCGATTCATTGCTCAAATGCGACCAAGCCACAGCCGGTCGCCCAGGGCACGACTGGCTCATATGCGACCAGTTCCGCTTTCCAACCCTCGACTGTACCAGCGAGCGCAATCCAGGTCCTGATTTCATGTCCGCCTGAACCGGCCTCGCGGTAAATTTCCTCGTGTGAGTACGCAGTCAGCTTCGCATAATCGCACTTGACCAAATTTTCCAGAAATTGCTGATCGAATGGGATATTGATCTTGCCGTGCTTGGCTTCGCCGGGCCAGTGAGATAGACCGCCGGTGGCGATCACGGCGATGCGCTGCGGAGTTTTTTGCAAAAACTTGCCGATGAATTGGCCAAAGGCAAAACAACGGTTGGGCGGAGGCATCGGCGGTGTAAGCGCATTAAAGATTACCGGCACCACCGGAACAGCCATTTCCGGATTTAAAAAATGAAGCGGCAAAAACGTCGCATGGTCGAATAGCAACTCGTCGGAAAACGTGGGGTCGAAGCCACTCTCGAGGGTAGCCTCGAGCAGTTGCGCTGCCAGCATGGCATCGCCCGGGACACGCGCTTTGGGAATTCGCAGCCACTCTTCAATCGGGCCGTCGTAATGGTCGGCGCGGCCGATGCAAAAAGCCGGCATGTGATTGAGAAAAAAATTAGCCCAGTGCTCGACCGTGAGCGCGACGATGACATCGGGCTTGGATCCCGCGAGCCTAAGTCCGAGTTTACGATAATTCTCGAGAAAGTTATCCGCTTGCTTCTTAGGCGCGGCTTCCGTCCAGGCGGTCATTCCCGGAGCATGGCTGGCAGCACAAGCGAAGACAATCGGCATGATTACTCCAAATCTCTCAGCGCTTTTGCGTAATCTTCATTGGAAAGTTTGTGGAGCAATGTGAACGGCCGTAGCAGCAGCGAATGCACACCCATTCTGTAGAGCGTGCGCACGTCGACGTCGAGAGCGGCCCTCGTTTCCGCATCGGTCAATTCGTAATTTTTAATGAAAGCCGCTGGATCCTCGCGATACCGTTCACGTTGAGCCGCATCGCGGTTTACGTGGTAAATGAGTTTTTGCAACTGGTACAAGCTCATCGATCAATCCAGCTTCTGATGCAGCCAGGCGATTATCGTCTTAAATATGTTAGGAATCGAGCCCATATGACCGCCCGGGAAGAGCCGGATCGCTTTCGGATTCCCGTGTTCCAGCAGCAAATAAAAATCGTCTAGCGGTACCTGCTTGTCTTCTTTGCCATTGACGATCAGGAGCGGTGCGCAGGGTTTATCGAGCCAGCCTTGGTTGAGCAACGATAACTCCGGCATCACTTGACAGAGCTCCTCAAAGGTTTTTTTGCCAAAGAGATTGGCGCGCGCTTCGATTAAATCAAACAGATAAGAATCCGCATGGCGTGAGCGTTCCTGCCACTCGGGTTGAAAAAAATAATGGATCCCGCCGCCCCAGTTTACTGCGGCGCGGAGCTTGTCGGCGGCGATGTGCGCAAGCTTGGTCGACCAGTAGCCGCCGAAGCTGGCGCCGACAACAGCGATTTTGTTCCGGTCGACTTCGGGACGGTTGACCAAGTAGTCCAGAACGGCGACGTGCACTTCATGCGCGTCGGGGCCGGCGCGCATCGGGCATTCTCCGGTGCCGGGCCCGTCGATGATAAAACATCCCCAGCCTTCTTTAACGAAAGCTTCGCCGAAGGAATGGCGCTCCTCTTTCCAATTATCGATGCCGCCCCAGTGCATGATCATCGGCGCCGGTTGTTTTGTCGGTAATCGCAAATGACCGACGATCATTTTGTCGTGGAACGGAATCGACACGGGTTCGACTGGAATATCGAAATATTTCGATGCCGCCAAAAACATTTCGCGAGTTTTTTTGTAGCCATGAATTTTGCCGGGCGTGCTCGGAAATGGATGACGCGCGACACCGTAGTAGCCATAGGATTTTAAAAATGCCGTTTTCGCCTGGGCTGAATCGCCCGCCTTTTCGGCCGTGTTTGCCCTTGCTTCCCAACGTGCGCCCAAGTCATTCCAAGCTGCGGCCCAGATCTCGCCTTCAAAAGTTGTCATTTTTGCGAGGGCTTCTTCAGTCTCGATTTGGTCCGCATGGAGAAACGGCGCGCGGCGGCCGATTCGGTCGCGAATATCTTTTTTTACTTCATCTGAAGTGCGCGCTTTAGCCATGATCGAAGACCTCCGACCGCGAGTCGTTTTTTTCCCGTTTAGCAGTCGCATTAGCAACGTTTAGACCTGATGCTCGCCTTAAAGGATGGAGGCGAGATTGTCAAATGAAACGGCGCCACGGATAGAAACAAATTTTGTTTTTCCGTCGCGACAAAGGTGTTGACGTTTAAACACCACCGTGTCATGCAATGAACGTATCAGTCCTTTACAAGCTGATTTTTTCCGGTATAGATTCTCAATCTTGTCGCGGAGCAAGTCATGACCGGGATCATCGACGGCAAAGCCGTCGCGAAAGAAGTCCAAAAACAAATCAAAGAAGAAGTCGAAGGTCTCGAGCGACGCTGGGGATTGGCGCCGGGATTGGCGGTGGTTTTGGTCGGAGATGACCCCGGTTCGCATATCTACGTGCGCAACAAAGAAAAGGCCTGCAAAGAAGTCGGTATAAAATCCTTCGAGCATTTGCTGCCAGCGACGATTTTGGAAAAAGAATTGCTAACGCTAGTCCAGCAGCTGAACAAAGATAAGAACGTCCATGGTATTCTGGTGCAATTGCCGCTGCCACCTCACATCCGCGCCGAAAAAGTTCTCGAAGCGATTTCGCCCTACAAAGACATCGATGGGTTTCATCCGATGAGTCAGGGAATGTTGATGCTCGGCGCTGACGGCTTCCGGCCCTGTACACCCATGGGCATCATGAGGCTTTTGGCGGCGGTGGGTTGCGACCCGAAAGGCAAGAACGCGGTGGTGGTCGGGCGCAGCACGATCGTCGGCAAACCGATCGCGCTCATGCTGCTCGAGAAGCACGCCACGGTGACTATTTGTCACTCGAGAACGGTGAGTCTGCGCGATGAAGTCGGTCGTGCCGACATCCTGGTTGTGGCGATCGGTAAAGCCGGGCTAGTCCGCGGTGATTGGATTAAGCCGGGAGCGGTGGTGATCGACGTGGGCGTGAATCGATTGCCAAGTGGAAAATTATCCGGCGATGTCGAATTCGAGACAGCGAAGACCCGTGCTTCCGCCATTACGCCGGTCCCGGGTGGTGTCGGCCCCATGACGATCTGCATGCTGCTTTACAATACGCTCAAGGCGGCTAAATACTCCCTGCAACGAGATCATTGAACTACTGTTCGTATTGGTATTGTGGCGCCGCGATTAAAAAGAACTCCGCTCTATGCGGCGCATCGCCGAGCGGCCGCAAAGATGGTGGAGTTTGCCGGCTGGGAAATGCCGGTCCAGTATCAAGGCGTCATTCAGGAGCACCTGGCAGTGCGCCGTCACGCGGGGCTTTTCGACGTGAGCCACATGGGCGAAATTGAATTGCATGGCGCCGAGGCGCTCGAATTCAGTCAGCGAATCACCGCC
>Ga0207701_10001266_pt1 | contig 26666 bp, 26 predicted proteins | sample KBSSwiSSwithPhiX_FD_184294 | JGI IMG/M metagenome (GOLD analysis project Ga0207701, IMG submission 184294) | Switchgrass rhizosphere bulk soil microbial communities from Kellogg Biological Station, Michigan, USA, with PhiX - S5 (SPAdes) (version 2) | ecosystem: Environmental > Terrestrial >... | reverse complement strand
CCCGCGGTTGTGCGAGCCGCTGCTCGCGACCGGTCTCGGACGCTTCACCGGCGCCGCGAGCAGGCAGCTAACGGCCTTCGGAAAAGTACATCTCCCCATTGGCGAAGCGGTTGGGTTTCAGGCGCATCGCAACGGGCTACGACAAACTCGCTCGGAACTACGTCTCAGCCCTGTGCCTCGTTGCCGCCGTGGCATTCTGGCTTTAATCAATTGAGTCTGGACCCTAGTACGCTCGGCCGATCGCGTCGATTGTTAAGCGCCCGTTTCACCACGGGCTGCTAGCGAGTGCACCGCCGCCGTCACGCGCCTGCATACGACGGTGCCCGCCTTGCAGCGACAGCAGTCGCCGAACAATCGCCAAACCGAGGCCGGTGCCGCCGGGCTTCGTGGTGTGGAAGGGGCACTGCGAGCGCCGTACCTTCGATTGTGGGGCGTCGTCTATCCGACCGTGACAGGTGTGATCCGATCGACGATTCGCGCAACTTTTTCGATTTCGCGATCCGCAATCGATGCGAGCACAGGGAAGGCTGTGCGCCATTGGTGGTCATCGGTAAGGCTGGCAAATGGCGGAGTGGCAACAACGACGGTTTCGCCGTCGCCGAGTTCATACACGGCGAAAACTGCGAGCAATTGGGTGCCAGCGTCCGGACTGTGCCGAAGCGCCTCCCTCGCGAGCTGCACCGACCAGGCGTGCACGAGCGTATACCGTCGGAAGTCGTGGGACAGGTCTCGTGCGAACTGCTCGCGCACGTCGATTTCGCCTAGTGGCGTCAGCCCCTCCGCACGCATCGCGGCCTTCAGTGCGTCGACGACGGTATCGACTTTTTGATCCAGGACTATCCGTCTGCCATAGTCGCCCATAACTTTTGTCCTTTCGCCCGGTGAAGACAGCAATCGATATGCCCGTCACGATCGCCAGCGCGGGTTGATACTTCTCTCTCTGTTGCCGACAGGGCAACTCTGTCAACGGTTCTTCGGCACTTCTACCCAGATCCATCCGCGCAGATCTCCATCCTTGAAACCGGTGGCCCGATCTGCCGGGTACCGGTCTTTCAGCTCCTCACGAACACGCGGGTCGAGTTCCTCTTCGACGCCGTGGCATGACGAGCACACCGGCCGGTGAACCACAGGTTGCATGACGCCGACCTTGTCTCCGAGATCAACGACGAAGCCATCGACGCCCGCAGCCTTTGCGTTTGCGTATTGCGCAACGATGGGTGCAGCCCACGGTCGCGGGGCGTTGATCGGCGCGCGGAGCCGTGCCGCGGTTCGGCCGGCGGCAATTCCCTCGTCACGACCGAGACGGTAGATGAGCGCTGTAGCCGACAGGTGGCAAACGCGGATGGCGTCTCCGGCGCCACCCGACCCGAGCGCGCTCGTCAGTTCAACGGACGTCGCATTCTGAATCGCAACGATCACGAGTTCTCCCCGACGCATGGCTGGCTGGAGTTCTGCGGGGGTCTGTTTGAATGGATAGGTCGGCCATTTGGGGACCGACGGTCCAGGGGTCGCTGCAATGCACAACGATAGCAGCGCGCCCGTCATGTACGCGATGAGACGGGCAGGCATTGTCCCCTCCTGTTCCCGCACCGGGGCGGGTCCACATTGTCACCACGCACGAACCCTGCCGCCACGCACGCCGTCGTTGGCCAGTGTTCGGATAAGGGGGTGCCGGATTTCCGTCAGTCGCAGGAGCCATGCGGAATCTGAACCTATTTGCTGCTCGGGAAGGATCGTTCGCGAGCTGACCGGAGATGGAAAACTTCATTCGTTCGTGGGATGGCTGCATGGCAGTCAGATTGCGTGGTGCCTTTAGTAACCGTCCGACACGAAGGCCTCAGAAGCCCTGGAGGTTCGTATGGCGCTTCAACCAACGTGGTGTCCGGTGCTGCAAAGCTACGTCACCCGTGTGACTGATTCGACCGGATGGGTGGCCGTTGTGCTGTGCTCGGAACTCGATCGTTCGCATCGCACGTGCCGGATGAAACGGGAAGCGCTCCAGCAGGGTGCGTTCGTGACGCTCTTCCCGCTGTCGCCGGATGACGCGGTTGCCGATCTCGTGACGCGGTGCCCGATGTCATGAGCTCGATCGTTCTTCATACGACTGGCGACGTCGGCACGGCGCGGCACGTCACGCGGTGTGTCACACGCTTGTGGCACGGGCGCGACGTTGTGATTGCGACCCTCGCCCTGACGGCGATCTTCGTTCATCTCGCGTTTCGATATGTCATCTGGTCGTCGGCGCTATCGCCTGCGTCGTGTGGCGCTTCAGAGCGCCGTCGGCGGCATGTTGATCAGCACAGTCGGCATGGTCTCCGCCGCCGTCGGCGTGCTCGCACCGATTGCCGGAGCAATCGTCCAGGAGGTCGTCGATCTGGCCGCCGTGCTCAATGCGCTTCGCACCGGCGGGCCGATCTCGAGCGACTTCAATGAATGACGCGTCACAGGCAGCCCGAACCTCCTTCGGTCACCTTCTTGCACATCTTGATAACGCAGGAGCCGGAACGTGGAACAGCCGACATCAGTGGCCCACGCCGCACGTGTTGAATCGGCATCGCCGGCCGTGTCCTTCGAACATGTAACGTTTGCGTTCGACGATCACGTTGTGCTTCGCGATGTCAGCTTCACGATTCCGCGAGGGGGCATGAGCATCGTGCTCGGGGCGAGCGGTTCGGGGAAGTCGGTGCTCTTGAAGCTCACAATGGGACTGCTTCGGCCGGATTCAGGCACTATTCGCGTCGATGGCAAACAGATCAGCGTCATGAATGAAGCGGAGTTGATGCAGATACGGGGCGGCATCGGCATGCTCTTCCAGGAAGGTGCGCTGTTTGACTCTCTTACCGTCGACGAGAACGTCGGCTACCACTTGTACGAAGAGACGAACATGCCGCGCGACCAGGCTCACGCGCGCGTTGTCGACGTGCTGCGATTCATCGGCCTCGAGGACTACATTGACCGATTGCCATCAGAGTTGTCAGGCGGCCAGAAGCGGCGCGTCGCGATCGCCCGGGCCATCGCGGCCAAGCCAAACCTGCTCCTTTTCGACGATCCGACGACCGGACTCGACCCGATCATCGCGGCCACGGTTGACGATGAGATCGTGAAACTGCGTGACCTGGAGCACGTGACCTGCATCGTCGTCACGCATCAAATTCGTGACGCGTTCTATATGACCTATCACGAGGCAGGACTGGAAGGACACAAACCACGCATTCGCGCGCTTCCCCAGGAGGGGCCCGGACGAGCGAGATTCATGGTGCTTCAGGAGGGTCAGATCTGCTTCGAGGGCAGCCCGGCCGAACTGCTCGCGTCGCCCGACCGCTACTTGCGTGAGTTCCTGTTCATGACCCTTCCGCCCTGGTAGTGCAACGGGCCCGGGTTCTCGTGGAGGTGTGATATGGCCGTTCTCATGACGACTGTCGCGATGTCGCTCCTGATCTTGGTTTCTCCAATGGGCTTGGGGATGTCCGTGCAATCGACGCAGGAGGGCCGCAAAGCGCCTGACCTCGTCCTCCGTTCGCTGGCCGGGCGTGATCTGTTCGAGTTCTACTGCGCGTCCTGTCACGGTCGCGATGGCAAGGGTGGCGGGCACGTGGCCTCGGCGTTGAAGACGCCGCCGCCAGACCTGACGACGCTGACGCAGCGGAACCGCGGAACATTCCCCGCCGAGCAAGTGCAGGACGTCATTCGCGGCGGGAAACGCACGTCAACCCCGGCGCACGGGTCCAGCGAGATGCCGGTGTGGGGCCCGATCTTCAAGGGCCTCGACAACCGTAACGAGGTGAACGAAGAGCGGATCAATAACCTGGTGAAGTACATCGAATCGATCCAGGCGAAGGCGAGGGCGAATGACGTCTATTGACCTGGTTACGTCACGCGCGCTGTCTTCCGTCGCTGAACGCGCGACGAGCCACGCCAGCGATCACTCATGCTCTGGTAGACGGCCCAGCGTTGATGGATATCCTGTTGGGCGAGCGTGAGCAGACGCTTCGCCTCTTCGGGTTTGGTGTTCGCGAGCATCTTGTAGCGGGTCTCGTTGTAGGCGTAGGCCTCCAACGGGATACTCGGCGCCTGCGAGTCGAGCACGAACTCGGGCTCCAGGCGATCCTCGGCCGCCGGCCTGTAGCGGTAGAGCGGCCAGTGCCCGCAGTCGACCGCGAGTTTCTGCTGACGCATGCCGAACCGCATATCGATCCCGTGAGCAATGCAGTGGCCGTAGGCGATGATCAAAGAGGGACCTTCGTACGCCTCGGCCTCGAGGAACGCGTCGACGGTCTGCTGGGCTGACGCGCCCATCGCGATCTGTGCGACGAATACATTCCCGTAGGCGATCGCCATCAGGCCGAGATCCTTCTTGCGGCTGCGCTTGCCGGCGGCCGCAAACTTGGCGACGCCAGCACGCGGCGTCGCTTTCGAGGCCTGCCCGCCTGTATTCGAATAGACCTCGGTATCGAGCACCAGCAGATTGACATTGCGGCCGGACGCGAGCACGTGGTCGAGGCCCCCGTATCCGATGTCATAGGCCCAGCCATCTCCTCCTACAATCCAGACGCTCTTGCGCAGGAAGGATGACACGAGCGTGCGTAGCCGACGGGCGCGTGAATCGTCGATCGCATCTAATGCATCGGCCAGCTCGGTCACGCGCCCTCGTTGCGCATCCACCTCGTCGTGCGTGGTCTGAGCCGAGTTGAGGATTTCGTCTACGAGAGCCGGCCCGAGTTCGGACGCGAAATCGCGAAGTAGCTGCTCGGCTTGTTCCCGGTGCTTGTCCACCGAGAGCCGATAGCCGAGGCCAAACTCGGCATTATCCTCGAAGAGAGAATTGGCCCAGGCGGGCCCACGGCCCTGGGCATTCGTCGACCACGGCGTCGTCGGCAGGTTCCCGCCGTAGATCGAGGAACAACCGGTCGCGTTCGCCACCAGCAGTCGATCGCCGAAGAGCTGTGTGAGCAAGCGCAGGTAGGGTGTTTCTCCGCAGCCGGCGCACGCGCCCGAGTACTCGAACAGCGGCGTGAGATATTGCACGCCTCGGACGAGCGCCGCATCGACGCGCCCGGGTTGGTTGCTCGGCAGTGTGTCGAAGAACGTCAGGTTCTGCCGCTCGCGTGCGAGGAGGGGTGCTTTGGGCTGCATGTCGATGGCGCGCGTCGTCCCGGTCTCACCGCTTCGCACCGGGCACGCCTCGACACACAGCTCGCAACCCGTGCAATCCTCAACCGCAACCTGCAGTGTGAAATGCCGATTGGGATACCCTCGTCCGATCAACGGAGCGGACGCGAATCCGTCCGGTGCACCAGCCAACACGGAATCGTCGTACTGGCACGCTCGAATCGCGGCATGCGGACATACCATCACGCAGTTGCCGCACTGAATGCAGAAAGTCGGCTTCCACACCGGGACCATGTCCGAGATGTTGCGCTTCTCCCAGCGAGAGGTGCCGGACGGAAACGTCCCGTCTGGCGGCAATGCGCTCACCGGCAGGTCGTCGCCGTGTCCGGCCGCCATGACGGCAGTCACGTTTCGCACGAACGGTGGTGCGTCGAGCGGAATCAGGGGCTCCGACTCGCGTGAAGCGGTTGCATGCGGCCGCACCTCGACTTCGTGCAGGTTGTCGAGCGCTCGATCGATCGCGTGAAAGTTCTGCTCGACCAGGGCGTTGCCCTTACGGCCGTAGGTTGCGACGACGGCTTCCTTGATCTTGGCGATGGCGGTCTCACGTGGCAGGACGCCTGAAATCGCGAAGAAGCAGGTCTGCATGACCGTATTCACACGACCAGCCATTCCCGCCTCAACCGCGACTTTGTCCGCGTCGATGACGTACAGGCGAAGATGTTTGTCGATGATCTCTTGCTGCACGGCGCGCGGTAGCTGATCCCAAACCTCGTCCGGGCCGAAAGGGCTGTTCACGAGAAACACGGCGCCGTCGATCGCTTCGCGCAGCATGTCGATGCGCTCAAGGAACTGAAACTGATGGCACGCGATAAATCTGGCTCGCTGAACCAGATAGGTAGAGCGAATCGGCCGTGGACCGAAGCGAAGATGCGACGTCGTGCGCGACCCGGATTTTTTCGAGTCGTAGACGAAGAACCCTTGAGCGTAGCCGGGCGTGCCCTCGCCAATAATCTTGATCGAATTCTTGTTCGCACCGACGGTGCCATCTGCGCCGAGTCCGTAGAAGATACACCCCACGACATCGTCAGGTTCAATAACGAAGTCCCGGTCGTACTCGAGACTGGTGTGCGACACGTCGTCGTTGATACCGATCGTGAAGTGGTTTACTGGCACGCCCGACTCGAGGTTGTCGAACACCGCTTTCACCATGGCCGGTGTGAATTCTTTCGAGGCGAGGCCGTAACGCCCACCAACGACGCGCGGCATCGCCGGTCGTCGCTGTGCTGCGACCGCCTCTCCGAATGCGGTGACCACGTCCTGGTATAGCGGTTCGCCGGCCGCACCCGGCTCTTTCGTCCGATCGAGAACGGCAATCGCTTTGGTCGTCGCCGGAAACGCATCAACAAAGTCGTTGACGGCAAACGGGCGGAACAGGTGCACCTGCACGAGACCGACCTTCGCGCCGCGGCTATTCAGGTGCTCGATTGTCTCGCGCGACGTCTCGACGCCCGAGCCCATCAGGACCATGACACGTTCGGCATCGGGCGGTCCAAAGTAATCGAACAGCCGATAGTGGCGGCCGGTCAACGCCGCGAATCGGTCCATCGTCCGTTGCACCAAAGCCGGCGCTGCCACATAGAACGTGTTCACCGTTTCGCGCGCCTGGAAGTACACGTCCGGGTTTTGCGCCACACCTCGCACAAACGGATGTTCGGGGTCGAGCGCTCGGCGACGATGCGCGAAGACGAATTCCTCGTCGATCATCGCACGCACGTCGTCGTCGCCGAGCGTGTCGATTTTGTTGACCTCATGTGAGGTCCTGAAGCCGTCGAAAAAATGGATGAAGGGAATGCGCGACACCAGCGTGGCGCTGTGAGCGATGAGCGCGAGATCATGTGCTTCCTGGACGGAACTGGCGCACAGCATGGCCCAGCCGGTCGTGCGCGCGGCCATCACGTCCGAGTGATCGCCAAAGATGGACAGTGCCTGCGTGGCCAGGGCGCGCGCCGCGACATGGAAGACCGTCGGCGTCAGCTCTCCGGCGATCTTGAACATGTTGGGGATCATCAGCAGCAGACCCTGCGATGCCGTAAACGTCGTCGATAACGCTCCAGTCTGCAGCGCGCCGTGGATCGCACCGGCGGCGCCGCCTTCGCTCTGCATCTCGACGACGTGCGGTACCGTGCCCCAGATATTCGGTCGTCCCTCAGCCGCCCATTGATCCGCCAGCTCGCCCATGGTCGATGAGGGAGTGATCGGATAAATCGCGCAGATCTCGCTCACACGGTACGCGATCGAAGCCGCTGCTTCGTTCCCGTCGACCGTTTTGAAGTGATCGCGTGCCATGGTTGATTGCTCGCTAGGTTGCTGCGATTGCGCTGGGCTCGGGGACCATCGTGATCGCGCCGCACGGGCACTGGTCGTAGCAGATCGCGCAACCCGTGCAGCGGCTCAAGTCGTACTCATAGCGGCGGCCCGGTCCCAGCTTCACCACGGCGTGTTCGGGACACGCAGAATAACAGCCGTCGCATTCGAAACAGTTTCCGCACGACAGACAGCGCTGCGCTTCGTATCGTGCCGCTGCGGCATCGAGTCCGTCGACGACCTCATCGAAGGTGTCCCAGCGCCGCGCGAGGTCGATCGTCCGTTGCGCAGATTTCGGTCCGTCCGCCTGATACCAGAGGCGCAGCATGTCGAATGTGGCTACCTCATGTTGATTCGCGCGGCGACCTGGCTGACGACGAAGATAGGCATCGATATGCCAGGCTGCCTTCTTGCCGTGACCAATCGCCGTCGTCACGGTGCGTTCGTACGGCACCATGTCGCCACCGGCGAACACACCCGGGCAGCCAGTCTGCAGGTCCGGCCCGACGATGACCGTGCCGTCCCGGTTGAAGTCCAGCCCCGGGACCTGCTTGAGAAATGCGGTATCGGTATCCTGACCGAGCGCGAGAATCAGCGAATCAATCTCCAGCGTCTCGAACTCACCGGTCGGCTTCGGATAACGGTTCTTGTCGAGTCGCATGACCTCAACACGAACGTGCGACTCGCCAATGTCCTTGATCGTGCGGAGCCAATGAATCTTGACGCCTTCGGTGAGCGCATCATCGGCTTCGAAATCATGCGCGGGCATCTCGGCGCGCGTGCGCCGATAGATGATCACCGGCTCGGCACCGAGGCGGCGCGCGGTGCGGGCCGCGTCCATCGCGGTGTTGCCGCCGCCATAAATACCGACCCGCCGGCCAAGTCGCGGTGGGTCGCCACCGCACTCGACGGCCTTGAGGAATTCCAGCGCGTCGTAGAGCCGTCCAGCATCCTGTGATGGGATATCCAGTCGTCTGCTCAGGTGCGCCCCAATGGCGAGAAACACCGCATCGAACTGGCCGTCGACCTTCTCTTCGAGCAGATTGGTGACCTTGTGATTCAGCTCAATCCGCACCCCCATCGCGGCGATGCGCCCGATCTCTCGATCGAGAACCTGTCGTGGAAGGCGGTACTTGGGAATGCCGAAGTGCATCATGCCGCCCGCCAGAGGACCGGCGTCGTAGACGACGACACGGTGTCCCGCCAAGGTCAGATGCCACGCGGCCGAAAGGCCGCTCGGGCCGGCGCCGACAACCAGGACGCGCTTATCTGAGGGCGGCGCATCGCACGTGATGGTCCAGCCGTGCTCTAACGCCTGATCGCCGAGAAAACGCTCGACGGCGTGAATGCTGACGGCGTCATCGACATCTTTTCGATTGCACGCGTCCTCGCATGGGTGGTAGCACACACGACCGTGCACGGCCGGGAGCGGGTTGTCTCGAACGATGATCTGCCAGGCCTCGCGGTACCGACCGGCTTGCGCCTCCGACAGCCAGGCCTGCACGTTTTCGCCAGCCGGGCAAGCATGGTTGCAGGGTGGGAGTCGATCCACGTACATCGGACGCAGTGCGCGAGTCGTCATGGCGAGAACCCGTTCAATTGAGGAGCATGGAGCAACGAACGGGCCAGCTGCGACGATCGGAATTGCCGAGAGGAGCTGGAATGCGCCGGGCGGGAGATGTCCGGTGCGCGAGTTTTTGCACGCTGGTGCGAAGAAACCTGCAAATCGCGGGTTCAACGCCATCCGAGAAGACCGCCGAGGTTCCGCGGTTGTTACCGAGTCCCCGGCATCGGAGCCGGAAATCTGACGCCCCGGCAGTTGGCGTGCGGTCTTGTGACATGACGATGGAGGCGGAGGAGGATCACGGATCGTGGATTTCGCCGAGGCCGCGTGGCATTCACATTGCCTGTCCGACAAACGGGAGAAATCATCATGAAACCGTTCCCGCACACATACCCGGTGACCGTTGTCAGTTCACCGATGCGCGATGTGCAACTGAGCGCGGACCGTGTGAACGTGCTGCAGTCGGCTGCGCCGCCTGAGTTTGGGGGACGCGGTGATCGCTGGTCTCCGGAGACGTTGCTCGTGGCGGCCGTCGGAGACTGCTTTGCCATCACATTTCAAGAGATTGCGCGTGCAGCCGACCTGGCGTAGGGATTCCTGTGGTGTGAGTGGAGACGAATCCTCATTGACGGCTCAAGTCTGGCACGGGACAGCGACCTCCGGTTTGCGGGACCGTCGCCACACTTCGGTCTTCACTCGATATTCCGTGTGTGTTTCAGCGTACCGACGACGCGCACCATTCGCTCTTGCGCATCTTGCGCGACGCTCACAAGTTCGCGCGAACCGCCGACGGCCGCCGCGGCGAGCAGAGCTTCGGGATTCGTCAGCCTCACGATCGACCGCTGTTCACCTATGGATTCGACGGTCACGTTGCACGGCAGCAGCAGTCCAACGACCGGATCCGCGTTGATTGCCGAGTAGGCGAGTGGGGGGTTGCATGCACCGAGGATCACAAATGGCCGGAACTCGCGATTGAGCTTTTCGCGAAAGGCGGCCCGCAGGTCGATTTCCGTCAGGATTCCGAAGCCTTCTACCTTCAGCGCATCCTTGACCTCGCTCACGGCGTCGTCAAAAGCCAACGGGAGTTCGACCTCGAAGCCAAGATTCTGTTTCATGAGACACCTCCGTGGCTCTCCTGCTGCGGGTGCGCCGAATCAAACTAGGCCACGGAGCGTGCCGGAATCGCGTCTCGACCATCGGTTCGTGTGTTCTTGAGAAACGCGAGCACTCGCGCGTTCACGACTTCGTGTTTGGTGGAGCACATGTCGTGGCTGCAGCCTGGCACGAGCCCGCCTTCGAAATCAGGAATCAGTCGACGCGCGCGTTCCAGTGCGCGTGCCGGATCGGAGATCACCTCGTGGTCGCCAATGAGCAGCAGCGTCGGCACTTTCAGCGTGCGGAGGTCTTCATCCGACACGACCGCGGGCAGGACGCGCACTGTTTCGATTGGCATTTGAAAATGCTTCAGACCGAGATACCGCAAATAAGCAATGGCTTGCGCCATGCCTCGTGGCTCACCGGACGGTCGTCGACCGCGGTCGGGAGAGCGTTGGCCAGTGCCATACCGAAATGAACGCAGCATTTGCTGTACCTGGAGAGAAAGAGAGACAGTCCGCCTGAAATATAGGCGGATGCCGGAATTCCGTTGCCGACTGCCGGTACGCTGTCGAAGCCTGTCGCTCCGAGGGAATTCGCCAACTGGGTCCACGAGATCGCACAGTGTGGATCTTGCAAACGGTTTCGGCGGCAAGTTTGCTGCGTGGTCAGACGGCCATGATCACCGAAGACCAAACCGCTGTCGTCGAGTTCCTTGGCGCCCCGTCGACGCACGGTGGCGCGAGAGTGGAACGAATTGAGACGCATGCGTCCATCGTCTTTTTGGTAGGGGAGCGGGCGTACAAACTGAAACGGGCAGTACGGTTCGATTACCTCGACTTCTCCACGTCAGAGCACCGCCGTCTCCTGTGTGAGGCCGAAGTTCGCCTCAACCGGCGGACGGCGCCGACACTCTATCGCGGCGTCGTCGCTGTTACTCACGAGAGGGACGGGTCGTATGCGCTTGCCGGAAGCGGCAGGACCATCGACTGGGTCGTCGAGATGAATCGCTTCCCGCAGGAGGCGTTGTTCGACCGGCTGGCGTCGATTGGCGGCCTCGGCGTTGATCTCATGCCCTCGCTGGCTACAGCGATCGCCGGATTCCACCGCTCCGCCGAGCACCGCCGGGATCGTGGGGGCGCCGCGGGCATGTCGTGGGTCACCGAAAGCAACGCTACCGGATTCGCCGAGTTCGGGAGAGCGTGTCTGGATCCATCGGCGACGTACCGAGTGACCGACGACGTCCGTTGCGAGGTCGAACGGCGTACGGCGCTCCTCGAACGTCGGCGCGAATCTGGATTCGTTCGCCAATGTCACGGTGATCTCCACTTGCGCAATATCGTGCTGTTGGATGGACGACCGACGCTGTTTGACGGTGTCGAGTTCAACGACGAGATCTCCTGCACCGACGTGTGTTACGACCTCGCTTTTCTCCTGATGGACCTCTGGCGACGGAAGCTGCCGCGTCACGCAAATCTCGTCTGGAACCGGTACCTGCTCGAGATGGCAGACTTCGGCGGCATCTCGCTCTTGCCGCTGTTCCTGTCCTGCCGAGCAGCGGTTCGTGCGAAAACGAGCGTGACGTCGGCACACCTCCAGACAGATGTGCAACGCCGCCGCGAGTTGGAGGGAACGGCTCGGGAGTATCTGGCCATGGCCGAGGAATTCCTGCATCCTCCGGATCCTTGTCTTGTTGCGGTTGGTGGTTTCTCGGGCTCCGGGAAGTCGACTCTCGCGCTCAACTTCGCACCGTTGGTCGGCGCCGCTCCTGGAGCGGTCGTCTTGCGCAGCGACGAAGGGCGGAAGCGTCTCTGCGGTGTTCCCCTCTTGCAGCGTCTTGGTCCCGAAGGATACTCAGCGTCTGTGTGTGAGCGCGTGTACAAACAGCTGGCAGAGCAGGCCGGACAGGCTCTTCGCGCGGGCCACAGCGTCATTGTCGATGTCGTGTACGCGCAGGCGGCCGAGCGGCGCGCCATTGAACAGGTCGCCGATGGTGCTGCAGTGCCTTTCGTCGGGCTTTGGCTCGAGGCGCCAGAATCCGTGTTGATCGACCGAACTGTACAACGTCGCAACGATGCGTCCGACGCGGACGCCACCGTCGTGCGCCTACAGCGCGCTCGAGACACCGGTCACATTTGTTGGCACCGTCTTGACGCAACGGCGACGGCGCCCTCAGTGTTGTCACTCGCGACCGCCCGTATCCGCGATCGGGTGCGCGACGTCCTGAATACCGCCGCCGCTGGTGCCTAGCAGCTCGCCTGGTCAGCCGGTCGAACGCAGCGCCGATGGTCCCTGCGTGGATCGCCTGCTGCAATAAATGAAGGCGACGGCGGGGGGCGCTGTCATGAGGAAGAAGGGCCAGAAATGGGAGCCGGCAACGGCGGCAAAGAACACAATCGCCGCGAACAGCGCGACCATTCCACCCGCGAGCTCATAACGCCAAGCGGTCAGGAGCGCCGCGATCAGGAGGAAGAGCACGCCTTCCAGCAGCCACACGCGGAGCGGCGGCAATCCGAACCACGGATTGAACCACGCCAGGTGCTCGACGAAGAAAGTGCTCCAGAACAAGGCGATGACGGTCCCCCAGATACGGGCGCTCCAGCGAACGACATGGGTGACAGACCCGGATGAAGCCATGGCGGTCCCCCGCGAAACTCCGGCGTGAACGGCATCCATCTCTCAATAGCCGCCACTCATCGTTTCCTGATCAAGACCCTCTCTTCCATCCAGAACGGCACGCCGAAGGGCACGGCGGCTTCGACCAACCTTGAACTCTGCGCTGCCGGCGAACGAGCTCGTAATTCAATCGGCCGCTTCCGTCATGCTGCCGGCCGAATCCCTGCGCATCGCATTACGCGGGCTGCACACCGACGATCCGGTGCTGGGGGCTCGGGCCGAAGGACACGGAGGGGGTTCGACCATCGCACCTGTGAGCGATCGGCTATGCAGGTGCACGCTCGAACGTCGACGAGCGAACGCAGGGTCCCCGCATGAACGCGATTCGAAGTCATGACTACGTCAACCACCCGTATGCAGTGGTACGTGACGCGCTGGTCAAGGATCCCGCGGGCGTGCTGCGGGCAGCCACGAACTCAGCAGCCGTGCGGGCGAGGGACGTCGCCGCCGCGCTGCGCGTGAACATCGGGCCGCTCGATATCGGTGCGGAGATCGCCGTGGGCATCGTCGGCGGGGCTCTGGATGCGATGGTTGGGCAGCACATCGCGCAGGCCTCGGCTGATCGCTTCGTGACAGACGTCGCGAAGTATCTGCGCGACCACGTCAAGTAGCTCCCACGTCCGACGTCGATTACGTGCCGCTCACACTCTCACTGGCGCGGGCGACGCGCGTCCTCGCCGACAACAACCCGTGCACGACGCGATCGAGCCCGGCGACGAGACCACTACGCGTCAGCAGAATCACCGCCAGTGCGCCGAGCTCAACGACGTTCTTATTGACGATCAGATACGTGCCCTCAGTGGGGATCGAGTAGAAGTAGCCGACAAACGGCGGGTTGCATAAATAGAACAGCAGGATGAATGCGATGCCGGCGATCGCCGCCAGGCGCGTGAACAGCCCGAGCATCAGGAGCACGCCGACAATCGTCAGCCCGTACATCGTGATCAGGTTTGCGTTGTCGAGCATCTGCGGATTGTTCGCGATCGATCTGAACAACGCCGCGAACGGCCCGCGTGATGCTCGCATATATCCCACCGCCGACCACGACGGCGACGTCAGTTTGGCGATGCCCTCGTAGAGGAAATGCCACCCGATCACGATGCGCAAGAAAATGATCGCAACCATCGCCGATCGGGAGAGCTTCTCGTCGTCCATGTTCTTGCTCCCGTTTATGCCTTGAAGTCCTCGGGCTTGAACGCCAGACGGGTTTGTGCGTCGATCGCCTCGTTCACTTTCAGAACCGCCACCGCAGTCTGGTATGCCTCCTCGGCGGGGCAATTGAGTTGTGCCTTTCCGCGTATGGCGTCGAAAAAGTTCTGTAGATGCGGCTGATGGTATGGGTCGCGGAGCGTCACGGGCACCGTGTGCTGATCGGGCGCGACCGATTCGCGCACATCGGCGATCGCGCTTGACTCGGTCTTAGCCTTCGTTTCCTGCTCCTTCGGAGCGCTCACGTATCCCTTCTGGACCCACTCGTCCCACGCGGGTGCATTGGGATCTCGGTACAGCTGGCCTGCGTAATTCACCTCGGACTCCGATATGAGAAGCGTGCCTTGATCACCCATGAAGTTCTCGAAGTATCCCTGACTGCCGTTGGTGGTCTGCGTGGAGTAATACGCTTTTGCCGGACCGAGCGGCGTGTCGTAGTCGTACACGGCCAGGACGGTGTCGTACCACTCGTGCGTCTTGGGGTCGTAATAAAGGTTGCCGCCGCTGGCCATCACTCCCGAGGGGTTGGCGCCGAGAAACCAGCCGTAGATATCGATTTGATGTGACCCGAGGTCGACGATCGGCCCCCCTCCCTTGCCCTTGTACCAACGCCAGTTGCGGAACTGATGCATGTCCTTGAAGCCGTACTGCTTGAGCCGCGCGTCGGGGATGACGTAGCGTTCCGGTGCGCCGAGGTCGGGCGTGACGCCACGATTCCACTGGCCGTACACGGTGACGATGCGGCCGAGCATCTTTCCTTCCTTGAGGATCTTGTGATAGCAGTGCAGGTAGCGCGGGTTGGATCGGCGCTGGTGCCCGATCTGGAGGAGCTTGCCGCTTTCGCGCTGCGCCGCAACCATGCTTCTGGCGCCCTCGAGTGTGGTCGACATCTCCTTCTCACAGTACACATGCTTGCCCGCCTTGAGGCAGTCGACCGTGTGCTGCGCGTGCCAGAAGTCCGGTGTCGCGATAATCACCGCGTCGAGCACCTTTTCTTTGTCGAGCATCTCGCGGTAGTCCTCGTAGGCATTCGGGTCGTGCTTGAAGCGCTTGAGGCTGTTGACCACGCGTTTCTGGTTGTATTCGGTCCAGATGTCGCAGACGGCTCGAAACCGGAGGCCGTTGATGCGAAGCATCGAATCGGTGAGCACTTGCCCCTGGGCACCCGCACCGAGGAGCGCGACGTTGATCACCTGTTGGTCCACTGGTGCCTGGGTCGAGGCGACGACCTCCTCGACCTTCGCCTGTTGATACTCGCTTTGTTTTTTCCACGCGTAACCGAACAGGCCAAGGGCAGGAACTGTCGACAGTCCTTTCAGCACGTCGCGCCGATCGAGCTTTCTTGGTTCGCGCGGGGCGTCCGGCTTGCCCGTGTCGTCGTGATTGGCAGCCATGGCTCGTCTCCGTATTCAAAAATGAAGGAGCTCGGTATCTTCGAGGATCCATGCCTCGAGTCCCGGAGTGTTGCGGCACAGCGCTTCGATCTCGTCGAGGTTCAACAGCATGCACGCGGTTGTCAACGCGTCAGTCACCGCTGCTGCGGCCGGCCGATGCTGCTGTTCGGAATTGCCGCGCGCAGATTCGGGCGGACGGGGAACGGCCACCCACGCCGCGCGCCGCCCACGAATCGGGTCACGGGTCCGCGGATCAACGATGTGATCGCCCTTACGTACCCCCGACGCGCCCAAGGCTGTTTGGCGCACGGAGAGACGCGCGAGCACTCGTGAGGACACCGCAGGGTCGCTCAGCGTCAGCGGCCAGCCATCACAGCCGGCGAGCGGCTCAAGCGCCAGCACCGAACTGAACCCGCCATGCACGAGCGAGTCGTGCACTCCCCACTCCTCCAGCAGTTCCGCCATCAGATCGACCGCATATCCCTTGCCGATGCCACCCAGATCGAGTCGAACGCCGCGCGTCGTCGCACGAACGACGCAATTCTCCACGTCGAGTTGGAGCGAAGGCAACCCGCTTCCGATCGAGACGTCGAATGCGCCGCCGGTGAGGTCGAACATGTGCCGCGCGATCACGAGGCACTCCAGTGTCGACGGAGTGACGCTCGTACTCTCACCGGCGTCGAGGTGGTTGATCCGGGTGATGTCGCTGTTCGGCAGGAACCGACTCAACTCACGTTCGAGACGATCCACAAGATCGAACGTGGCCTGGGCGGCCTGCGCGGCATATCCGGCGTCCACGTGTGCCGTGTACATCTCGTATACGGTCGCCATCGCCTCATGTGAAAATCTTCGGACGCCGCGGAGACCGCCCGGCTGTTCAATTCCAACTCCGCCGTCGATCCCCGCAGGCATAAACGATCAAATCCGCTAGGGCAGCGTCCAGCCCGTGCGGTAGTTGTGTCCGACGTACTGGTTCGCCTCCAGTACGTTGGTGATTTTCATGTTGGCCGCGTCCCACATCAGCCGCGTACCCGGGAAGCGCAGCGCGACGTTTCCAAGCAGGACGACTTCGGTGAACGGGCCGGCGTAGTCAAAGTTCGAAACCGCCTGGCCCTTCTGACGAATCGCGTCGAGCCAGTTCTTTTCATGTCCAGGTCGTCCACCCGGCACACGCGGCAATGTTTTTGGTGGCCGATCGACAAACGCGGTCATCGCCGATTCAGGGATAAGCCGCGGACTCTCGGAATAGGTCTCACACCACATCTTGCCCTTGTCGCCGACGAAGATCGTTCCCGATTCCGGCAGGGTCCGCTCCGGTTCGAGCTCCTCCGGCCGTTCCGGCAGTAGCCCGCCGTCGTACCAGTGGAGCTTCACCGGCGGCATGTTGCCTCGTGCGGGAAAGGATAGATGGATGACCGACGAGGGCGGATAGCTGTCGTTGTATTCGACGCGTTTTCCGAAACCGCGCTCGCCGGCACCTGGCGGCAGGAAGTTGTAGGCCAGCGTGGCGATGACGCTGTCCGGCGCGCCCAGCTTCAACACGGTGAAGGACGCATCCATCACGTGGCACGCCATGTCGCCCATCGCACCGGCGCCGAAATCCTGCCACGCGCGCCAGCCGAATGGGTGATATGTCTTGTGGAACGGCCGCATCGGCGCCGGCCCGATCCACAGATCCCAATCGAGTCCCTGAGGAACGTTCTGCGTTTCGCTCGGCCGTGGCATGCCCTGCGGCCAGATCGGCCGGTTCGTCCAGCAGTGGACCTCCCGCACCTGGCCGATCGCCCCGGCGTTGAACCATTCCTGCATCAGGCGCAGTCCTTCTTCGGAATGCCCCTGGTTGCCCATCTGCGTCACGACCTTGTATCGCCGCGCCGCGTCCGTCAGCGCCCGTGCCTCACTGATTGTGCGAGTCAATGGCTTCTGGACGTACACGTGCTTACCGAGTTGCATCGCCGACAGCGCGATGACGGCGTGATTGTGATCGGGCGTCGCAACGACGACCGCGTCGATGTTCTTCTGCTTCTCGAGCATCTGCCGGAAATCTTTGTACTGCACCGCCCTTGGCAACTTTTCCGGTACTTGACGAGCGATGGTCGCCGCCTTGGCCGCCTCGCTCTCATCGCAGTCACACAACGCGACGACGTTGTCACTCAGCGCGACGTTCATCAAATTGCTCGTGCCCATTCCATGCTTGTAGCCGACAACCGCGACGTTGACCGTGTCGCTCGGTGCCTGGAACCCTCGCCCAAGGACAGAGCGAGGAACGATCGTGAGTCCGGCAGCAGCGGCGGCCGTCCCCATGAACGTGCGGCGAGACACTCCGGTAGAGGGATCGTCTTCGGTGCTCATGGTGTCCTCTCCTGGTGGGGCGTTGTGGCCATCGAATCACTTCGTCAGTGTGTCCGGGAGGCGGGCGCCGCTGTCTCGTCGCGAGATCGGTGCGCCACGCGTTCACGCCAAATGTATCCGACGTCGATCACGGCGCGAGCGAAGTCGTACCAACGCAGCTTCGACCCCGGCTTGTCGTGCCACGCCGGCAGCACGAGCTCGTAGAGACGATCGCGTCGTGGCGGTTCGCCCGGTGCCACCGGCAACCGCAAATAACGGGCGATCAGCTCCACGTCAAAAATCCAGCGGCTCCGGAACGGTGTGGCAAACAGTGTGCCCGTCGCGGCACTCACTCGGAGCATCTTAGCGCCACACTGCGTGTCGTAAACAGGAAGATCAAGCGCAAGGGACACGGCGGTGGCAAACACCCGTCCCAGGTAATGACGCACGGCTCTACGCCTTACATCCCGTCCCATGAGGAGGACACGAGAGCCCAGAACGAATTCGACATCTGGGCGTGTGCGCAACAAAGCCAGAAAGTCGTCAACGGCTCGGAGCGGCGTCGACAGATCGGCGTCGAGGAATCCCACGACTGCCGGATTCTCGGCGATCGCCGCCATGATTCCAATGCGGACCGCCTCGGCTTTCCCGTCATTCTTTGGACGGCGGATCACGGTGACGGTCGCGGGCGCTGCAGCGCGCATGCGCTCCAGTAATTCCCACGTGGCATCGACGCTGCCATCGTCGACCATTACAAGCCGGACGTTAGAGTGTGTCGAGAGGAAGTTCAGGAAAGGCTCAGGGGCGAGGCGACTGGCTTCGTTGTAGCAGGGCACGACCAGAGTCAGCTCTGGCGACATCACTTCGTCTCTGACAAGCCACGTTCGACGTGCAGGCTCATGAGCACGTCGGGGCGGAGGCCGAAAAGCTCCGACTCGTAGCGGCCGCCCAGCGCAACGTCGAGCGCGGTGGTGTATTCCATCGAGCTGACGATCACCGGCGCCTGCATCGCTAATGGGTCGCCGGGAGCCGTCCAGTAGCCGACATTCGACATCGTGCGCAAGTACCATGGCAGCGGCCACTGCTCATACGGCCCCGCGATGACCGACACGTGCATCAACGCGCCGTCGGGGTGCCGTGCCGCAAGGTCGAGAATGCGCGTCGCCATTCGGACGGCATCCGGCACCGTCTGCGCGTAGACGTATGGGTTGCGTGGATCGGCCGCAAACGTCACGGCTGCGCGCCAGGCCTGCCATCCGAGCTGGACGGAGGTCAGCACGAGGGCGACTGCAAGCAGGCCGCGCACCGCACGCGAGCGTGTCATGTTCATGAGGCTCGTGAATCCGATACCCGCCAGGGCGAAGGCGACAACGTAGAACGGCAGTACGTTCCACGGTGTCTTATAAGGAATTGCTGAGAAGATCATCGCCGTGATGGCGACATCGCAAGCGAGATAGCGGCCCCAGAATCTCTGTGTGCCACTCGAAGTGCCACTCGAGCCTCGGGCCGGGAGCCACGCCATCACTGCTCCAACGACTGCGAGTGCGACGACGAGGCCCTCGCTCCATCTCGTCCCAGCTGAAGATGTGTACGAAAGTAACTGGAGGTAGTAATGCCACGGGTGGGCATGGTTGACCGGATCGATCCCGCGAACCAAATAGGTGCGCGTGCCGCGCAACGGCTCGAGGATACCGGCGGGCGCAGAGAAGAATGATGAATAGAACAGAACCGCGACGAAGGATGCGACGGCAAGGCTCGCGGCGACTGCCCGTCGCCAATCGCCCACGGTCATCGCGTTGGGCGGGCGTGCCGATCCCAGAGACCACCATGCAATCGTCGCCGCGAGGATGGCGACCGGCAGCACGATCACCGAGGTTTCTTTCGTCGCCACCGCCAGGCCTGCGGAGAAGCCGGCCAGCATCCACCATCGAAAGCCACCACCGGTAGCAATGCGTCCGATCGCGATCACAAATGCGAGCGTGAAACAGGTCAACAGCGCTTCCTGTATGAACATCCGCGAGTAGAAAACCATCGCCGGCGAGACCGCCATCAGAATCGCCGCCACGGCTGCCGCCGCCCGGCCGATTCCGGGGGAGAGCAGGGGGAGCAGCAGGATCGTCGCGAGTCCGAATGCGACGGGGACGCGCCGGAGCGCCACCTCGTCGAGCGACGCGAGGGTATGCCGTCCGCCGAGCCAGGCCGACGGCAGCGTCAGGTAGTAGAGGGTCGGACCGTGATGGTCGTGAAAGTCGTAGCGGTATTCGCCGCGTTCGAGCAGGTTGCCGAACTTGATCGCCTGATTCGCTTCGTCGTGATGCATCGGCCGCACATCCAGATGTGCACAGCGCAGCGCGAGTGCAGCGGTCAGCGCGAGCGCGATGAGAACAACGCCGGCGGCGCGGGTCATCTCGGCAAGCCGTAGACCTCGACTTCCACGTAGTGGTTCAGATCATTTGTCGTATTGCCCCTGGATGAGAGGCGGACATAGCGTCCCTTCGCACCATTCGGATCGAACAGCTTGCCTTCGGCAACCTCGATGTACTCCTTGTCCTTGCCCTGTCCGAGCTTCGACGAGTTGTCGTGATCGTTGTTGAACACCGTGGTCACAGCGGTCTTGAAGGCGGAATCGTCGGAGACTTGGACGATCACGTCGCGATAGATCCGCGCCTGGCTGTGATAGTGCCAGGCAAGGATTGCGTACAGGGGGTAGGACGCTCCGAGGTCGATCTGCACCCACTGAACTCCGGGGCCCAACTCGACGAAGTACCCGTCTCCCCCTGACTTCTCGCCGTCAGTGATCATGTCGAGTTCGCCGATGACCGGGTTCATTTCGCTCGACGTGACCTTCTTCTTTCCTGACAGCAGCACGGTGCCTTTCGGTACGTAGAACGGCGCGCGAGATTTTCCGGTGATGACTTCGAGATTCGGGCTCTTGAGGTTCGTCGGCGTGCCAATGAACATCGGCTTTGGAAGCTTCAACTTCAGTTCTTCCTTGCCGGGTGTGGGTTGTGCCGTGACGGTCACCAGGGTCGCGACTAGAGCGATCGAGAGCGCGAGGAAGGTCCGGTTCATAACCTCCTCACGAAGTGAACGCGTTCGTTGCTGTTGAGTGTGTGTCACGGCTGTGATTGTACACCTGCTACGAGCTGCTCCTGTGCGGCACGCAGGTCGGTGATCGACCGGCCGAGCGACGAGGATTCGCGAATCAAGTGACGGAAATCCGACAGCGGGCCTTTTTTTCCCGACCACCGCCGAGAGGATCCGCGGCACGATCGTTGCGGCCGCAATCAGGCACAGGGGGTGCCACGATGCGACGCACAATTTCGGGTGGCGTTTCGATTCTCCTGGTCTGTGGGATCACCACCGTCGCGAGCCTCATCGCCGCCGCCCCTGATGCCATCCTGCCCGCACAGAAGAAGCCATCCACCAGTTCCGCCGAACCGGTCGTTACCTCCGTCACGGGACCGAGCTGGTTGAATCACCTCGGTCTTCCGTACCGCGGTACCAGTCTCGGCCGGGGTTCGGGGCGGTACGGCCCGAATCCGGACGAACAGGCTCCGCACGAAGTACTGGCGTTGCCGGCCGGGCGATCGGTCGAGGTGACCGGCGCAGATTTATATCGGTATAACTGTCAGGCCTGCCATACGGCCGCAGGCACGGGGACGCCGCCTGACGTCCGCTCGCTGCTGCCGATGGTGCAGGGATCCTCGATGCAACTGATGCAGCAGAAGCTGCGAAACGAGGGACATGGTGCCGACGTGGCGGCCGCGCGGAAACAAGCGATTCAGATGAGGCACGACCTCTACACGCGCATCAGGCAGGGCGGGGAAAAGATGCCGCCTCGGGCCCACCTTGACGAAGCTGACATCGACATGCTCTACGCGTACCTCACCGAGTTGGCCGGCACCCCTGACGCCAAGCCGCTCACGCAAAGAACCGTCAGCTGGGAGCGTCTGGGCGAGAACGTCGTCAAGGGCACCTGTCACATCTGTCACGATGCCGTTGGCCCCAGGCCGACCCTACAGGCGTTGATGAACGGTGCGATTCCGCCTCTCTCGACACTGCGCGCCGACAAGTCGGTCGTGGACTTCGTGAACAAAGTTCGCAGCGGGGCGCCGACGACCATGGGCGATCTGCCCTTTCATTATCGAGGGCGGATGCCCGTGTTCTTCTACCTCAAGGGCTATGAAGTCGCAGCGGCGTACGTGTTCCTGAACGATTTCCCGCCGCAGGCGAAGTGACGCCGTCCTACACGCCGCACTCGATGCACTCATAGGTGATGTGACCATACCGTTCATTCCTCTTGTTTGATCCGGCCACATGCGGATCATCACGCTCATCCTGCCCTGACGGATTTCCGGCACGATGTCGCACACTATCAAAGAATAGGAAGAGGTTTCGCGGTGGCATCGCGGTTGCCACGCAGCGGAGAAGAGGTGGGTGTCCAAATGCCCCTCATCAGTCCGGATCGCTGCCGCACGGATCCTGCCTCGCGGACGTGGAGTCGGCGTGCAATTCTGCGTGGACTCGCGGCACGACGATCTACCGTCGGCGGGACGTGGATTCACCTTGCACGCCGCGCCATGGCATGTTCTTTCGAGGTGACCCTCGCCTCCGAGGATACATCCTATGTGCCGGCGGTCCGCGCTGCACTGGAGAACGTCGACACTCTCGAAGATCAACTGACCATCTTTCGCGAGACGAGCGCGATCGCCGACATCAACCGGCGCGCCGCCACGGAACCGGTCGCCGTCGATCCAGCGCTGTTCGATCTTCTAGGCGAATGTGGCGAGGTCTATCGAGCAACGGCCGGCGCCTTCGATATCACGTCGACTCCGCTCAGCAGGTGCTGGGGCTTTCTCCAGCGCGAGGGGCATCTGCCATCGGCGGAAGCCGTCGAAGCCGCACGGGCGAACGTCGGCTTCGGTGCCGTCACGCTCGATCGACGTTCGCTCACGATACGGTTCGCCCGCACTGGCATCGAACTGAATCTTGGAGCGATCGGCAAAGGCTACGCGCTCGATCAGCTCGCCGCGAGGATGCGCAGATCGGGTGTAAAGCACGCTCTGCTGGCTGCCGGGCGGAGCAGCATCAAGGCGCTGGGCGGGCCGGACGGCGCCTGGCCTATCGACATCATCTCTCCAGTTCTCGCGGGCCCAATCGCGCGCGTGCACCTTTGCGATGCCGCGCTTGGCACGAGCGGCGCTGGTGAACAGTTCGTGCAGGTGCAAAGTGTCCGATACGGTCACGTCATCGATCCGCGCAGCGGCTGGCCGGCAACGGGTACCCTCAGCGCTACCGTGATCGCGGCGCAAGCCGCGTCAGCGGATGCGCTCTCGACCGCGTTCTTCATCGGGGGCACGAGTCTCGCCCGCCAGTACTGCGGCACGCATCCGGACATCGTCGCCCTCATTACCCCGGAAGGACAACAGCGTCCAATCGTCATCGGTCATCGCCCAGGCGTTCGCGTGGAGCTCGTATGAAACAAGAGGCACCGTCCGTTTCGCTCGGCCAGCAAGTCTCGCTGGTGACCTTGCGCACGCTCATCGGCTGGCACTTCTGCTATGAGGGCTACGTGAAATTGCTGCATCCCGCGTGGAGCCGCGACGGCCAGCCTCTTCCGCCATGGTCATCAGCCGGATATCTCAAGGCCGCGACGGGACCTCTCGCACGAGTATTTCATTCGATCGCTGAGGCCTCCTGGATCGGCGCATTCGATGTGACCGTGGCGCTGCTCCTCATCCTCATCGGAACCAGCCTGTTGCTTGGCCTGTTCACCCAGTCAGGATGTACGGGTGCGCTCGCAATGCTCTCGATCTTTTATCTCTCCGCGATTCCGCTCGGTGCCGCCGAGGCACATGCCGAGGGGTCCTATTTGATCGTGAACAAGAATCTGATCGAGGTTGCCGCCGTGACGCTCCTTCTCGTCTTCCGAACCGGAGAGATCGCGGGCCTCGATGCGTGGTGGATCCGTTCGCGCGTCGCTGTCGATCAGGTGACGGAGGTAATGCCATGAACCTCACTCAGGAACAAATGGATCAAGGCCGGCGCAACTTTCTTCGAGTGCTTGCCGGTATGCCGGCGGTCGCGACCCTGGGTCTAGCTGCCAGCGTCCGAGGTCCGGTACCGGGTGGACCAGTGAGGATTGGCTTCATTGGCGTCGGGTCGCGCGGACGCACACTGCTGACTGATGTCGACCCGGCGTACGCGGACGTGGTCGCGCTCTGCGATATCAATCCTGCATCGCTCGAGAAGGCGGATGAGGTTCTGAAGAAGAACTCCGTGCCACCCGCGACGCACTATACCAATTGGAAGGAGATGCTCCAGAAGGAAGACATCGAAGGCGCTGTGATGGCACCGCCGCTGTGGGCGCACGCCGATCTGGCGACCGGATGCCTCGAAGCCAGGAAACACGTGCTCTGCGAAAAGATGATGGCGTGGGACGAAGCGGGCTGCGAGCGCATGCGTGATGCTGCGCATCGTAACGGCAAAGTTCTCGAACTCGGATATCAGCGCAACTATAACCCGCTCTATCAGTCTGCATACGAAGGCATCATCAAGACCGGTGCGATTGGCGAGGTGTTTCACGTCCGCGCGGCATGGCACCGGAACGGCAGCTGGCGTCGCAAAGGGGACCCGCCATCGTCTGGCTTCGACGCGTCGCAATGGGGATATCCGACTTTCGATCATCTCTTGAACTGGCGGCTGTATTGGAAGTACTCGCAAGGGCTCATGGCAGAACTCTGCAGTCACCAGATCAACGCCGTGAATTGGTTCCTGGGATGCACCCCCGAAGCGGTGATCGCGTCGGGCGGACTGTATCGATTCCCGGAAGGGCGCGAAGTGTACGACCACGTTTACGCTACGTTTGAATATCCGGGTGGTCGAACGCTGACATTTTCGTCCATCGAGTCAAATGCGTTCGACGATTACTACGAGATGTACCAGGGCACAAAGGGCACGCTGATCCTGTTGCACGAATCGGACGCGCTGCTCTTCGATGAAGAAGCGAGCAAGCGGTCGATTGCGATCACGGTGTCGCCGCGTGAGGGCGGCACCGTGGCGCAATCAAGCGAGACGATGGCGGGTAACCGGAACACAGCAGGGATGTCAGCTGCAGTTGCGTCATCCGCGCAAGCGGGGCCCCGTCCGATCCGCATTGAGATTCAACGCTTCTGTTCTGCGATCCGGACCGGAAAGCCCGTTGCCTGCGGTCCGGATAAGGCCATTGCTTCCGCCCTTCCCTGTATACGCGCAAACGAAGCCATCAAGCAGAAAAGTCGCCTGCGCATCTGACAGCGCAGGCGAGTTGTTGTGAGAGCCGTGAAGGCGAGGCGGTCGCGGCGAAAGCCGCGACCGCGGCCTTGATGTCCTACTTCGTCTGAATTGACTCGATGTACGAAACGAGGTTGTTGACGCGCAGCTCCGCGACGTTGGTGTCCCCCGAAAACGAACGGAACACAGGACCCCAAACGGGCATGTCCTTGCTGCCGTGCGAGGATCTCGCAAAGCGGATACCGAGCGAGTTCTGTCGGTGCGGTTGAACCAAATCGTCGAAATCTGCTGTCGCCCGCCCGTTTCTCACGGCCATTGCATCGACCCGCGACTAGCCACTGAGATGGCGCCAGACGGAATCGTTCGATGCCGGAGATCCGGCAGATCGACGAGGGATATTCCCCATCCACAGGTGTTTTTCCGCACGCTACCGACCCGGTGCTCGGCGGTCGCGTTCGCTTTTCCATGGAGCCAAGAAATGTCGGCACGGCAAGATTCATGCGTTCTCACCCGTGCGCGCGAATGGAGACGGTCGCATGAAGGACTGGATTGCACGACATCCATTGGCTTCGTACTTCTTTGTGGCATACGCCGTCTCGTGGAGCATTGCCGTTCCGCTCGCACTGCAGGCGCAGGGCGTAATCTCCGAGCGTCTTCCGTGGTCGCTCCACTACCTGACGATGTTCGGCCCCGCAGCGGCAGCGCTTCTGATCGCGCGGCTGCTTCAGGAACCAGCAAGGATCGCCGAGCGCCCTGAACCGAGATCGGTCGCTCGCGGGATGTTCTGGTGGACGTTCGGATTCGGATCGCCCTTGCTGTTGCTCGTCATCGCCCTGGTGGCGGCCCGGGCCGCGGGCCAGACGTCGCCGACGTGGACGTCGCTTGGACACGTCAGCTACCTTCCTGACCTGGGCCTAGGCGCCTGGGGACTCTGGCTTGCCACCGGCGTTGGCGAGGAGCTCGGGTGGCGGGGCTTTGCGTTGCCTCAATTGCAACGAAACCACTCGGCCATGTCGAGCACGCTGCTGCTGGCGATTGGTTGGGCGGGCTGGCATCTGCCCGCATTCTTTTACGTGCCCAGCTACATTGCCATGGGCCTCTGGATCCTGCCCGGATTCTTTCTGGGCGTGCTCGCTGGAGCGATCGTCCTGACGTGGCTGTACAACAGCAGCGGCGGCAGCGTGTTCGCGGCCGCACTGTGGCACGCGTCGTTCAATTTCGTCACGGCCTCGCCGAACGCCGGCGGACTGGTCGCCGCCGTGACGAGCACGCTCGTGATGATCTGGGCAGTCGTCGTCATCTGGCGGTACGACTGGGCGACGCTCGCGAGCTCGTGGCGATCGGTAGCCGCCACACGCGAGGAGAAGACGCGCGCCCTTCCAGGAGACGAGCGGATTCCGGACGCCATCGACACGCTGACGCACGGCGTGACGATTCAACGACCGCCGCGTGACGTGTGGCCGTGGCTCGTTCAAATGGGGGCCGGCCGCCGCGCCGGCTGGTACAGCTACGACTGGCTCGACAACGGCCGGCAGCCGAGCGCCACGCGCGTCGTGCCGGAACTGCAGCATCCGACCATCGGAACTATCTTTCCCGCGCTGCCCGCGATCACGGACGCCTTCGTGCTGCTGGCGATCGAACCCGAG
>Ga0207701_10001265_pt1 | contig 26673 bp, 17 predicted proteins | sample KBSSwiSSwithPhiX_FD_184294 | JGI IMG/M metagenome (GOLD analysis project Ga0207701, IMG submission 184294) | Switchgrass rhizosphere bulk soil microbial communities from Kellogg Biological Station, Michigan, USA, with PhiX - S5 (SPAdes) (version 2) | ecosystem: Environmental > Terrestrial >... | reverse complement strand
GGCAGGTAGGGCGCCGCGTTAGGCCTGAGCGTCATCTCGGCTGGGAGCATGGAGATCCCCGCTGGCATCGGCACCATGGACCAGCCGAGCGAATCCATGCCGTCGTGCTCGTGGTGCTCGTGATGGGCAGAGTCCTCACGGGTGGCGCCGATCAGGAACTGCATGAAGTCGGGCGGCTGGAGACGCGTGCTGGGCGACATGCCGCGAAGCAGCAGACGACCACGCATATCCGTCGCGCGGGCTGACTCCTCCGCCGTGACGAGGACGATGAATTTGTCGAGCGAGATGGCAGGCAGCACGTTGCGTCCGTTGTCGACCGCACCGAGCCGCTGGATGACGTCCATGGTCGGCGACGCGACCCACGCGACAAAGGCCGCGTAACGCCCGAGCGATGCGGGGCGTGGGAGACCACTGAGCGTCACCGCGGGTGTGTAGCGAAGATGGCCATCGGGGCTCACGTCGACGGTGAACGGTCCGGGCGCCCGACCCAGCTCGACGCGTCCCGATCCTGACCGAACGCCGACAGCGCGAACGAGCTCGATGCAGTAGAGATCGCGACTCGGCGAAAGCGGTGACTCGGGGCCGTCGCAGAACGACGCTCGCGGTTCGCGCGACGCGGAAAACGACGCGGCAATGCAAACGCTCAGGCTCAGCGAGCGCGTGACGTTCCGACCAGGAATCGTGGCGACCTCCGTGAATAGTCCAACATTGATATAGTCGTGAGCGATCATCGAGTGGTCAACGCGGCGGGTGCCTCAGGTCGTCAGAACGCGGTTAGTATTGTGTCACTCGCAATCCCTCCTGATGCCATCGATCACGACGCGATTCCGGGCAAAACTCTTCCGCATGCCGGGTAAAGGTGGGTGGACCTTCGCGCCGGTGCCGAAGCGTCATGCGCCGCCAGTGATGCACGGATGGGGACGCTCCAGCGTCGTGGCGTCGGTCGACGGGTACAAGTGGAAGACCAGCGTCTGGCGGGAAAAGTCGGGTCGGACGCTGCTCCCGGTTCCGAAAGCTGCACGTGGCGAGAAAGGGAATGGCGACACGGTGATGGTTCGGCTCGAGTTCAACGTCTGAATCCACCGAGACCGGTCGGACCTCCGTGGCGGAACCGGATTGCCTTCGGTGTCGCGGCGCATGTGTATCGTGCTACGACTTTCTTCCCCTCTGCCTCGACGGGTGAATCGTGGAAACCTGGTGGCATGACGTTCGTCACGGACTTCGCGTCCTCGCGTCGCAACCGGCCTTCACCGCAGTGGCTGTCGCGTCGCTCGCGCTCGGGATTGGTGCGAACACGGCGATCTTCAGCGTCACCAACGCGCTTCTACTCCGTCCGCTGCCTTACGAGGACGCCGACGGAATAGCCATCCTCTGGCAGCGCTCGCCCGGGCTGGGTGTGCAGCAGGACTGGTTCTCGACCGGGCAGTACCTCGACATCCGGACCGACAACCAGGTCTTCAGCGACGTCGCCGCAACGATCGGCGCCAGCTTCAATCTCACCGGACGCGGCGCCCCCGAGCGCATTGATGGAGCACGGGTTTCGGCATCGCTGTTTCGGCTCTTCGGCGCGAAGGCGGCCGCGGGCCGAGTCTTCACCGCCGACGAGGACCAGCCGGGCAAGGCACCGGTCGTCATTCTCAGCAACGGATTCTGGAAGCGGCGCTTTGGATCCGACCCATCGGTCGTTGGCCGGAGCCTCACGCTCAACGGCAACGCGTTCACGATCGTCGGCGTCATGGCCGCCGACTTCGTGTTCAACAAGGAGATCATGCCGGCGGTGAACGGCATTCAGAACGTCGATCTCCTGTTGCCGCTTCCGCTCAACGAAACGGCCCGCAGCAACCGGGGCGGCGAGGACTACAACGTCTTCGCCAGGCTCAAGCCGGGTATCACGGTCGAGAAGGCGCAGGCGGACATGAACGTCCTGGCGGCGCGGATGAAGCGCGACTATCCGCAAAACTACCCGCCTAACGGTGGCCTCACGATCAGTGTGGTCCCGTTGATCAGCCAGGTGGTGGGCGACGTGCGGCTCGCACTGTACGTCCTGCTCGGCGCCGTCGGTCTGGTGCTGCTGATCGCGTGCGGGAACGTGGCGAACCTGCTGTTGTCGCGGGCGGCCATCAGGCAGAAGGAGATGGCGGTTCGCGCTGCGGTGGGCGCGAGCCGGGGGCGGATCATCCGCCAGCTCCTCACGGAAGCCGTGCTGCTGGCCGCGTTAGGTGGCGTGTTGGGGCTCGCGCTCGCCATCGCCGCCGTCAAGAGCCTGAGCACGTTTGGCCCGGCGAACATCCCAAGACTCACCGAGGTCGGCATCGATGGTCGAGTGCTGGCCTTCACGTTCGTGATCGCGCTCATCACGGGCGTCGTATTTGGACTTGTGCCAGCGCTCCGTGCTTCGCGGCTCGACCTGAACGATGTGCTGCGCGAAGGCGGCCGAGGTGGTGTGGGGACGAGCGCGTTCGGCCTGGGGCACCAGCAGCTGCGCAAGCTCCTCATCGCCGCGGAGATCGCGCTGTCGCTGGTGCTGCTCATCGGGGCAGGGCTGCTGGTCCGCAGCTATCAGCGGATCACGAGTGCCAACCCTGGCTTCGATCCAACGAACGTGCTGTCGTTCCGACTGGCGTTACCGGGCTTCAAGTACAAGACGCCGGAGGCCGTGATCGCGTTCTACAAACAGCTCGAGGATCGTCTCTCGGCGCTGCCCGGCGTGCAGCACGTCGGGTCGAACTACCTGCTGCCGCTGAGCTCCGTGGCGTTAGGCTGGGAGCCGATCACGGTGGACGGGTATGTACCCAAGGCGGCGGGCGAGGATCTCATCATCGCGAGCAGCGGCTACGTGAGCCCGGACTACTTCCGGGCCATGGGGATTCCGCTGCTCAAGGGCAGATTCTTCGACGACCGCGACGTGCGAGACGCACCGGACGCGGCGATCGTCGACGACAAGCTGGCGGAGCGATTCTGGCCCGGCCAGGATCCGATCGGAAAGCGGATGCGGCGTGGCGACTCGGGCCCGTGGCGGACGGTGGTCGGGCTCGTCGCCGACACGAAGCAGTACGCGGTGGACGGCGAGCCGCCAATCACCGCGTACTATCCGAATCGGCAACTTGGTGTCGGAACGCGGTATCTCGTCGTCAAAACGAACTCCGACCCGCGCAGCCTGGTCACGGCCGTGACCCGGGAAGTCCAGGCGCTCGACGCCGACTTGCCGGTGTACGATGTGGCGACGATGGAGGAGCGTCTTGGCGACTCGTTCGCGCGACGACGGTTCTCGATGTTCCTCCTGGGCGTCTTCGCAGCCTGCGCATCGCTGCTCGCGGCGATCGGCATCTACGGCGTGGTGAGCTTCTGGGTTAGTCAGCGCACACGCGAGCTGGGGATCCGGGCAGCACTCGGAGCGCGGCAGGCCGACATCATGCGTCTCGTGATTCGTCAGGCGGTGGTGCTCGTCGGAGTCGGCATCGCGGTTGGGCTGCTCGCCGCGTTAGGGCTGACGCGCGTGATGGCGAGCTTGCTGTTTGGCGTGGGTGCGACGGACGCCGTGACGTACGCCTTGCTGGCGGTGTTGCTCGGAATCGTGGCGCTCGTGGCGAGCTACGTTCCGGCGAGGCGAGCGGCTGGCGTTCCGCCCATAGTGGCGCTGCGGCACGACTGAGCTTACCGGCCGGCCTCTCAGACGAAGGGGTGTTCGGATCGATCGGATTACTCGGATGCGGCAGATCGTGTGTCGGTTGCGCCACCGCTACCAGGCAATTCTTCCGAGCCGGTTGTCATCCCGAGCGACGCGAGGGATCGCGATGTCCCGGCAGACATGAGCAGCATACTGGGCATCGCGCTCTACCGGGACGCGCTCTCTCACCACGAGCCGCAATGAAAGGGGGAACTGCCGCTCGGGACGCTCCTGTCCCGAAAAGAGGATCGTGATTCCTCGACGCGCAGCTGTGAACCGCATCCCGGAACGTTCACGGGGCGATCCGATTGATCCGCTCGATCCTGAAGAATCCGAACACCCCTTCGTCTGAGTGGCCTGCCCGATTGCGCGAACCGCTACTCGGGCTGCAACACGGTAATCGGGTCGGTCCTGGAGGCCACGCGCGCCGGGAGGTAGCTCGCTGCCGCCACGACGAGTAGCAGCGCCGGCCCCACCACGGCGAACACGAGCGGATCGTGTGCCGAGACGTCGAAGAGCTGACCCTGCAGGAACCGCGTAAGCAGGGCCGCGAGGACGAGGCCCACGACGATCCCGCCAACCGCCAGCGCCAACGATTCGCGAACCACCATCGCGAGCACCGAGCCAGGGCTCGCGCCGATCGCCATGCGAAGTCCGAGCTCACGCCGCCGCTGCACCACCGATTGTGCCACGAGCCCGTACACGCCAACCGCGGCAAGCCCGAGGGAGAACACCGCAAATACCACGAGCAGCAGCGCGGCGAACCGGCGCTGCCCGACCGACGCGCTCACGACGTCGTTCATCGTCTGCGTGTGATACACGGGTTGATCCGCGTCGATCTCCTGGATCGCCTTGATGACCGCCGGGCCTAACGTTGCGGGATCCTGGCGAGTGCGCAGCACCACGGCCATCGTCACGGGCGGCGATTGGAGCATTGGCACGTAGAGCTCACTCGTCGGCGGCTGGTCGATCGACGTGAGCCGCGCGTCGCGCAGCACACCGACAATCGTCGCCCACGGTGCGGGACTGCCGACCGGACCCCGCTTGATGCGCTGGCCGATCGGATCCGATTTCCCGAACAGACGCTCGGCCATCGTTTCACTGATGATTGCGACCGGCGGTGCGCCGGCGCGGTCCTGATCAGTAAACGACCGGCCTCTCACGAGCGGCATGCGCATTGTCGCGAAATAGCCGGAGCTGACCGCGCGGAAGCTGGCGCGCGGCAGATCTGTCGGCGCGAGTGGCGGGCGGCCGTCGACGGACACCGGAGTCTCGAGACTGGCGTCGCGCAACGGGATGGTTCGCGACCCACCGACCTGTTCCACTCCGGGTATGGTCGCGACGCGCTGCAGGATCTGATCGAAGAATCGAGCGCGCGGTTCGGCCTGCACGTACTTCCCACGCGTGCGATCGTTAGGCAGCGACACCGTGACCTCGGCCAGCGCGAGATGATCCGGCTCGAAGCCGAGTGATACCTGCTGCAGCGACCAGAAGCTCCGCGCCACGAGTCCCGCGCCTGCCAGCAGGACGACCGACAGCGCAAGCTCGATCGCGATGAGCGCGCTCCGCGCTCGACGACTCGACGGGCCACTCGTCGATGCCCTGCCGCCTGCCTTCATGACCTCGGCCAACTGTGTTCGCGCGCCGGAGATCGCCGGCAGTGCACCAACCAGAAGTCCTGTCACGACCGTCGCAGCGAGCGCGAACGCAAGCACGCGCCAGTCCACGGCAATGTCGTCGCGTCGCGGCAGAGTCTCAGGTGCCAGCGCCCGCGCGGTCTTCACGCCGGCGACCGCCAACAGCACGCCGATGCCGCCAGCGAATACCGCAAGCATCAGATGCTCGACGAGCAGACCACGCGCGAGTCGGCCAGGCACGGCACCTAACGCTGCGCGAACGGCGATCTCGGACCGGCGGGCGGCGCCGCGCGCGACAGCGAGGCTCGAGACATTGGTGCAGGCGATCAGCAGGACAAACCCGACCGCGCCAAGGAGCAGATGCAGCGACTGGCCGCTGTTGCCGATCATGACCGGCTCGATCTGGCGCAGCGCGATGCGCCACGCGCCAGTCTTGCCGCCGACGGCGTAGTCGTCGGGATACGTTGCCACGAGCTCGCCGTTGATACGGTCGAAGTCGCGCTGAGCTGCGGCGGCGGTGACATCGGACTTGAGTCGCGCGATCACGTCGCCGAAACGGGCACCACGCGGCGGCGTTGTCGGCCAGGGTGCGCCGACGAAGCTAGCGGGAAGCCACATCTCGATCGGCGCGCCTGGTGTCACAGCTGGATGCTTGAACCCTGGCGGCATGATGCCAATGATCACGTAGTCATCGTCATCGAGCCGCATCTTCTTCCCGATCGCATCCCGCTTCCCGCCGAACGCGCGCTGCCACAGGCCGTAGCTCAAAATCGCCGTCTCGTGAAAGCCCGGCCGGGCATCCGACGGCAATGACGTCCGTCCGATGAGCGGCCGAACACCGAGCATCGCGAAAAAATTGTCCGACACCGCGGCCGCGTCGGCGCGATCGGGCCGATCGCCACCCGTAACGTTCGCGTTGAACGTCTGAGTGAATGCGAGGTCGGCGATCGTCGTGGACATCCGCTTGTAGTCGAAGAACTCAGCGGGTCCGACCTGCCCGATCTCGCCGTTAGGCGGCAGGTTCCCGATCGTCACGAGCTCGCCAGGCGTCGCGTAGGGAAGCGGCTTGAGAAGCACTGCGTTCACGACGCTGAACACCGTCGTGTTGAGGGCGACGCCGAGTGCGAGCGTCAGCGTCGTGATGGTCGTGAACGTTCGATGCCTGAGAAGCGCCCGCACGCCGAGTCGTGCGTCGCGGCCTAGCTGGTCGATGAGATAGCGCATGAGCGAAGGTCGCCGCCCGGCAGGGCGGACGAAATCCTCCGGGGACGACCCGTCCAGCAGGTTCGGTATCCGGCCTGCCGCGCGCGGTGTACGGGAGGCGTTCGCGGGCGTCAGCGAGTCAGCTCGCCGATCACTCTATCGAGCGTGCTGACGAGTAGGTCCGCATCCTCGGCGTTGAACGGCATCGGCGGCCGGATCTTCACCACATTGTGGTACGGGCCGTCGGTTCCGAGGAGGATGCCCAGCTCGCGGAGCCGGTTCGCGACGTACGAAGCCTCCGAGCCTGCGGGCTCGAGCGTCGCGCGATCCCGCACCAGCTCGACGCCGAGAAACAGGCCCGACCCGCGCACATCTCCTACGATCGGGTGACGGTCCACGAACGGCCGAAGGCCCGCCAGCATCCGCTGGCCGATGTGCAGCGCGTGGGACTGGAGTTGCTCATCGCGAAGCACGTCCAGGACCGCGAGGCCGATCGCACACGACACCGTGTTGCCGCCGAACGTACTGAAGAACTCCATGCCGTTGTCGAACGACGCGGCGATCTCGCTCGTCGTGACGACTGCCCCAATGGGATGACCGTTGCCGAGCGGTTTGCCCATGACGACGATGTCCGGGACGACGCCCTGGTCCTCGAACGCCCAGAAGCTCGTGCCCATTCGCCCGAGCCCGGTCTGTACTTCATCGGCGATGGTGACCCCACCGGCCGCGCGCACATGCGCGTACACCTCGGCAAGGTAGCCCGGCGGAAACACGATCTGCCCGCCGACGCTCGGGCACGTCTCGGCGATGAACCCGGCGATGCCTCGACGGCTCTCGCGCAGGTGGTCGATCACGGTCGCGACATGACGGGCATACATCACGCCCGCGTTAGGCTCGGCCGCCTTGTACGTGCCGCGGTACACATCGGGAATCGGGACCGTGTGAACCCAATCCGGTGCCCCAGCCCCGCCCGGGCCGGCGTGCTTGTACGGACTCAGGTCGATGAGCCCCGTGGTGTTGCCGTGGTACGCCGCCTCGAGGACGATCATGTCGCGTCGCCGAGTGAACGATCGAGCAAGCCGGAGCGCCAGCTCGTTCGCCTCGCTGGCGGAGTTCACGAGAAAGCACACCGACAGTGGCGCCGGGAACGTTGCCGTCAGACGCTCGGCGTATTCGTTCACCAGGTCGCTCAAGTACCGCGTATTCGTGTTGATCAACGTCATTTGATGCTGCGCGGCGGCGACGACGCGCGGATGTGCGTGACCGACGTGCGGAACGTTGTTGTACGCGTCGATGTACCGGCGGCCGACATCATCGAAGAGATACTGACGCCAGCCGCGAACGGCCTTGAGCGGTTCGCGATAGGCGATGCTCAGATTGTGTCCGAAAAGTCGGCGGCGCGTCGCGAGCGTCTCCGACCTGTCGGGCGCAGGCGGCGGGAACCGTTCGGCCGGGATGCCCACGAGGAGGTTCGGGTCGGGACAGATGCTGCGCCATGTCGAGCGCTGGCTCGGGCGCACGACGCCAGGCACGTCGGTGCCCAGGCCGAGCAGGTCGGTGAACAGCTGGAGATGCAGATGGGGCGTCCACCCGCCGTTCTCGTCGGGGGCGCCTAACGCGGCGAACCGTACACCGCGTTCGATCACGCGGCCGGGTGCCATCTCAGTCAGCGACGCACGACTGAGATGTCCGTACAGCGCGAAGAACTCGGTTCCGTCATCCGTCGTGTGTCGGAGGATGATGACGCCACCATAGTCGAGCGAGGCGGGATTGTACGCAAACGCGTGAACGGTTCCGCGCAGCGGCGCATGGACTGGCGTTCTCGCGTCGCAGAAGATGTCGAGGCCAAGGTGGATCGTCCGACGCTCATCGAGCGGATTTTCCGCGCCAGCGAATAGCGGAGAGCTATAGAGCAGCCGCGGCTCATCGTACCGACCGATCGAGACGCGCACGCCTGCCTCGCGCATGGCTGCGTCAATGCGTGCGGTGATGAGCGGCTCGGAGTTCTCGCTCGCGTCCACGCGCACGAGCGGGCTCGTCACGCCCAGGTCAAGCACGAGGACTGGGTCCTCGCGCGAATCGAACGGCATGACCGGCGCGAACGTGCCTTGCTGTTGCGCGAGCCAGGTCCTGACGCGTTCTGCCGCAGGCGACGGTTCGAGTCCAGCGGCGTCGCGGAGCGCCGCGGTCGCAAGGCCGAATGGCAGGGAAGCGAGAACCGGAAGCGTGCGTCGTATGGCAGCCTGGCTGACATCGAGATACTCGTTGTCGGGTCGGAGCCTCCGCTGATGCGCCGCGATGCACGCGCTCACGGCGAGCCGCATGGCGCTCAGGCCGAAGAGCGCCTCCAGCTCGTCGTCGCGAGGGACGCTGATGCTCGCGTAACCACGCGTGAGGTCGACCATCGCCGCCAGCGGATCGTCGGCGCCCAGCATCATGTACGCGCCGGCGATGGCGAGGTCGGCGATTCGAAAGCTGTGCACGATGTCGCCGAAGTCGACGATCCCGGTGACGCGCGCACCGTCGCCGCTGGCGAGGTTGCCGGTGACGAGGATGTTGTAGTCGTTGAGGTCGTTGTGTATGGCGCGCCGCGGCAGCCCCGCCAGCAGAGGCCTAACGTGGACATCGAATCGCTCGACGATCGCGTCGATCGCACGGCCAAGGTCGGCGTCGCTCAGGAGCGGTCGATGTTCGTCGATGACTCGGCGCGCGTTGGCGAGATCCCAATGGAAGTCGCGGTGAATGGCCGGGTGGTCGAAACCGGCGAGCGCGCATTCGAGCGACGCGATCGTGCGCCCGAAGTCCTCGAGCAGCGCGCGGGTGCGATGTCGTACAGTGCCGAGCGGAGCGCCGGGCACATGCGTGATGGCCCAAACGAGGTGCGGCCGCCCGTCGTCGCCCGCAATCCGCGTGACAATGTCGCCGCTGAGCGTGGGCAGCGGGCGAGGACACGCCGGCAGATGCGGCGCAACGTGAGCCATGGCCGCCTGCTGGGCTTCGAGCAGTTCCGGTCGCTCGAGGGCGTTCGCGATCTTGAGAATGCGGCGCTCGCCCGCGGTGGTGGTCAGGAGGAAGTTCTGGTCGCGCTCGCTCGTCAGAGGAAGCGCGGTCGCGTCGATACCATATAGTTGTCGCGCGATCCGCGCCGCGCTTACAGCGTCGAATCGGGGGGCGTCGGTGACCATGCTCGCGAATATCGACGACGCGGGCGTCGGTCACTAGTGGGCTGGCTGCTGGTTGCTGCTGACGGCTTTACGGTCGGCATCGCGGGCTGGTCGGCGGGGATGTCGGGTCCGGCGGCGCCGGCTGCGAGCGCGCCGCACCGACGAGGCCGCGCCCCGCGCTCCCGGCGCGATGATGTCTACGAGCTCCGCCGTCCGAGAATGAGCTCGCCTCTCACTTGCACAGATGCCGGACAGTGAGTGCAGGAGCAACGATGAAATTCACGAAGCAAACACGCCCCGCCAATCGATCCGTGATCAGCAACGCCCTGAAAAAGCAGGCCCGGCCACTCGAGAGCGACGCCGACCTCAACCCGCTCATCGACCGCATCGGCAAAGCCCGCTACGTCCTCCTCGGCGAAGCCACTCACGGCACATCCGAGTTCTACCAGTGGCGCGCGACCCTTTCGCGTCGACTAGTCGAAGATCACGGATTCGCGTTCATCGCCGTCGAGGGCGATTGGCCCGATTGCTACCGCGTCAATCGTTTTGCAAAACGATACGCCGACTCCGGAAACACCGCCCGCGACGTCCTGCACGCCTTCGAGCGATGGCCCACCTGGATGTGGGCCAACCGGGAGGTCACCGAGCTCGCCGAGTGGATGCGCGACTACAACCACCGCCGGGCGCCGGAGCGCCAGGCCGGGTTCTACGGGCTCGACGTCTACTCGTTATGGGAGTCCATGCACGCCGTCGTCGGCTACCTCGAGGCGATCGACCCGGCGCTCGCCCGCGCCGCTCGCGCCGCGTACCGCTGCTTCGAGCCATATGCCGAAGACGTGCAGGAGTACGCCCGCGCGACAGCGCTGGTCCCCACGACCTGTGAGCGCGAAGCGGTTGCCGTCCTCGCCGCCGTCCGCAACAAGGCCGAGGAGTTCCGGCACGATGGTCGTGACGCGTTCTTCAATGCGGAGCAGAACGCGCTCGTCGCGCGGAACGCGGAACGCTATTACCGCACGATGGTCCGCGGTGGTCCGACCTCGTGGAACGTTCGCGACACGCACATGGTCGAGACGCTCGAGCGGCTCATGCAGCACCATGGCCCGGAGGCGAAGGCGATCGTGTGGGAGCACAACACGCACATCGGCGACGCACGGTTCACCGACATGGCGCGCGCCGGGATGTTCAACGTCGGCCAACTCGTTCGACAGTCGCACCACGAGGATGATGTGGTGCTCGTTGGCTTCGGTACGCACCACGGGACGGTGATCGCCGGCGAGGAATGGGGAGCGCCGATGCGCCACATGCGCGTGCCGCCCGCGAAAGAGAACAGCGTCGAGCATGCATTGCGCGAGGCCGATGTTGGCGACGCGCTTCTGCTCTTCGACGGCAGTGATGACGGCGGCATCGAAGGGCTGGAGGAACCGATTGGGCACCGCGCGATCGGCGTCGTGTACGACCCGCGCAACGAAGCGTGGGGGAACTACGTCCCGACGATCGTCCCGCGGCGCTACGACGCGTTCATGTACATCGAGGAAACCACTGGCGTCGACGCCCTGCACATGCCGGTGCTGGTGGATGGCGAGCCGGGGGAGACGTTCCCCTCAGGGATGTGAGAATGCAAACACCACTGGTGTCAACACTGATGACTGAACACCAAGGACTGACTACCCATGACTGACGAACTGGCCACGACATCACGTGATGTCATGGCCAGTCATGAGTCTTCGGTGGTGAGTCATCGGTTTTCGGTCATCAGTCAACGGCTACGGCTCGCTGACGGGACGTATGAGGCCTAACGACGGCCTCGCCGACTGACCAGCACAACGCCCGCGCCAACCGCCGCCGCACTCACCATCGTCGCCAGGCGGTGCATGGACGTCATCGTGTACAGGCTCCGCTGACGGACCACACCCGGGTAGTTGCCTCGCTCACGTCCGCCACCCTGCGGCTCGTACAACGAGTCCTCCCGCTCGACTCGCGACGCCTTCCGCAACTTCTGGCCCTGAAACATGGTCGCTCGCATGACGTGATCCGCTACGCGCGGCATGTTCTGCATCGCCGCGGTCATCTTCCCACCGCCACCCACGATGAGATCCCGCCGCGAGTGCTCGGCGCAGAAGAGAATCGCCTCGGCGACCACCGACGGATCGTAGACCGGCGCGGGCTGCTTCGGCTCCGCCTCCATGTAGTTGCGGGCATGCTCGGGGAACGGCGTGTCGATCGCGCCCGGCTTGATGAGCGTCAGCGACACCGGAGCACCTTCCTTCTCGAGCTCCATCCGCAATGCGTCGGTGAACGCCTTCACTGCGTGCTTGCTGGCCGAGTAGTGGCCCTGAAGCGGGATCGCGCGGTCGCTCGTGACGCTGCCAAGGTTGATGATCGCGCCACCATGATCCTTGAGATGCGAGACCGCCGTGAGCGTCCCGTGGACGACGCCCCAGTAGTTCACGTCGAAGAGGCGCCGCGCGTCCTCTAGCGGCACTTCCTCGATTGGACCGTAGATCGAGAGTCCCGCGTTGTTCACCCACGTGTCGAATCCGCCGAACGCATCGACGGCGCGACGTGCGATCGCGCGGACGTCTTCCAACACCGAGACGTCCGCGATCACCGTGATCGCTCGTCCCCCGGACCCTTCGATCTCGACGCGGGCGCTCGCGAGCCCGTCACCGTCTCGCGCCACCAACACCACACGAGCGCCCCGCTCGGCGGCCATCTTGGCCGTGGCCAGTCCAATCCCGCTCGAGGCACCGGTGATGACGACAACCTGGTCCTCGATCCGCTTGAGCTTTACTCCCATTCGCGTGCTCCGGCAGAGGAGTGAAACGGCGAACGGTTCAAGAACCCTGCCGCGTCAGTCCTTCACCATCGGGAGCCCGGCGTCGATCCAGTCCTTCTTGCCGGCCGAGTATTCGCGGATGTTCGTGTAGCCCATGGCTTCGAGCTCGCCGCCGGCCCACCCGGATGTCGGGCAATCGTCGTCCCAACAATAGAGCACGATTTCGGCAGTGTGGTCGGGGACGAGCTCCGGAACGACCGTCGCGACCTGCGTGGGCGGGAGGCTCTTTGCACCCGGGAGGTGGTGTTTTCGCCAGTACATGTGCGGCAGGACTTCGAACAACGTGAAGTGGTCGCCGCGGTCCATCTTCGCTTTGAGCTCCTCGCGGGTAATGATCTGCATGCGCGAAAACTACAGGAGGTTTCAAGGGGGCAGAGGCCTTGAACCGCACCCGATGGACGACAAGCCTTTCCGGGGAACGGCGATGAAGCGGATCGTGCGGAAAACGGCCGGATACTGCTTGACGCGCTCAGTGCCTCACCCACCGAGCGTGAGCCAGCGTCACTGCCCGGCGGGATCCGGGAGTTTCCGCAGGATCCGCTTCATGCAATCAAGAAACAGGCTTGCTTCCGCAGCGATGCTTGCTTGCGATCAGCACGAGCCCGTCCCGGCCACCGGCTAGTTTTGTAGTATGAGAATCGTGTCGTTGTGCCCGTCTCTGACCGAGCTCGTTTTCGACCTCGGCCACGGCGATGAGCTCGTGGGTCGCACGAAATTCTGCATCCACCCCGCCGATCGCATCGGCGCGGTCGAGAAAGTCGGCGGCACGAAGGACCCCAAGATCGACCGCATCATCGAGCTCGCGCCCGACCTCGTGCTGCTCAACGAGGAGGAGAACCGGCGCGAGGACGGTGAGACACTCCAGCGCGCCGGTGTGCGATGCCACGTCAGCTTCCCGCACACCGCGCTCGAGACGGCGGAGATGGTGAGGTCGATTGCGGCGGCGATCGATGCGCGCGACGAGGGCGAACGGATCGCGCGCGACATCGAGGAGCGACACGAGCGCGTCATACGCGCCGCCGCCGGCCGGACGCCGGTCCGATTCGCGTACCTCATCTGGCGCAAACCGTGGATGGCGGTGAACGCAGACACGTTCGTGAGCGCTCTGCTCGCCGACGCCGGCGGCCAGAACGTCTTCGCGTCACAAGCGAACCGGTATCCAGTCGTTACGCCGGAAGAGCTTGCCGCTGCAGAGCCGGACATCGTGCTGCTCTCGACCGAACCGTTTCCGTTCAAGCCATCACACGCCGACGAGCTCGCGAGGCTATCCGGCGTCGCGCGTGAGCGGATACAGATCGTCGATGGGGAGCTGCTCTCCTGGCACGGCTCGCGGACACCGGCGGGCATCGACTACGCGGAACAGGTCATTGCTGCCGCGGGCAATCTCGCTTCTGCCAGCGGGCATCCTCACGGGCGACGTTAGGCTGGCGACTGGCGACTGGCGACTGGCGACGCTAATCGCTTTCGACTCGCGACTCGAAAACTCGCGGCCGCCTGCCGCCTTCCGCCCGTCGCCCGTCCCCGGCTCTTCCCATTGACAACTTAGGGGGCGCCGCCGTACCATCCCTCCATAAGCCACTTAGGGGAATGGACTCGTGGGCACGCTCGATCTCCTGCAAGGGACGCTCGACCTGCTGATCCTCAAGACGCTGTCCTGGGGAGCCATGCACGGTTACTCCGTCGCGCGGCTCATCCGCGAGCGCAGCGACGGCGCCTTCCTGATCGAGGAGGGCGCACTGTACCCGGCACTCCACCGCCTCGAGCGCCAAGGGTGGATCGAGAGCGACTGGGGACTCTCCGAGAACAATCGCAAAGCGAAGTTCTACCAGCTCACCGCTCGCGGACGCGCACAGCTTCGCGCCGAAGTGGCGACGTGGCAGCGCTACACGAAAGCGGTGGCCGGCGTCCTCGAGCCGGCATGAGTCACCGCGCCTGACCTAACGAGACCATGCGACGCATTCCGGGTATCCGGCGAGTCTTCCGGCACGAGCGCGGCAGCGACGTCGACGTCGAGCTGCAGTTCCACATCGACGCGCGCACCGACGACCTCGTGCGACTCGGGCTCGGCCGCGACGAAGCCCGCCGGGCCGCGCTCGCCGAGTTCGGCGATGTGAAGCGTTACGAGACCGAAACGTTGCGGATCGACCGCGGCTACGCGCGCATCACGCGCATCAAGGAGCTCCTCTGGTCGGTGTGGTTCGACTTTGCCTACGCCGTGCGCGGCCTACGAAGAAGTCCCGGCTTCGCCGCGGCTGCCGTGCTAACGCTCGCGCTCGGGATCGGCGCCAACACGGCCGTCTGGACGATCCTCGACGCGCTCATGAGGCAGTCCCTTCCGATCGAACGACCGGACGAGCTCCACGCCGTGCGTCGCGCGGATCAGCCGGACGAAGACTATCTCAACTCCTTCCAGCGTTTTCAGCGGCTGCAGGCCGTGATGCCGGACCCGCAACAGCTGACCGCGATGAGCGCGCTCGCGCGGATGTATGCGACCACCGGCGATCAGCCCGAGCCAGCGCTCGCACAACTGGTAACGGGCAACTGGTTCCGAACCCTTCGCGTCGGCGCGAGCGCCGGACGCGTGATCGAACTCGACGATGACCGGGTGCTCGATGCCGGAGCCGTCGCCGTACTCAGTGACGCGTTCTGGTCGCGACGCTTCGGCCGCGACCCGCGCATCGTCGGCACGACCATTCGCCTCAACGGGATCCCGCTGCGCGTGATCGGCGTCGCGCAGCGCGGTTTCCAGGGACTTACAGTCGGATCGTCGGTCGACCTCTGGGTTCCGCTCTCCATGCAGCACTCGCTGCGCTACATCGGGAACTACAGCGCGCATGACGCCGACATCGAGAAGGCATGGGCGCCGCAGGACGGTATTCAGTGGTTGATTCTTCTCGCTCGCGTGCCGGCGACGTCGGCGGTGCGCATCGCGGGCGCGCTGGATCGTCAGGTCCGCAGTGATCTGGAGCAGCAGGTGGCAACGGCCGATTCGGTCGATCGTGCCTATCGCCTTCGCGAGCACGTGACCCTGCAGCCGATCCCACGCGGCGTCTCGCCGCTGCGCGAACAGTTCAAGGACCCGTTGCGCGTCCTCATGGCGAGCGTCGGGCTGGTGCTGCTCATCGCGTGCGGCAATCTCGCCGGCCTGCTGCTCGCGCGCAGCTCGGCCCGAAGTCACGAGGTCGCCGTTCGGATCTCGCTGGGTGCTCGCCGTGGCCGCCTCGTGCGCCAGGTGCTGACCGAGAGCCTAACGATCGCGCTACTTGGCGGCGCGTTGGGCCTCATCGTCGCCCGCTGGGGATCGGCGATGCTGCTCCGGGTCGCGTCGTCCGGGTCGCGTCCGGTTCCGCTCGACGTCTCCAACGACGCCCGGATCATCGGCTTCGCCCTGTTGGTCTCAGTCGTCACCGGGCTGCTCGTGGGCGCCTTCCCCGCCGTGCGCGTCTCGCGATTCGGGCTGTACGATGCGTTCCGGGGAGCGGGACGCGTAATGGGCGGGCGATCGTCGCATCGGCTGCCGCTCGGGCGAGTGCTGGTGATGTCACAGATCGCGCTGTCGCTCGTGCTGGTGGTGACCGCGGGCGTCTTCGTGCGCACGCTCCGCAACCTGCTCGTGATCGACCCGGGCTACGAGCGCGAGCACGTGGTGGTGGCGCGTCTCGACGTGCGTGCCGCCGGCTACGATTCCGCTCAGCTGCCGGCGCTGTACGATCGCTTGTTAGGCGCTGCGGCGGCGATCCCCGGTGTTCGGTCCGCGAGCCTGTCGCTCAACGCGGTCGCCGGCGGCGGGACCCGTACGAGCGGGTTTGTGGTACCCGGCCGCACGCTTCCGCCCGGTGAGAGCAGCAGCGCCCAGGAGAACTACGTGACGCCCGATTACTTCAACACCATCGGCATGACGGTCGTCGCAGGACGCGCCTTCACCCGAGCGGACAAGGTCGGCGCACCGAATGTGGCCATCGTCAGCGAATCGATGGCGCGGCACTTCTTCGGCACGGACCGAGTAGTCGGCTCTCGCTTCGGTTACGGAACGCCGCCCGAGTTTGAAGTCGTGGGAGTGGTACGCGACGCGCGCGTGAATGCGCTGCGCGAAGCGGCGCCGAGGCTCGTGTTCCGCCCGCTCGCTCAGGGGCCGCGGGAGTACGTGACGAGCGTCGAGGTGCGAGTGGCGGGTGCGCGCGAGCCAGTGACGGCGTCGCTCCGCAACGCCATTCGCCAAGTCGACCCGATGCTGCCCCTGCGCGACATTACCCCGCTGTCAGATCTGCTCGAGCGTGGGCTGACAAGCGAGCGGCTCGTCGCCCGATTGGCCGGCAGCTTCGGCGTGCTCGCACTGCTGCTGGCAGCGATCGGTCTGTATGGGGTGATGGGCTACTCGGTGTCACGCCGCACGAACGAGATGGGTGTGCGGCTCGCGCTGGGTGCGTCTCCTGCGGGCGTGCGTCTGCTCGTCCTTCGCGAGAGCCTCCTAACGAGTGCGGCCGGTGTGGTGCTCGGCCTCGTGTTGCTGCTGCCGGTGCAGGGTGTCACGGGCCGGCTCGTGTACGGCGTTTCGCCGCGCGATCCCGCCACGGTGGTGCTCGGGACTACGCTGCTGCTCGCGGCGACGGCGGTTGCCGCGTTCGTGCCGGCGTGGCGCGCATCGCGGATCGATCCGGTGGACGCGATCCGGTCGGCCTGACCGCGGAGCCATCGGTAGCGCGCTCGCGCAGGTCGCGGGCACCCGTTTACATTCGGGATGCCCGCGATTGCCCTCGCCACATACGCATCGCTTCCCGGCGGCGCCGCCGACGAGCAGCCGCTCATCGAGTGTCTCGCCGCACTCGGCGTGCGTGCGCATACGGCCGTCTGGGACGATCCGTCGATCGCATGGCGCGACTTTGACGGCGTCGTCGTGCGCTCGTGCTGGGACTATCATCTGCGACACGACGACTTCTTTCGCTGGATCGATCGAGTCACGGCCGCCGGCGTGCCGATCTGGAATTCGCCCACGGTCCTGCGATGGAGCTCCCGAAAGACATATCTCCACGATCTCACGATCGGCGACGTTCGCACCGTTCCGACGGTCTGGCTGCTCGCAGACAATCCGCGGGCGACGACAGCTTCGCTCGCGACGATCCTGACCGACACCGGCTGGGAGCGCGCCGTGGTCAAGCCGATCATCTCGGCGTCCGCGCACGAGACGTGGAGTGTGACGATCGATGAGGCGCGTGAGGACGCCGACGTGTGGGACGCGCGGTTGCGCGCGTTGATTACGCGGCCGGGCGCCATGGTGCAGCCGTTCGTTCAGGAGGTCGAGTCGGACGGGGAATGGTCGCTGCAATTCTTCGGCGGCGTGTTCAGTCATGCCGTGCGCAAGTACGCGGCGCTTGGCGACTTCCGCGTGACGCGCGAGTGGGGTGGCTGGCACGAGAGCATGGCGCCGCCGCCTAACGTCATCCGTCAGGCGGCGCGTGCCCTGCGCGCTGCGCCCGGAGAGTCCGTCTACGCGCGCGTCGACGGGTTCATCATGGGCGGCGACTTCGTGCTGACCGAGCTGGAGCTTCTTGAGCCATCGCTCTTCCTCGACGCCGATCCGGCTGCGCCGATGCGATTTGCACAGGCCATCGCGCGGGCGTTGGGGCTGCTTACTGCGCGAGCAGGAACGCCCGCATCTCGCGCGCGACTTCCGCGGCGTTCGAGATGAACACGTAGTGATGCGCGCCATGGAGCTCGATCACGCGTCCGTGTTTCACCTCGCGCTGGAATTGCTCGCGAGCGGAGCGGGCGAAGGGCGTGAACACCGCGAACACCTTCTCTGCGGCGACGCGTCCCGCCGAGTCGAGCGCGGCGTACCAGGAGACGAGATCCTGCGCTGAATCCGCGACTGCATAGAACGCGAGCGCCGGCACCGCGATTTTCGCGTACGCCGGGTGCTCGACACCGGCTACGATCGCGACGCCAATCGAGTCGGGCGTAACGTCACGCAGATATCGGCCAGTCGGACCAAACACCGCTATCGCGCGGACTTCAGCTTCCGGGACCAACATTCCGTTTGCGCGCGCCATGTAGGCGCGCGCCGCGGCCGGAGACGCCGAGTCCGCGGCCAGCATTGGTGGCGACGCGGGTATCGGCGCGTTCAGAAACAACGCCGGGAGGCCAGTGCGATCGTGCGCGGCGTCCAGGTAGACCAGCTTCGCGACTCGGTCCGGATACGTCGAGCCGAATTTCGTGAGCTCATCACCCGCGATGGAGTGGCCGACCAGCACCACGCGCGTGAGGTGCAGCGTGTCGAGGACTGCCTTTATGTCGGCTGCGAGCCTGGCCGAACCGTAGCCGGACGCCGGTTGACTCGACGCGCCGTAGCCACGACGCGTGATCCCCAGGACGTGGAAGCGATCGGTGAACTGCGGCGCAAAGTCGTCGAACACATGAGCCGAGTTGCCAAGCCCCGCGAGAAAAACCACCGGCTCGCCGGTGCCGCCCCAGTCGAGCACCTCGAGCGAGACCTTTGGCGCGACGGTCACCATCCGAGCACGATGGTGTGAGGGATCGGTCCACGCGGCGGTCGTGGCTGAAGGCGCGCTGGCCGACGCCTGCTGTGCACGCGCATGAGTGGCAACAACGCAGATGGCGAGAGTCGGCGAAACCAATTTGGCAACGCACAAGGATACACGAGAGCGGATCATGAGTGGCTTCGGCGTCACGGGGAATGCGGAGTTTGGATCAGCTGCCCCACGATGCCGAACCGCCTCGCGGCCCACAATGGCATCAGTGGGCGCGATTGTCTTGCGCAACGCACGCTGTACGGGGAGGTTTTCGGCGCCATGAGCTCTCCCGACAAGCCTCCCGCCTCCACGAACGTCCCCGGCGAATCGCCGGCCGCGCTCTCGCCCGACCTGGGCGAGATCGCACTCGTCATGGGCGGAGGCGGCGCGCGAGGTGCTTATCAGGTTGGTCTGCTGCGCCACCTCGCGCGCCGGTATCCGAATCTCCACTTCCCGATTCTGACCGGCGTTTCCGCCGGTGCGGTGAACGTCGCCCATCTCGCACAGCACACCGGCACATTCTCGGCGTCAGTGACGTCCCTGGAGCGGCTGTGGCGCTCCCTGAGTCCCGAGCAGGTCTTTCGCGTCGATGCGCCTGCTCTGCTGACGAATTTTCTGCGATGGGGCGTGCGCCTCGTGTCCGGGGGGACGGTCGTGGAAACGCAGACGCGCGGATTGGTGGACACGTCGCCGCTGCGCACGTTCCTCACTCGTGCGCTCGTGCCGCAAGATGGCGCACTCGCCGGGATCGACCGGAACATCGCGCGCGGCTCGCTCAGGGCGGTCGCGCTCAGCACGACCGACTACGGCACGGGCCAATCGATCGTCTGGATGCAGGGCCGCAACATCGAGGAGTGGGAGCGCCCGAAGCGCCGCGCCGTTTCGACGCGCCTGACGGTCGAGCACGTGATGGGGTCGTCCGCGCTGCCGTTCTTCTTCCCCGCGGTCAAGATCGAAGACTCGTGGCACGGCGACGGCGGTATACGCCTAACGGCTCCCCTGTCACCGGCACTCCACCTCGGCGCGCACAAGATTCTCGCGATCTCGACGCGCTACGACCGCTCACAGGCGGAGGCGAACCGCCCGCTCATTCGCGGCTATCCGCCGCCGGCGCAGGTGTTGAGCATCCTGTACAACGCGATCTTTCTTGACTTGATCGATCAGGACGTGCTGCGCCTCGAGCGGATGAACTTCGTGCTGCGGAAGCTGCCGCCGGAGCAGCGTTCGGGGATGCGGGTGGTGAACATCCTCGTCCTGCGTCCGTCGCGGGATCTCGGCAAGCTGTCGAGCGAGTACGAGGCGCTCCTCCCAAAGCCGTTCCGATTCCTAACGAGAGGCCTCGGCACGCGTCAGACGGCGAGCCCGGACATCCTGAGTCTCCTCATGTTCCAGGCGGACTATCTCGGCAGGCTTATCGAATTGGGAGAGGAAGACGCCGAGGCTCGAGCCGAGGAGATAGAGGCGTTCCTGAACGGAGCGCACACCGATCGGTAATTGGTTACTGGGTACGGGTTATTGGTTGCTGGAACAGGTAACAGGTTACTGGAATTGGTTATCAGTGATTTGAACCCTCGGGATGCCTCTCTGCAGCGAGAAGAGCATCCCGAGGGTTCTGATTACGTGTAACCAATCCCAGTAACCTGTTACCTGTCGCTGTTGCGCCGTTAGGGCTTTGGTCTAGCCCTGAACTGTTCGTAGAGCTTCGTGTGTCGGTCAGTCAACGGCACCTGCTCGCCCCTGATGAACAGGTACTTCACGTTGCTGCGCACATCGAGCGGATTGCCGGTGGTCACCATCACGTTCGCGACCTTGCCCGGCTCGAGGCTGCCGTAGCGATCCGCTACACCGAAGATCTGCGCGGGATTGATGGTCAGCGCCTTCATTGCTTCGTCCATGTCGAGCCCGTAGGCCGTTGCGAGCGCCGCGTTGTACGGCAGGTCGCGCACGTCCGACGCGCCCGATGTCTGGAACGCGATCTTTACCCCCGCCTTCGCCAGGACGCCCGGCTGCGCGTAGATGGCGTCATATGGGTCGTCGCTACCCGGCACCTGTGTCGTCGGCCCGACGATCACCGGGATGCCGCGGGTGGCCAGCGTGTCGGCTACCCGCCATGCGTCGCGCGGTCCGCGGAGGATCACCTTCAGCTTGAACGAGTCCGCGAGCGTGAGGACGCCGCGGATCTGCTCGATCGTGTTCACGTCGAAGATGATCGGCATCTCCCCGCGGATCGCCGGGACGAGCGACTCCATTGCCTGGTTGACGCGTGGGGCGTTAGGCACGCTGCCGCCAGCGGCGAGTTTGGCCTTGACGTCCGCGTACGCTCGCGCGTCGGCGAACAAGTCGCGCATCGCCCGCGCCTGCCGGCTCACGGTCTCGGCCGCGTCGCCCTGCGGTCGCCCACCGAAGCTACCACCCCGGCCGCCCCCACCGGACGATGGGTACGACATCACCTGCGCCACGCGAGGCGTGATGGCCATCTCGTCAGGCGTCCAGCCCCAGAGGTCGATGAGCGCCGCCGTGCCGGACATGAGTGCGCCCGTCGCTGATGTGACCACGGTCGTCACACCGTTGACGCGCGTCACCGGAATCAGCTCCGAGTGCGCATTGACCGCGGTGAGCGCGACATCCTGCGGGTTGAAGTCGCCGATCTCGCGCGTATCCGTGGACCCGGGGACGGACCCGATCTCGGTGAGACCGAGCTCCGTTCCGCTGTCGATCATGCCGGGATACACGAAGAGGCCCGTCGCGTCGATCACGGTCGCCCCCTGCGGCGCCTGCACGTTCGCCCCAACCGCCTGGATCTTCCCCCCGGAGATGACGACGGCCCCGTTAGGTATCCGCGCCCCGACGACAGGCACCACCGTGCCGCCCCGGATGACGTACGTGCCCGTCTGCGTCTGCCCTTGCGCGACGGAGGCCAGCACCGTCATCCCGAGCCAAACGGCGAGGGATCGCGATCTGCCCGGTAGAGGGACCCTGTTCCCGGTTCCCCGTTCCCAGTTCCCAGTCATCGGTCCTCCGACGCGACGTGTGGTTTCCGCTGCTTCATCTGCTCGATCAGCTGCTCGAGCGTCGGCGACGTCGCGCGGTCGAAGAATACGCGCCCATCGATGAGCGTCATGTCGACTCGAGCGTTAGGCGCGAACGGGTGGGCCGTGAAGATCGCCAGGTCCGCGTCCTTCCCGACGTCGATCGACCCCACGCGCTTGTCGATCCCCAGCTGCTTCGCGGCATTGAGCGTGATCATCTTGAGCGCTTCCTGCTCCGACGCGCCACCGTAGTGCATGGCCTTGGCCGCCTCCTGATACAGGCGTCGCGCACGCTCGTCCGAGTCCGAGTTGATCGTCACCACCACGCCGCGCTCGGCCATGAGCGCCGCGTTGTAGGGGATCGCGTCCCACGCCTCCATCTTGTACGCCCACTCGTCAGCGAACGTGCTCGCGCCGCTGCCGGCTTTCGCCAGCTCATCGGCAATCTTGTAGCCCTCGAGCACGTGTTGGAAGGTCGCCACGCGGAAGCCGAAGTCCTTCGCGACGCGCAGCATCATGAGAATCTCGTCGGCTCGGTACGAGTGGCAGTGCACGAGCCGCTTGCCCTCGAGCACCTCGACGAGCGCGTCGAGCTCGAGATCGCGCGCGGGCGGAATGAGCGCGGCGCGCTCCGCCGCCGTTTTCGCCGCCTTCTTCTTCGCGTCGTATTGCTGCCAGTCGCGGCGATACTCCTGCGCGCGCGTGAAGGCATCGCGGAGCAGATCCTCCACGCCCATGCGCGTGCGCGGGAAGCGGCCCTGCTGACCAGGCTGCAGGTTGCGGTTCGTCTGCCGCACGTTCTCGCCTAACGCGAACTTGATCCCCGGCGGCGCGCCCTCGAACTTGAGGCTGTCCACCGGCAACCCGTACCGCAGCTTCACGACGGCGTTCTGCCCGCCGATCGTGTTGGCCGAGCCGTGGAGGATGTTCAGCGTCGTCGTGCCGCCAGCGAGCTGACGATACAGGCTGATCCCATCCTGACGCAGCACGTCCTCGATGCGAACCATCGACGTAATCGACAGCGTCCCCTCGTTGATCGCTTCGGCCGCGGAGTGGGAGTGTGCGTCGATGATGCCGGGGGTGACGTACTTTCCCGTCCCGTCGATGATCTTCGCCCCGGCCGGCACCGGCACGTCCGCACCGACCGCTGCGATCTTCCCGTCGCGGATGACGATCGTGCCCTTCTCGATCGTGCCGTTGGACGCCGTCATGATCGTCGCGTTCGTGATCGCGACGAGCTTGCCGGCAGGCGGGATCGGCAGTGACACGGCGGTGAGGTCGAGCGGCGGCGCCTGCTGCGCGTTAGGTGCCCCAGTGGCTGCCGCTGGCCGCTGTGGATTCCCGGCCTGCGCGAATGCCGGCGATGCGCCAAGTAGCAATGTCATCCCGAGCGCAGCGAGGGATCGCAGGCTTCCCGAGCGAGGGCTCTCTACCGGGACGAGGGCGATTCCTCGCTGCGTTCGGAATGACACCCGTTCCCGGTTCCCAGTTCCCGGTTCCCGTAATTTCCCCACATCCCGCATCCCCCATCCCGCTTCCCGGGTGTTCATGGTTTCTTCTCCGCCGTGAACGTCATGGTCCCCATTTCGCCGGCTCGCAGGCGCCCCGTCATCCGAGCTCCATCCACGTCGGCCTCGAAGTTCACCGTCGTCCGCTCGCCACCCATCTGGAACGATGCGGACCACGTCACCGTCCGACCGTTGACGCGTCCCTCGGAGATCGCTGCCGTCCCGAACTCCGAGATCATGTTCCCGTCGATCGCGTCAGCGGTCTGCGTCAGCGTCATGGTCGACGTCATCACGCCCTGCGGACCGTTCACCGTCATGATCCACGTTCCGGCGACCTGGGCCGTCTCGCCGCCGCGCCCGCCGCTCCCCGCGGCGCGCTGGCCGTTTCGGCCGGACGCCGACGGAATCACATCGTAGTCGATCCCGTCGACGAACACCGTGCGAATCCGTGTGCTGTCGCCGAGCGGTGGTCCATCCGCCACGACGAGGTCGGCGATCTTGCCGGGCTCGATACTGCCGAGTTTATTGCCGACGCCCGCAATCTCTGCCGCGCGGATCGTGAGCGCCTCGACCGCCACTTCGCGCGGAAGACCGGCCGCGATGGCCTTGTGCACGTTCGCCATGAAGTCGTTAGGCTTGAGCGCGCCCGGGGCAAGGGCGAACTTCACGCCCGCACGATGCAGCGTTCCCGCGTTGGCCTCCACGATCTTGCGCACCGCCGCGTCCCGCGTCGCGCTGTCGTTGAGCTCACGCCGCTGCGCCCCGCGATACGCCCACCCGGTCACCTCGACCGCCTGCGGAAATTCCACCGACACCACCAGCGGTCGAGCGGTCTTCACCGCATCGAGCGCGCGGAACGCTTCGGTTGCTCCCACGATCGTCAGCTTGAGATCGAACTCCTTCGCGATGTCCACCGCTCGACGAATCTCGTTCTCATTGCTCGCACCGAAAAACGCAGGCAGCTGTCCGCGCACGACCGGTACGAGCGCATCGAGGTTGGCATCGTATGCCGGACGCGGGACGCCCCTCTCCCCCGCCTTGTAGCGATCCATGAGCAGCCCGTGACGCTGTGCGTCATAGAGCTCCTGCCGCTCGTAGGCGATCACGCCCAGGAGCGTCGCGGGGTACCGGCCGGCCACGCCCTGGAATCCCATGTGCATTCCCACGGGCGCCTTGACGACGTACTGCGCCGACGAGTCGTCGCGCATGGGGATGAGCGCGGACAGACCGCGGAACGCGCCGCGCGATGGGGCGACGAGCGCAGTCGTGATTCCCGCATCGCGCGACGCCCGAATGTCGGCGGCGGCGGGCGCTACTTCGTTCGCGATCACGCGACCGGGCTCGAGCCCGACATTCCGGGCTGGCGCGCCGGCGTTTTGTCCCCCGCCGCCGCCACCACCACCTGGTCCCGCTTGGGGCTGGGCCGGCGTTGGGATGCCCATCGACGACGTCAGATCGATGAATCCCGGATAGACGGTCCGTCCGGCCAGGTCGACGACGCGTGCGTCACCCGGCGGGCTGACGTTCGCGCCGACCGCCTGGATGATCCCGTCCCGAATGACGATCGTGCCTTTCTCGATCCTTCCTTTCGTGACCGTCTCGATCCGGGCGTTGGTGAGGGCCCAGGTGCCAGCTGGTGCTGGTGCCTGGGGATGGGCGTCGCGCGGCAGGACCAGCGCGACGCCCAGGAGGATGCCGCTCACGAGCGGCGGGGCGAGACGCATGCAGGGTCTCCTGGTGGTGGACGAAACGGCGGCCGGCTGGGCACGGTATCGGCCAACCGGCCGTCGATGTTACGGCGATCATACCCATGACGCTGAGTGCCGACAACGACAGACTAGTTCGCGCCCGGCCCCTTTCCCGCCAGGAATGCGTACAGCGCGTTCACTTCCTCGTCCGTGAAGTGCGAGAACCGACTCCGCGCAACGGGGGACATCATCTCCCTCTCCTTCCCGTCCTTCGGCACGCCCTCACGCATCAGCTTCGTGAACTCTGACGGCGTGTAGCCGCCCACGATCATCAAAGCAGGCGCGCCCTGAGGGTCGCCCTGGAGCCGCTCGCCGTGGCACTCGGTGCACGACGACATGGCGATGTATCGCCCGAGTGATGCCGCGTCAGGCCCCTTCGATGGGCGGGGCGCGTCGTGGGTAATGTTGCGCGGCTCCACCTCGTATTGCCCCATCGTCAGGCCAACCCGCGCAAGCAACCGCATCGAGTTCGACGGCAGCGGGTGCCCAGTCGGTTCCGGAACCGTCCGCAAATACGCGATGAGCGCGCCGAGGTCCTGGTCGTCGAGGTGATAGAACATCGACGAGGGCATCACCGCCACGCCCTGTCCGCTCGGCCGCACGCCGTGACGAAGCAGCCGCGCAAGCTCGGGGTCCGAGTATCCGCGAATTGCCTTCGGCACGTTTGGCGCAACGAGCCGGGCGATCCACGGATCGTCGAAGAACACCTTGCCCGACAAACCGGGACCGTGACATCCCTCGCACCCGCGGGTCTCGAAGATGTGGCGCCCCGCGGCAAGCGCGGTCGAGTCGGTCGGTACCATGATCGGCGCGGCGACGATGTCGAACGTCTGGTGCAGGCGGTACTCGCTCACGCCGTAGATCGCGACGCCAGCGACGATGACGAGCGTGCCGAGCGTGATACCGATCCACTTGAGCACACGTTTCACGGCGGATCTCCTCCTGAGCTCGAAGCGACAGCAAAAGGAAAAGGCGGGGCGAAACGTTTCGCCCCGCCGATCCTATACGGCGAGCCCTTCGCGTCAAGAGCGCACGTCGTGAGCGCTATGCAGCCTCCGCGTCTGGCGTCGACTCCATGAACTCGTTGATCGATGGCGCGCGACGGTCGGCCGCGAGCTCCGCCCGCAGCGCCGTTTGCAGAATCGTCGAGCCGTTCGGCCGAGCCGGCTGCCACCTGGTCCCCCGCAGCATACCGTTTACGGCGGCGCTGGCGGACCGCCAGTCCGACCGCATTTGCGGCGTCAGTCCGACTCTCGCGACCTCCTGAAGCATCATCGCGATCGCAGCCCTGACAGCGCGCGACTTCCCTGTCGCGGAGTCGTCCCGCGCGTAGCGCTGCACGATCTGCTCGATC
>Ga0207701_10001264_pt1 | contig 26689 bp, 18 predicted proteins | sample KBSSwiSSwithPhiX_FD_184294 | JGI IMG/M metagenome (GOLD analysis project Ga0207701, IMG submission 184294) | Switchgrass rhizosphere bulk soil microbial communities from Kellogg Biological Station, Michigan, USA, with PhiX - S5 (SPAdes) (version 2) | ecosystem: Environmental > Terrestrial >... | reverse complement strand
CTTTGGAATATAATTTCAGCTTTTACAGATTAGGCATTTAGTAAATGCATTTTATATTTTTAAACTCACCTTCGGTGATTAATGTTGTGCCTCTTGTTGAATAATCGGGTACACCTATTATAATTGGGAATGGGGTAAACTTAGCCGTAAAATTTCCACTTATAAATCCGTTTGAATAAGAAGTTATATTAATATTCATGACATCACCACCATAGAGTAAACCTGATTGTTGCCCATTGTATTTCATTGTGGTAATAATACCAGAGGGGTATTGATAAGTACTGTCATAAATATAATTTCCAAGAGTCAAACTATCGGATTGGATACCAAACACCCAAAAATTATTAACACCCTTTTGTCCATTAAACATATATCTTGTATGAGGAATCCCCGTGCCTTACAGTTGTTTAAAAAACACAGTATACTCCGCATCTGCAATACTAATATTTTTAATGGTTACCAGGTTTCCATTGACTTTATATTGAAATGTACCATCGGCAATGGTAGGTGTGTTATTGCCGGTACTGGGGTCCCTTGAGCAAGATGCAATAAAAATTATCCCAACTGCGATAGATAGAAATTGTTTCATTTACAATTTAATTGTAGAAGGTACATCCTTTGCAGAATCTAACTACGAATAAAGTTTGATTTGGGACACCTATTTGGGATACCATTAGGTCCATAAAAATATAAAGTCGCTGATTTACAGCGACTTGACGTGTCAATTTGTGGTTGGGGACGGCCCCGAATACTCGGGGGAACCGCCGACACAAGGATTTTCAGTCCTTTTCCGCCGCGGCCGATACCGCACCGCTGTTCAGGTAATTGCTGATAAAGAGTTTGATTTCTTCCCTTCCACGGCCTGTTTTGAAAAACTTTTCCCGGGCAATAGCTGATTCTCTGTCTCCATATGATTCAGTGTGTATCAGAATCCATGGTCTATATCGCAACGTGAACCCTCGTACCTCGCTTACATTATGCTCCAATAATCTCCTTTGTATGTCGTTGGTATAACCGACATAACTTTTACTGCCAGTCAGCGAATAGAGAACGTAGACATGCCACATAAAAAAAGACCTGTCACTATTGGTAACAAGTCTTTCGTGGTGTGGGGCGGCCCCGAATACTCGGGGGAACCGCCGACATTAAAGAAATTCTATTCTAAATTTTTCCTTTGCTATCCGCTTAAATTCTTGCAGAAAAACCTCATCTGAAATCAGATTTAGAATGAATGTTTTTGATTTCATCGATTTAATATGGCGTTCAATCTTTACGGCGTCTTCCTTTCCTACCACAGGCAGAATTAGTTTTAATTCCCAGTCTTTTGTATATGATGTGCTTGAGCCTTTGTAAAACCCATTATTATGTTGGAAGAGCCGCTCGAATGGGTCAATTGACTCACCGACATAATGCTTGTCAAAAGCTGGGGTGTATATAATGTAGACAAAGTGCATAAAATACAAAAAACCCCGTCATTTGCTGACGAGGCTTTTAATGCGTGGTGTGGGGCGGGATCGAACCGCCGACACAAGGATTTTCAGTCCTTTGCTCTACCGACTGAGCTACCGCACCTAATTTTATGTCCTATCTCCGCTTCATCAGCTTGATCTATCCCGATGTCATCGGGACCTTATTTTTCTAACACTCCTTCGTCGTGTTGAAAAACTACGGCCGACTGAGCTGCCGCACCATCAGGTCAAATCCGAATTCAAAAATCCGAAATCCGAAACCGGGGTGCAAATATATGCAGCTTTGACCTAAATATGAACATTTATGCAAGCTCATTCTCGCTCAGCCAGAGGCGTTGACATTTTCGGATTTCGAGCTTTAAGTCTTCGGATTTATTCTTAACGTGCCTTACATCCCGTACTCACTTAAAAACTTTATCCTCATGATCTTCAGCTGCTCCCAATTGAAGTTGTGGTCCGACAGTTCTTCCTGGGCTAGCTGCAGGGAAGAGGTTTCACAAGTTTTAAAATAATCAATGATCTCATCCTGGTCATTCTCATCCAGCATTTCATCAATGGCATAGTTCAGGTTAAGCTTTGTGCCGCTGGCGGCAATGGTTTCCATTTCTTCCAGCATTTCATCGATTCGCCAACCCTTGTTCTTAGCGATGGTTTCAAGCGGCACCTTCTTGTCTGTTTGCTGAATGATAAAAACTTTATTGCCACTCTTGTTTACCACACTTTTCATCACAAAATCATCCGGTCGCTGAATGTTATTTTCTTCGACATATTTAGCGATCAACTCCACAAACGGCTTACCATACCGCAATGCTTTACCCTTACTTACACCCTGGCATTTTTCCAGGTCAGTCAGTGTCATTGGGTAAAGAGTCGCCATATCCTGCAACGTATTTTCCAGGAAAATAACCCATGGAACGAGACCTACCTTTTTGGCTTGCTTCTGCCTCAGCTCCTTCAGCATCTCAAATAGCCTTTCATCGGTTGCGGAACCGGCCGCTGCCTCCGACTCCTCTTCATCATCGGCATTTGCTTCATCGTACAGGTGATTCAGCACGACTTTAAAGGAACGCGGTTTTTTCAGAAATGCCTCGCCATTCTTTGTGAATTTCAATACGCCATATTCTTCAATGTCCTTTACCAGCATACCTTCAAGCATCAGCTGGCGAATCAAAGAATTCCAAAAGAGGCTATCCTTTTCATTGCCGCTTGCAAATATTTCGAGGCCATCGTGACGGTACATTTGTATTTGTGGAGTCAGTTTCCCGGTAAGTATCCGAACAATATATTCAGCGGCAAACCTTTCATCCAGACCTTTAATAGCCTTCAATGCAATGACGGCTTCATCCTTTGCTTCTACCCTTTCCTTGGGTTGCTTGCAATTGTCGCATTGCCCACAGTTTTCAGTTTCGAACTCTTCTCCAAAATAACTTAGTAAAACCTTGCGCCGGCAAACCCCGCTTTCGGCGTAAGCCACAGTTTCGTTAATAAGTTGCGCTCCAACCTCTCTTTCGCTGAGCGGCTTATCGCGCATCAGGTGTTCCAGCTTGCTGATATCCTTGTGTGAATAATAAAGGACACATTTTCCTTCAAGTCCATCCCGCCCCGCACGACCAGTTTCCTGGTAATAATTTTCTATTGATTTGGGAATGTTATAATGTATGACAAAGCGTATATCGGGCTTATCTATCCCCATCCCAAAAGCAATGGTTGCGCAAATAACCTGTACGTCTTCGCTCAGGAATTGATCCTGCCTCTCCGTCCTGATCTTGCTGTCGAGCCCCGCGTGATAGGCTACTGCTTTTATACCATTTGCGACGAGAAGATCCGCAAGCTCTTCTGTGGTCTTCCTGTTTAGTGTGTAGATTATGCCGCTTTTGGTTTTCATGCTTTTGATAAACCGAACAATGCTTTCATCGGTTTGAGCTTTCTTTATTTTCGGCAGGATCTCGTAGTATAGATTGGGACGATTGAAAGAGGAGATAAAAATATTGGGATTATGAAGATCAAGGTTTTTGACGATATCGCTTTGCACCTTGGGAGTGGCGGTAGCGGTCAAAGCAATAACAGGCAAATCCGGGTTTATCTGGATCATCATTTCCCGGAGCCGCCGGTATTCAGGCCGGAAGTCATGGCCCCATTCTGAAATACAATGGGCTTCATCAACCGCAAAAAATGAGATCTTCAGGTCTGAAAAGAACTCCAGGTTTTCCTGTTTTGTGAGCGTTTCCGGGGCTACATAAAGAAGCTTGGTCTTACCCCGAAGCAGGTCATCATGTACTTCTTTTATTTCCTTTTTTGTAAGTGTTGAATTGAGAAAGTGGGCCACATCATCCTTACTGCTGTAACCGCGCACAAGGTCCACCTGGTTTTTCATTAACGCTATTAATGGCGATACCACGATTGCCACTCCTTCGCTCACCATTGCAGGTAATTGATAACAAAGACTTTTCCCACCCCCGGTAGGCATGATCACAAACGTGTCGTGACCCGCCAGCAACGACTCAATTACTTTTTCCTGTGTTCCTTTAAATGTTGAAAATCCAAAATGTTCTTGTAGCTCCCGGTGAAGGTCGAACCGAAGACTAACGGTTCGCTTTTTTACCAAATTGGCTTCTTTTGATGCAGAGGTTTTCTTTGAGCTGGCCTTTTTTATTGTTGATGTTCCCATTATTCAGTTGTTTCGACAAGATTCCTGCGTCACTTCCTATCCGGATGTGGAGGTATATTAAGGTACTTATTTTTAACTGATATTAACGCCGCAGGCAAATCTAGTTTTGCACATATCGATATTGTTATCAGGGTAATAAATGTTTATTCTTTCTGTATAGTAATAACTCAGGCGATGAGGTAGTGGCGATTTATTTATGGCAAGCGGTAAACAAATTTACCGGTTCTATTTTCATTTTTTATTGCTGAACCGTTAAAGTTCGGCCACTTCTATTGTACAAACACATGTTCACTACAAACCTTATTTTTGTCCCATTGCGATCGTTTGAATGAACCGACAGTGTTGACATCCAACGATTACTGATTATTAGAATGCGGAAATGCCCTTCCTTTCAGCCGGCGGAGCCAGCAACGAAGCATTTAGTATTCTAAGGAAAAAAACAGATATTTCAGGTGATCGTAACGATAACCAATAATTACTGCATGCTACATTTACATGGCTTATTAAAAAAAGGATTTATTTAATTTTTTTATTTTGTAAATGATGTATGGATACGGGTATATTGTACAATTGTAAAAACTAGAGAACAACGGTTTAGGAGTATGAAGAAACATCATTATGTCGCAATCATGGCAGGTGGGATTGGTACCCGCTTTTGGCCAATGAGCCGTACGGCTCACCCAAAACAATTCCTCGATGTGCTTGGCACTGGAAAAACGCTGATACAGGAAACGTTTGAACGCTACGCCCAGCTTGTACCGGTCGAAAACATTTATATTATCACGTCGAAGGAATACGTCGAAACCGTCAAACAACAATTGCGGCAATTACCACATGAGAATATCCTGGGCGAGCCGTCCCGAAAGAATACAGCTACCTGCATTGCCTATGTGGCATTTAAGCTCATGCAGAAAGATCCTGAGGCCCTTATGATTGCGGCACCTTCCGATAATCACATTATAGATGTAAAAGCTTTTTTGAAAACCGCAAAGAAGGCCTTTGATTTTGTTGACAGTATTAATGCTTTAGTGACTATTGGAATCAAACCCACATTTCCAAATACGGGCTACGGTTATATCCAACATGAGGATCCCGAAGTTGCACCCGGTGTGCATGAAGTAAAGACGTTTACCGAAAAACCTAACCAGGAACTCGCAGAGACATTTTTTGCCAGCGGAGATTTCCTTTGGAATGCGGGCATCTTTACATGGAAGGTTAAAAACATAATACATGCCTTTGAAAAATATCTGCCTGAGATTTACGAAGTTTTTGCTGCCGAAAAAGATAAATTAAACACCCCTGAAGAGGCTGCCGCTATCGAGAATATTTATCCGCAGTGTACCAGCATTTCCATTGATTTCGGGATTATGGAAAAAGCCGATAATGTTTATGTCATTCCGGCGGCTTTTGAATGGAGCGATCTCGGTACCTGGAACAGTGCCTGGGAAAACACAGAACGAGACAGTTCACAGAATGCGGTTTCAGGAAACAATGTGGTGATCGTGGATGCCAAAAAATGCATGATACATGTGCCGAATAATAAGCTGGTCATGCTGCAGGGCCTGGAAGATTATATTGTAGTAGACACGAAAGATGTATTATTAATTTGTAAGAGAGATAAGGAGCAGGAAATAAAAGATTATGTGGCTGAGTTGAAAAGAAATAAGGGGGATAAATTTTTATGATTAGAAGATTAGAAGATTAGCAGATGTGCGGATTTAGAAAGTTATTACATACGTAGTTACCATTTGCTAAAATTTCTTTTATGACAAAAGAGAAAATTGAGCAAAACCTGGTTTTGAAACTCACGTTTGATTTTTCCTTATCAATCATTGCATTTTGTGAACGCCTCGAGGCCGAAAGAAAGTATGTGGTAGCCCGGCAACTCCTGAAAGCAGGCACGTCTATCGGAGCTAATGCAATGGAAGCGCAGAATGCCGAAAGTAAGGCTGACTTTATCCATAAGTTCAAAATAGCAGCTAAAGAAGCTGAAGAAACACAATACTGGCTGTTATTTTGTGATTACTCAAAAACCTATCCCGATTGCAAAGAATTGATAACTGAGATTGATTCAATAAATAGTGTCATTGCCAAAATCATTTCATCTTCCAAGAGAAAGTACCCGATTAGTTACCTAATAAGCTTTTTATTTTTCTAATAAAGCACTTGCAGATTTGCTAATCTGCTAATCTGCTAATTTTCAAATTATATTTATGCACCCATATTCTCTCCACAACATTCTCTTCCTCGATATAGAAACAGTTCCTCAATTTTCAACCTACCAGGAACTGCCCGACGCATGGAAGTCTCTTTGGGACATTAAGGCCAATTATCTTATCCGGAACAAAGCTGATGAAACCTGTGAAACGGTTTATTGCCGTGCGGGTATCTATGCAGAATTCGGAAAGATTATCTGTATCAGCTGCGGATTTATAACGGGACATGGTGATCAGAAAAAACTGGTGGTTAAATCATTTGCCGGAGAAAATGAACAAATCCTGCTCCATGAATTTGCCGAAATGCTAAAGAAATGGTCGGCTCATGAACAGCGTTATCTATGTGGTCACAACGGGAAAGAATTTGATTTTCCATACCTGTGCCGGCGAATGCTTATAAACAATATTCAAATTCCTGGTATTCTAAACGCGGCTGGCAAAAAACCCTGGGAAGTAAATCATTTGGACACCATGGAGCTTTGGAAGTTTGGAGACTTTAAGAGTTATACGTCGCTTAACCTGCTTGCTCATACGCTCGATATTGATACACCGAAAGATGATATTGATGGAAGCGTGGTTTGGCAGGTTTATTGGGTTGACAAGAATCTTGAAAGGATCATTACTTATTGTCAGAAAGATGTTATAACAGTAGCACAGATATTCCTGCGCATGGCAGGGGAAACGCTGATAAAAGCTGACGATGTCGAAATAAAGAATTAGGCTTTCAGGACAACAATTCAAGAGGGCACCCCAACCGGGACGTTGCATTATTTATTCTCTTGCTAACTTTGAGTGATCATTAACTCTTTTCTCTTTAATCAGTTTATCATGCAGCGAACTAATTACTCTTCCGGTGCCAAATGGGAAGACATAGTAGGATATAGCCGTGCAGTAAGAATAGGGAACATCATTGAAGTAACAGGAACGGTTGCTGTCGATGAAAACAGCAGGCTAGTCGGCAAAAACGATGCTTACGCACAAACAAAGTTTATCATTGAAAAAATTGAAAAAGTACTACAACGGGCGGGCGCGACGCTTAAGGATGTGATACGAACAAGAATGTTTGTAACGGACATTAGCCGTTGGGAAGACTATGGCAAGGCACATGGAGAGTTTTTTAAAGAAATAAAGCCATGTACTTCCATGATAGAAGTGAAAGGATTGATTGCTCCTGAATACCTTGTAGAAATTGAAGCTACCGCAATCCTGCAATAATCCTTATTGGTTAGCAAAAATGAGCTTCGGCTAATGATTAAAGCCTGATAGGACAGGCACTCTGGCTGCTCACCCTGGGCTTACAAGGATTATCTCCACTTTGATCGTAAGTATTATGATCCCAAACAACCCCAATCTCAGAACTTCCCGCAGTATAAGAATAATTATTGTTTCCAACCTGTGAGTCATGCCCGAGCCCAATTCTTAATTTGTCCCTGGCATTATCTTTTCCTGTCAGGTTGAAAGAAACTGTTACGGCCACCGTGTTCATATCTCTGAAGTTCACACTCCCGCGATACCAAAGGCCAAGGCTTACATCGAGTTCATTTTGTGTTACCTCAAAACCTACCTGGTAGCTATTATTTTGTGCCTGCCTGTATCCAAGGGCAGCAATGCTGGACGACCATCTCCGTTCGGGGTTTGTAAAGGTGTACATGATATTTCCGCCCCATCTTACAGGCAATTGACTTCTTACCGTATCGCCCGTACCGGTAAGTGACTCATCCGGCCTGTTAATATGATGCGCGCTAAACCCGATGAGCAGGCGGCTGTTTGCATCAAGATTATAATTAAAGAATGTGCCTGCGGCAAAATCTGGATATAGCTTGCCACTATTAATTGCAGGATCAGCAGCAGAACTGGATCCCGGAATTACGCCACCAATGTCCAGCTCATCTGCAAATACAAGTTTATTGTAGTCTATCCTTGTTTGTGCCAAACCAAATTGCAGCCCACCCGTCCAAAACCATCTCGGCTGTCCGCCGTTGTCTGCCGCGCTTTCTGTACCTGCACAAACCGTATAAGCATAAGAAGCATACAGGCCTGTTTTTTTAAGATAACCTTCATTGGACCTTGTAGCCAACAAACCAATACCGCTGCTGATCGAAGGAAGAAACTTGTCAACCGAGAAAGCCATATAATTCATTTGCGACGGAATGGTCCACCACTGACGCCGGTAAACAGCGCTCACCCGCAAATCGTATTCACCGGAGCCGGTAGCAGCCGGATTCAAATTGATCGGCGCCAAATATGGTTGTGAAAAGACAGGATCCTGTGCTTTTCCGGAGAAACTTGAAAAACAAGTCAGCGCAACCACCACAGCAGCCGAAGCTATGAATGTGGGCTGTAAATCTTTTTTCATAAATACTCTATTTGATAATTGTAATGAATCCGGTCTTCAGAGGCTTGCCACTTCCAGGATATAACATTCCCTTCCATTCTGTCTCATTATTATAAATCGCTTCTATTTCCCATGTATATACATCTTGTTGTAGTGGTTGCCCATTGTATGTTCCATCCCACGCTACGTTTGGAGCACCATCGGGACTTAGGCTTGTAGTTTCAAATATTTTTTGTCCCCAGGTAGTATAGATGCGCAGCCTGTATTTCCTGAGTCCTTTACCCAAAGGCAGGAACTGGCGAAGGCTGTAATTGCTGCATCCAAGGCACATGGCATTTGGCACCTGCAGATAGCCCGGGACATATAATATGGAAACAGTAACGGAATCCGATGCGATGCAACCCGTTGAAAAATCACTAACCTTCAGTTTAACGTTATAGGTTCCGGTATCGCCGTATTGATAAGTGATCTCCTGCCCATTTCTCGTTTGTTGTGAACGATCACCCATATCCCATTGATATGTCTTGTCAGGGTCGGAAGGCGCGAGATCCTTAAATGTAAATTGGTAATCCGGTTGATGCAATACTTGCGATGGACCCACACTGATATGAGGTGTCGGTATCGGATTTATAATCACCTTTGCTGTCTGAGAAGTATCGCCGCATTCTCCAATAGTTTGAGCAACAACTTTAATATTAAATACTTCCGGTGCAGTAATGCTCAACGGCGCCTCAAAACGATAGGTAAACGGGTTAGCGGTACCTTCTACGCGGTCGTTGACAAACCATTTATAAGTAATCGGATCACCGCCGGCATGAGTGGTTAGCGCACTAAAATTAACCGTTGTATCATGTTCACAGGTGCTGATCAACAGCGGTTCAAATTCGGCACGCGGGGTATTGTATGTACTAAATTCATACGTGGCTGTATCTGTGCATCCGGTTGCTGTATGCACAACCATGCGGACAGAATAAGTGCCGGCTTCATTGTATACATGAGTAGCGGTCGCTCCGTTTATTTTGAATTCTTTTTGTGCGGTACTGCTATCATAGATTGTCCACTCAATCAAATCCGCACCGGCTGCATTCCCGGCATTTAATCGCAATGTATACGGTACACAGGAGCGCCCCGGCTCTACATTGATGACCGCTGGAATTTTGTTCATGATCACCACCGGTTTTGTCGTGGTATCTGTACAGACAAATCCGGCGGTGTTTACTCGCTGCGCTACAAGCATAACGTTATACGTGCCGGCTTCAACGTAGCTATGCTGACCGCTGGAAAACGATGACGTTGTGCTGTCGCCCCAAAGCCATTCGAATGAATTTGCGTTTATTGAGCGATTGGTAACCGCTACTGGATGACCGGTGCACGATTGCAACGCTCCAAGGTCGAAGGACGCAACCGGAGCATCAAATACCTGCACCGATCGTTCTATTGTTGTGTCAGAGCAATCATTTTTTAACCTGATCGTGACTTTATAATCTCCTCCTTTCACAAATATGTGTGTAACACTGCCCTGGCTATTTGGTGTTGTCACAAGTGGAGTACTGTCACCAAAATTCCATGTTATCTCGGTAGCTCCAATGCTGCTGTTCGCAAATGTTACCGCGTGTGGTGCGCAGCCGGCCAATTCATCTCCATTGGCCGCAATGAATGGTTTGATCGTGTTCGGCGACACGACAATATTGAGCATTTGAGTGTCACGGTTACAACGATTTTCTGCTATTAACCTTAGTGTAAAAGTCTGGATACTTCCGGTTGAATACGTATGATCGAAGTTGGAACCAAGTGCATACGTTGTGTCTGTTTGACCGTCACCAAAATCCCAGTAGTAAGTATGATTATCGCCGAGCGACGTATTGGTAATTGAGAATGTAAACGGCGAACAGCCTCTTGTCGTATCAACACCGAATTTTGCCTTTGCTTCGGCAAATACTTTTACACTATCCCTGAAATAACTGGTATCACAACCGTTGAACGCTTTTAATACAACTTTATAAACGGTATCCCTGTATGATGCGCTTGCATTAAACGTGACAGGCCCAGGTTGGATATCATCCGAAGCAGTTCCGTTTCCAAAGTCCCACCTGAATTGCGCACCGGCCGGCATTGTAGATGTATTTGTAAACGCAACACTGAGTGGTGCGCACGAACTATCCTTGTCTTTGGCAAATGACGCCACTACATTTGGAATTGCTTTAAATATTTGTTCGACGCTGTCGGCCGGGCAACCTGCGTCACTCAGCACAACCAGCTTGATCGTCGTTTCAACTCCCGGTTGAGTAATGACATAGGATGGTACTTCTCCTGTTGTATTCGATCCTATCAATACGTCATTAGCATACCAGTTGTATATAGCATTTCCACTGGCGAAGGGAACGGGCGTAATCAATGATGTTATGTCAAGCGGGGAACATTTTACAGTTACCGGGGCAAGGAATTCAGCCTTTGGTTCAGGCGCCACAGTGACGGTGACCGTTTGCTGTCCTGAGCATCCATTTGCCAATGTTCCAACTACAGTGTAGGTCGTCGTGAGTCCGGGAATAGATATTACCGTTGGAGTCGTGGCAATATTTAATGTTTCCCCTGGCGTCCATAAATAATTATCAGCTCCATTAGCCGTGAGCTGCACACTGCTTCCAACACATATTTTTGGGGTTGCAGGGCTAACGGTTACCAGCGGGCTTCTCTTCACCGTTATTTTCACTGAATCGGTTTTGCTGCAATTGTCAGCCAATGTAGCAGTGACAAAGAAAGTATATGTAGTATCGCTCGCAGATCCCGTATAATTCAATACAGCCATGGGATTGGCCACCGTTGGATCGCTTAATAATTCGGCCGGGCTCCATTGATACGTGAAATTGCCGGGCCGGCTTGCAGTTAATCCCAACGGCACGTATTCGCCGCTGCAAACTGTAGTGTCATTACCTGCAACGGCATCAGGAAGTGGTATAATATTTACCGTTGAATACGCAGTATCGCTCATCATGCAACTGCTGTCTGTTACAACCAGGCGAATGGAATGTGCACCAATTTCATTATACATTATACCGCCGGGCAAAGAATCATTTGATGCTTCGGGGCTTCCATTTGTAAACTGCCACTGGTATGCAAACGGTCCGGTTGAATAGCAACTCGTAACAATTGCGGCAGGGTTGATATTGCTGCTTGCGCAAATAGCATTTATTTCCTGTATGATAGCTTTTGGCGGCGCCTTTACATAGAATGTATCCGTAGCGATGGCTGCAGCACAGCTTGAAGTGACCCCTTTCACAGATAACCGTACTATATATCGTCCCGGTTTAGTAAACATTAAAGAAGGCGATCTCGAGATAAAATTGCTGCCGTTTACAAATGTGTATGGTGTGCCGTCTGCGATAGCACAATTTTCGGGATCGCTGTAGGTTATGGTCCACCTGTATTCATCGCCCTGGCAACCACCCTTTGGAGAAGTATTATTCATGTCAACCTGTGAAGGGCCACAACTTGACTTCTTGCTCATCGTGAACGAAGCTTCAGGAGGAGTGCGCACGCAAATCGTGCTAAAGGTGCTGTCCATGCCACAGCGTTCGTTATACAGGTAAATCTTTATAGTGTAAATTCCGGTTTCAGTAAACCTCACGTTTAATGCATTACTTCCATCTGTCCATTTGGAGCCGTCTGCAATGTTATTATTTAACGAGCCAAATTTTCCGGTATTTATTATATAGCCGGTAGCAGGCACTATGTCCCATACTTTCCTGCCGCTTTCCGAACAGGTTGCCGTGAAATTCGGTCCCGGTGTGATCACGTTACCAAAACCAGAATTGTTCACAATGTTGACATTCGTGTTTACACAAATTACCGGCGATGCGACACTGATGCTGGGTCTCGGTTTTCCCGATACATAAATCGGAACCACTGATGCACTGTTTGATCCGCACGGATTCTCGATAGTCAAGTATGCCCCAAATGCATTGATGTAAGATTGCAATCCATTATTACTCGTAAATGAACATGAGCCCACATCGAAATAATGCCCTACTATTTCGGGGGGAGCATTTTTGAATACCTGGTTGGCTGAACCGTCGTTAATAAAGAAAGTGTACGAGGTCCCGGGAGGATTATTCTCTACGTTGGTGATCGCAAAGCGAAGCGAATCGGATGAACATATATCTGTGTTACCCAGGCTGGCGAGACCGCCGGCCGGAACTGTCCCAAGAAACACAATGTATTTTTTTATGCCAATACAACCATCTTTCCCTGTTACGCTAACCGTCATCGTACTGCTGCCAATTTTAAATGTGTGGTCAATCACTATATCAGTTGGCCAGGTAGTAAAGGTTGTATCCGGCGAGCCATCGCCCCAGTTGATATTGTAAGAGGCATTGTTGCCAGGAGTAGTGGTTTGATTATTGAACTTAAAATTGTAGAAAGGGATGTTATTGCACTTTTTGAAAGTTGAATTGCCATTAAACGGTTCGAAGAGAACAGTTGGGTCCGCACTGCCAATTGCTGCATCGGCTACTTTACGGATCGTAAGAGTTTTCGTAATGGAATCTGAACACGCATTGATATTGTTCACTACTAATTTCACCGGGAATGTTTGTGAGCCAGGCATCCCGACTGCTGACAAAAACTGGTGAGAAGGATTTAGTTCATTACTGGAAGTTCCGTCGCCAAATGTCCACGTAAAACTGAGTGGTTCACCCATCGCAGATGCATTGGCGAATTGAATGGGTTCATTACCGCATACATTATCCGGAGAAAAACTAAAACTTGCCTGTGGTTTGACGTCAGAAACGTTGACAATGACATACATCGAGTCGGTAAAAACTCCGGTTCCTATATATTGAAACGTCGTATCGTAACCAACGGTATTATAAAAAATGCTGAAAGGGCCGATGCCACTACGGGATGAAGGCAGGCCGCTGTTAAACTGCCAGTTGATATTCATAGTACCCTGGGCAGTGCTTTGGTATAATATACCACCGCCACGGCAGACGTTAATCGTATCTCCGTTCTTTAATACTTTTCCATTGGCACGTATCCCGGCAATAACTTGCGCGTTGCTTGTAAATCCAAAAAGCAACGACATGACAAGACAAAGCATGGACATGCTTAGTTGACACCTGTGGTACATTGTTTTTGTTTTCTAGAAATTCAGGATACCCGGTTGGGCAATCCTAGGTATTGGGGATTTGCCAAAAAAGAAGGCAAACACAAAATATAAAATGAATTGTGAAAATCATAGCTTTTTGAAAAAAAATTAGAACGACAACACAGTATGCCCTCAAAGTGTAACAATACGGCTGGTCCAATATCACTTATTTGATTCACCGCCGGGGGCGATTGGATCGCACGAGGTATAGTATTTCAAAACCGGATAGGACAGGCACTTTGACTACTAACCCTGGGTTTACATGGATTGTCAACATTTTGATCGTAAGTACTATGGTCCCACACAAATCCAATTTCTGAACTCCCGGCAGTATATGAATAGCTATTGTTGCCAACCTGGGCATCATGAGCCAAACCAAGCCTTAATTTGTCTTTATTATTGTCTTTACCCGATAAGTTAAATGACAGCGTGAATGCGACCGTGTTCATATCTCTGAAATTAACACTGCCACGATACCAAAGGCCCAGGCTTAGGTCCAATTGATTTTGAGTTATCTCTATTCCCGTCTGGTAACTATGATTATTGGCTTGCTGGTAACCCAGGAATGCGAGACTGTATGACCAGATTCTTTCAGGGTTGGTATGACTATACATGAGGTTAGCGCTCCACCGCACTGGTAGCTGGCTCCTTGTTGTGTCGGATGTAGAAGTAAGTGATTCATCCGGCCGGTTGATATGATGACCGCTCAGGCCTGCGAGCAGCCGACTGTTATTCGAAAGGTTGTAATTAAAAAACATTCCAGCCGCAAAATCCGGGAAAAGGTTACCATTGTTAACGGGAGGGTCTGCTATGGATACCGACCCCGGAATCACGCCGCGTATATCTAATTGGTCGGCAAAAACAAGCTTATCATAGTCTATGCGGGCCTGCGCAACTCCAAACTGAAGCCCTCCAGTCCAAAACCATTTGGGCATACCGCCATTCTCCGCTGGGCTGACAGTTCCTGCACACACCGTATAGGCATATGAAGCGTATACCCCGGTTTTCTTTAAATAGCCTTCGTCCGATTTGGTGATCAGTAAACCTATGCCGCTGCTTATAGTTGGAAGGAACTTGTCAATCGAAACGGTCATGTAATTCATTTGCGACGGAATGGTCCACCATTGCCTCCTGTAGAGGGCACTTACCCTAAGGTCATGCTCGCCTGTTCCCGTAGCAGCGGGGTTGAGATTAATGGGCGACAGGTAAGCCTGTGAAAAAACAGGATCCTGTGCTTCGCCGGCGAGCCACATACAACATGTGACAGCCACTAATAAGAGGCTTTTACATGTCATAATCTTTCCCCAGATTTTTTTTCTCATTTTCCATTACTTTATAACCGTTATAAATCCGGCTTTCACAGGTTTGTTTTTTCCAGGGTACATCATTCCCTTCCATTCTGATCCATTCCTGAATTGTCCTTCAATTTGCCAACTATATACGTCCTGCTGCAGTACTTTTCCGTTTAATGTGCCATCCCATGGCACGTTCGGTGATCCATCTGCATCGAGACTTGTTGTTTCAAATATTTTTTGTCCCAGCGTTGTATAAATTGTCAGGCGGTATTTTTTCAATCCTTTGGCCAATGGCAGAAAATAACGCACGCTTTGATTGCTGCATCCCGGGCAAATTGCGTTGGGCACTTGTATATAACCCGGTACATACAGGATAGTAACACTAACGGTGTCTGTACCTGTACAACCAGACTCATAATCTTTTACAACCAACTTTACTTTATAAGTTCCGGTATCTCCGTATTGATAAGTGACCTGCTGTCCGTCTCTTGTTTGCTGGGACCGGTCGCCCATGTACCAGGTATAGATCATATTGGGATTGGAAGGAGCATTGTCTCTAAACATAAATTCATAATTGGGCTGCTGCTGAACTAATGCCGGGCTTACCTGGATGTCGGGGTCCGGGATTGGATTCAAAATGACTTTGCCGGTAACTGACGATGCCTGGCCGCAACCGCCTCCGTTTTGCGCTTCAAGACGGATATTGAATTCCTTTGGGGTAGTGTTGCCTGCCGTCGTTGTAAACTGATGAGTAAAAAGATTGGAGCTGCCCTCTAATTGATTATCGACATACCATTTGTAAATAATGGTGTCGTCACCTCCCGAAATGGTCGTTGCAGTGAACGTAATGGTGGTATCATTTCCGCAGACATTGGTCAATGCAGGATCCAATACGCTGACCGGTGTTCCCAACACGACAAATTGATGATATGCTGTATCTGCGCAGCCCGCTGCAGACTGAACAATTAATGTTATAGAATACGATCCCGGCTTGTCAAAAACATGAGTTGCAGTGACACCAGTAACATGAATTTCATTTGGAACTGCGCTGCTGTCGTAAATAATCCATTCTACCAGTGTCGCGCCGGTTGTATTGACGGCGTTTGCTTGTAATGTGTAAGGCGCGCAATTGCTGCCAGGAGCTACAGTTATTTGAGCCGGAATTTTGTTAATTACTTCGACCGATTTTACAATAGTGTCTGTACAAACAAAACCGGATACGTCAGTTCGCTGTGTGACCAGCGTTATGTTATAATTACCAGGTGTAGCATATACATGCTGACCGCTTTCAAAAGTGGACGTTGAACCATCGCCCCATTGCCAGTCGTAACTCGTTGCATTAAGAGATTTATTTGTTACCGATAACGTCTCGCCGGTGCATATTTTGGCGCCCGATAAATCAAAGTCCGCAACTGGGCTTTCATATGTTGTTACAGTTACTGACTGGTCCGCAAAGCAACCATTGGCAAGGGTGCCGCGAACCGTATAAATCGTGGGTGTTATTGGTTTGGCTATCACCTGCGCTGCAGTTGTGCTGTTCAATGAATCAGCCGGCGTCCAGGCATAGGACGTAGCACCACTCGCGGTTAAGATGACACTTGAACCATTGCAGATTTCCGCCGAAGCCGGAATGACGGTCACGATAGGTTTCGGCTTTACAGTAATTTTTATCGAATCTGTCTTGGTGCAATTTGCTCCCTGCGATATAACTGAATAGTAAGTATAGACGGTATCATTAGCCGAACCATTATAGGTTAACGTGACCTGTGGGTTTGCGCTGGTGGCATCATCAAGCCCGGTGACAGGGCTCCACTGGTATGTGACACCCGCAACAGCTGCTCCTCCTAATGATAAAGTTTCTCCACTGCATATCGTAGTGTCATTTCCAACTATTGTATTCGGCAATGGCATGACAGTAACAGAAGTATTGACGGTCGTTGACGACATACAACTGCTGTCGGTTATTATGAGTTGAATTGGAAATGTTCCCGGTGCTGGGTAAGAAACACTGCCAGGCAATGAATCGGTTGAAGAGGCAGGAGAGCCGCCAGTGAACGTCCATTGGTAACCCCAAGGTCCCGTTGAATAACAACTGTTGATTTCAACAACAGGAAAAATATTGTTAGCTACGCACACTGAAGGTAAGGCAGGCATATTCGTTTTCAACGGGCCGTTTACATAAAACGTATCGATTAAGATACCATCGGTACATCCAATGCCAGGATCTATAGATTTCACCGATAATTGAATGATATAACGACCAGCGGCAGTGAATGACAATGACGGAGATTTAGTAGTGTCCGTCGTTCCGTTTATAAACGCATAGGTCGGATCTCCTGGATTTGCACACCCCATCGGATCGTCATACGAAATGTTCCATAAATATTTGTCGTCAGCAACCGGGCATTGGTTAAGCGGCGATGTATTTGTGAAATCAACTACGGCAGGTCCGCAACTATATTGCTTGCTCATAGTAAACGCAGCTTGTGGCGGATTTCGAATACACACTGTGGTGACCGTGCTATCCATCCCACAGCGTGCGTTGCCGACATAGATTTTTATGGTGTAAACGCCTGCGTTAGTGAATTGAATGTCCAGCGTATCAGCAGCGTCGGTCCATACAGCCTGGTTGGTCGAATTTCCATTTAATGAACCCAGGGTTCCTGAAGCAAGTATAAATCCGGTTGAAGGTGTAATGGACCAGACATTCTTTCCTTTTTGTTCGCACAGTGAAGTGGCCCCACCAGTCGGGGTAATCATGTCTCCAAAACTTGACGTATTGATGATGGTGACATTGCTGTTAGTGCATGCAGAAGTAACTGATGTGTTGATAGCAGGAATTGGTTTTGAAGAAACATAAATGGGAACGACGTTGGCACTCGCTACGCCACAGGCGTTTTGTATCAGGATATAACCACCAAAGGCATTTGTAAATACGTCGGTACCATTGTCACTTAAAGAAGAGCAGGAACTTTTTGTAAAGCGATGCCCGATGATCGCGGGTGGAGGATGCTGAAACACCTGCGATTCCGAACCGTCGTTTATGTAAAACAAGTATGAAGTTCCCGCAGAATTGAGTTGAATGTCTGTCAGATTAATGCTCATTGAATCGCCAACACAGAATGAATTGCTGCCGGTGGCGTTTAGTCGTCCATACGGGAAGGTTCCTACGTAAACGTTATATTTTTTTATTCCAATGCAGCCGGAAGTTCCGGTCACGCTCACTGTCATCAGGCTGTTGCCTTCCGGAAAAGTGTGATTGATAATATTGCCCGCAGGCCAGTTCGCAAAAGTAGTATCAGGGGCTCCGTCACCCCATTTAATATTGTAGGACGTATTTATTGCTGTGGTGGTAGAAGCATTATCAAATTTGAAGTTATGCTGGGGATCTCCCTCGCAATACCTGAAAGTTGTAAGATCATTGTACGTCACCACGGTGACTAATGGATCAGTTTTCGTAATTGTGGCGTCGGGTACACTTCGAATGGTTATTGTTTTGGAAATAGAGTCAGTGCAAAAACTGGAATTGGTAACAATTAATTTTACCTGGAAGGTTTGAGTGCCACTGGAACCTACTGCAGAAAGGAATTGGTGTGTAGGATTCTGATCCATACTTACAGAGCCGTCGCCAAATTCCCAATAATTATTGTACGGTTCCCCGTTTATCGAAGTGTTGGTAAACTGGATAGTTTCATTCCCACAGGCATTGTTCGGAAGAAAATCAAAGCCAACATTTGTTTTCACGTCGTCAACCCTGACGATAATAAACATCGAGTCAGCAAAAACTCCGGTGCCAACCGTTTGAAACGTGGTATCAAAGCCGTTAGTATTGTAAGTTATACTGAAGGGACCTGCGCCGCTGGCAGTGGAAGGCAGTCCGTTTTTAAAGCGCCAGTTAATGATTGGAGAACCCTGGGCCGTACTTTCGTATAAAATGCTGCTGCCGCGACAAATGTTAATCGTGTCCCCATGAACCATCGCCCTCCCGTTGGCATTTATCCCGGCTAAGACCTGTGCATGACTGGCATAACACAGGGTCAGGATGCCAACGCAACATAACAATAATGTTGTGCGTAGTTTTTTAGGGTTCATTCGTAAAATACTTGAAAGGCAGGTTACCCGGCCGGGCTTCCCAGGAAATTGGCTTTAACCAGAACAGGAATACCCCACAATATATTAAAACCTAAAATGAATTCAAATGTTATGCAGGTAAATAAAAAAAGTTTTGCATCGTAAATTTATCATACGGAGTTTTACGATGATACTTTTATATAAAGCATGGATATTGAGCAAATAAGAGATTATTGTTTATTGAAAAGAGAGGTGAAGGAAGAGACGCCCTTTGGGCCGGGAACCCTGGTTTTCAAAGTGAGCGGTAAAATTTTTCTACTCCTGAGCCTCGACAGTGAAGAATTGCGGTTTAATATAAAATGCGATCCTGACAAAGCAATTGAATTGAGAGAAGAATTTTTTTGTGTCTTACCCGGTTATCATATGAACAAAAAGTACTGGAACACCATTATAGTTGATGGATCGGTTTCTTCTTCCAAACTCAAAGAGTGGATTGATCATTCATATGACCAGGTAGTGCTGGGTTTACCCAAAAAACGCAGAGCAGATTTTGGGCGATAAAAGCCGTATTCTTGTAATTTTTGTTCTGTGGCTGGCTGCTAAAAACCGATTCCACCATGAACTTGGATTTCGATAGTTTTGCGGACTATTTTCAAAGGCACAAGTTTGATTTAGGTATTTAAATTCTGCGGAATAAGTTATGATCCAATTTGAACGATTTAAGATTGCTAATGGCCTGCGGGTTATTGTTCACCGGGATGCATCAACGCCCATGGTGGTGATGAATATCATGTATGATGTAGGGGCAAGAGATGAAGACCAGGAGCGCACCGGTTTTGCTCACCTGTTTGAACATCTTATGTTTGGCGGATCTGTACATATTCCCAATTATGATGAGCCATTACAGATGGCAGGTGGTGAAAATAATGCTTATACTACCAATGATCTCACCAACTATTACCTGCATTTGCCTGCCGAAAATTTGGAGACGGCATTCTGGCTTGAAAGCGACCGCATGCTTTCCCTGGCATTTGATGAAAAAAGCCTGGAAGTACAGCGTAAAGTGGTCGTAGAGGAATTTAAGGAACATTATCTCAGCAAACCGTATGGCGATGCATGGCACAAGATGAGAGAGCTGGCTTATCATGTTCATCCTTATCGCTGGATGACTATCGGTAAGGATATTTCGCATATCGAAAAAGCGCAACTGAAGGATGTTAAAGAATTTTTCTCAAAATATTATTGCCCGGTTAACGCTGTAATGGTACTGGCGGGAAATATCACGGTTGAAAAGGCAAGAGAATTAACTGAAAAATGGTTTGGAGATATTCCGGCAGGAACGAAATATGAACGAAAGCTTCCGCAGGAACCTGAACAAAAAGAGGAACGAAGGTTAACAGTACGGACAAATGTTCCGTTGGACGCCTTGTATAAATGCTGGCATATTTCTGAACGACTTGACAAACGATACTACATAGCGGACCTGATTACGGAAATTCTGAGTGGCGGAGGCTCATCAAGGTTGTATCAATCATTGGTCAAAGAGAAGAAACTGTTTAGCAATATTGAATGTCATCATTTTGGAAGTTCAGATGCGGGATTGCTCGCGATTGAAGGGAAATTGGTGAAGGGTGTCAGCATTGAGGATGCGGAAGCAGCCGTAGAAGAGGTTTTGAATGGATTAAAAGAAAAACAGGTTGAAGAAACAGAACTGCAGAAAGTGAAGAATAAAACCGAAAGCATGATTGTGTTCGAAGACATGAGCGTTGTGAACCGCGCAAACAGTCTTGCTTATTACGAATTGTTGGGCGATGCTGCTATGATGAACGATGAATTGGAAAAATATGCAGCCATCACAACTGAGGAAATTTTGACCGAAAGCAAAAATATTTTTACAAAAGAGAACAGTAATACAATATGGTACCTGGCAGCCAAGTAAGCACAACACGCAAAGGAGTCAACAAAGTGGACAGGAGAATAGCGCCGCCCATAACAGATGCAGTTCATTTTGATCTGCATTTAAAACCATACACTAAGTTGACGCTAAAGAATGGGATTAATGTATACGCGGTAGAAGCCGGTCCCGAAGAGGTAATGTCCGTGGAATGGGTATTTTACGCAGGCAACTGGTATGAAGACCGAAATCTGGTGGCCGCATCCACCAACCTTTTGCTAAAGAACGGAACATCATCAAAAACTGCTTTTCAAATAAATGAACATTTTGAGTATTATGGTTCCTATCTTAACCGCAGCTGTCATAGCGAAACGGCAACGATGACCCTGCACTGCCTGACAAAGCACATAAACGAGCTACTACCCGTTGTAAGAGAATTATTGACTGATTCGGTTTTTCCGGAAGAGGAATTGGCAATTGCCCGCCAAAACATGAAGCAGCGTTTAAAGGTGAATCTTAAAAAAAGTGATTTTGTTGCGGGAAGACTTATTGACGTTTACCTCTATGGCGAAAACCATCCATATGGGCGGTATAGCAGTGATGATGCTATTGATGCATTGACAAGAGATGAGCTTTTGCAATTTTATAAGAAGTGTTACCTGGAGGGTCAGTTCGTAATGTTTGTCGCCGGACGTTTACCGGCAAACCTTGAACGAATATTGAATGATCAGTTTGGCGATCTTTCCAACAAATCAGTCACGGAAAACCAATTTGCGATCACACCCGCAATGGAAAATAAATTCCGCATCACCAACGACCCCGATGGCGTACAGGGATCAATACGTATGGCAATGCCTTTTGTCAATCGCCATCATCCTGATTATTTGCCCGCGCAGGTATTGAACACGTTGCTTGGAGGTTTCTTTGGTTCAAGGTTAATGGCCAATATTCGTGAAGACAAAGGTTTCACCTACGGCATTCATAGTTATTTTCAGAATCATATGCACAACGTAGCCTGGATGATCAGCACGGAAGCAGGTAAAGACGTTTGCGAAGCAACGATTGCCGAAGTATATAAAGAAATGAATCTGCTTCGCGAAGAGCCGGTTGATGAGGAAGAACTTTTACTGGTGAAAAATTATTTGATTGGTACTGCGCTCGGCGATCTTGACGGTCCATTCCATATCATCGCAAGGTGGAAGAGCATTATTCTGAATAAGCTGGAAGAAAATTATTTTGACCGCTCAGTAGATATAATAAAAAAAATATCGCCTGGCCAGATTCAAGAGCTGGCGGTTAAATACCTCAATCCCGAAAATTGCTATGAATTAATCGTGGTATGATCCAGCAAAACCAGGCAATAGGTTCCTAGGGTATTTTTTTAAGAATAGGATCGAGTTTCCCTTTTAACTTTTTTCCCGGCGTGAATCGCTTAGCGAGCGTAATGTGGAACTCGCCGGTTTTGATCCGGTATTCGTAATTGGACGATTTACCTTTGGCATCAGTGGAATTTTTCAACCATGAAATTGTTGCGGCCCATTCATTGTTGTTGTATCCTGCCACCGCGCGGAATGTAGCATTGGGACTTATACTTGTGCGGGTGGCCGAACTTGTATCGGTCGACTCTTTCACCATACTGAGGTCAGCATTAAAAGTCAGGCTACCGGTAGCAAAGAAATTTTCACGCCATACCGCTGTATACGCATAGCCTGCGCCCGGGCCGAGTTCCAATAACCGAATTCTTTCTATGCCCTGCTGCGGATAATAATCACCCAGGCGCGCCGGAACCAATGCACTGTCGCCCTTTACTGTTCCATAATAGATTTCTGCGCCAAGCAACACCGAACCTGCCGATTTTTTTTGCCATTCATTTTGCAAAAAACCTGCGCGGTACGAAAATTTATCGCCATTCAGGAGGCGGTATACAGATGTTCCAAGCAGGCTCACTTTTACATCCGGTCGTGTATAGTAATATTTATCGGCCGTACCTTCCGGACCGCCTGTTGAAAAATAGTAACCTTTATAAAACTGGAGATAGATATCGGTAACCCAATGCCGGGTGTACAAGTGCGTCTGAAAATCCAGGGACTTTGTTTTGCCCTTTTCATCTTTCTTCGGATTTAAAAATGGAAATGCATAGCCAAAACCAATTGATAAGGCTTTATAACTGGCATTAATACCCATTGACGTGAGGCTATTTGGACGATACCGGATCGCTTGAATTCCTTCCGGACCCTGCATCTCAAAAGAGGTTTTTTTCTTGGAAATATAAAGACGCGTGGTAAGCTGTTCTTCAAAGGTTATGAAATAATCACCTGCTTTGCTAGAATCTTTAACCTGGGCCCCCGTTTTTTGCGGCAGCAGCAAGACACAGCATATCATTAAGGACAGGATTTTGTGCATGGCGTAAGATAGCCAAAAAATAGTGCCAATCTGAAATGTTGTATTGATTTGAATGGATCGTTCGCGAAAAAAAGTATTGATACGATGTAAATTTTATGCAAATTCAGCACAACACAGGCTGGCTTGGTAGTTAAGCCTGAATCATTGAAATTCGCACTATGCGCTTTGACAGAAAGGACATATCCAACGTACAGCTCAACAGATTTTACCGCCACCTGCTTTATCCCCGATTGATCGAAGAAAAAATGCTGATCCTCCTTCGGCAAGGAAAAATTTCCAAATGGTTTAGCGGAATCGGCCAGGAAGCCATTGCCGTAGGAGCTGCGCTGGCACTGCAGGAAGACGAATGGATCATGACGTTGCATCGCAACCTGGGTGTTTTCACTACACGCAAAATGCCCCTGAGTAAATTATTCATGCAATGGCAGGGTGCGCAGGATGGTTATAGTAAGGGAAGGGAAAGAAGTTTTCATTTTGGTAGCCGTGAACACCATATCTGTGGCATGATCTCTCATCTTGGACCGCAGTTAGCTATCGCAGATGGCATTTCACTGGCACATAAACTCAAAGAGGAAGAAAAAGTTTCATTGGCATTTACAGGAGAAGGAGGAACCAGTGAAGGCGACTTTCATGAAGCATTGAATGTAGCGGCAGTTTGGGATTTGCCGGTTATTTTTCTGATTGAAAATAACGGGTATGGATTAAGCACTCCTATAGATGAACAATATCGGTGTATCAGCCTTATAGATCGTGCAAAAGGATATGGCATGGAAGGCGTGCAGATTGATGGGAACAACGTGCTGGGAGTTTATGATACGATCAAAGGTGTACGTGACTATTGTGTCAAATACCAGAAGCCGTATTTAGTTGAAGCCATGACTTTCCGCATGCGCGGACATGAAGAGGCTAGCGGTACCAAATATGTTCCGCAACATCTTTTTGAATTATGGGAAAAGAATGATCCCATCAAAAACTTCGAAGAATTCTTACTGAACCAGGAGGTTTTAGAACAGGAAGAAGTTGATAGCATACGGGCTGAATTAAAAGAAAAAATTGAAGATGAACTTGCGATAGGCATGAAACCTTCGCCCCTGGTGATTGATACGGAAGAGGAAATTAATGATGTGTATGCCGCAAAAATTCGAAATCCCGCGACTGCCGGAGGCTTCCCGCAAGGGCAACCGAAATCGGACGTAAAGGTCATCGATAATTCTGATGTGCGTTACAACGCCGACGGAATCGTAACTGCAGACATGCGTTTTATCAATGCGATTAAAGACGCATTGCATCAAAGCATGGAAGTTCATTCTAATCTCGTACTGATGGGCCAGGATATTGCGGAGTATGGCGGAGCATTCAAAATAACAGAAGGATTTATTGAAGAGTTTGGGAAGGGTCGGGTAAGAAATACACCTCTTTGTGAAAGTGCCATTGTAGGAACTGCTTTGGGATTAAGTTTGGAAGGATACAAGAGTATGATGGAAATGCAGTTTGCTGATTTTGTAACCGTGGGTTTCAACCAGATCATAAACAACCTTGCCAAAATTCATTACCGCTGGGGACAAAATGCAGACGTGGTTATCCGGATGCCGGCTGGTGGCGGTGTGGGTGCCGGACCCTTTCACAGCCAAAGCAATGAAGCATGGTTTGTACACACCCCCGGTTTGAAAGTGATTTATCCGTCTTCACCGGCAGATGCAAAGGGCTTGCTCATTGCTGCTATTAATGATCCGAATCCTGTTTTATTTTTCGAACACAAAGCATTGTATAGAAGCGTAAGCGGTCCTGTACCACAGGATTATTATGAAATTGAAATTGGCAAAGCCCGACATGTAAGGGAAGGTGACGACCTTTGCATAATTACTTACGGTTCCGGGGTTCACTGGGCAGAAGACTATGCTGCAATGCACCCCGAAATATCTGCCGATATACTTGATTTGCGAACGCTATTGCCGCTCGATTATCATGCAATACGTGCAGCGGTACAAAGAACAGGAAGGATAATCATTCTGCATGAAGATACACTCACGGGTGGCATTGGAGGTGAGATCGCCGCATGGATAGGCGAACATTGTTTTGAGCTGCTCGACGCACCGGTGTTGCGCTGCGCATCATTGGATACGCCTATTCCTTTTAATATTGAACTGGAAGATAATTTTTTAGCAAAGTCAAGGTTGGAAGAAACGGTCGAAAAACTGCTGAATTACTAGGTCATAAAATACTGCCATGACAAACGATGAAAAAGCAAGACAGGTCGTTGACAAAATGATGAAGGATGATCTTTTTAGCCAGTGGCTGCAAATAGAAGTATTGGATATTAGGGAGGGTTACAGTAAAATCAAAATGATCGTTAGAAAGGAAATGGTAAATGGATTTGGCATTGCACACGGAGGGATTGCATTTTCATTTGCAGACAGCGCCTTTGCTTTCGCCTGCAACAATCGCAATAATCTCTCTGTTGCGCTGGATACTGCGATTAATTTTACCAAACCTGTTCACGTGGGCGATCAATTGGTTGCAGAAGCCAAAGAAGTACACAATGGAAGGTCAACAGGACTTTATCATATCACCATTACTAACCAGGCGAATCATTCTGTAGCATTTTTTAAAGGCACATGTTACAGGACGGGAAAAACATTGTTGTCATAGTGTTTTTATTGTTTGAGAAACTTTTTCTTCTAATAGGTTAGCTGCATTTTTTATCGCTTGCTCCTCAGTCGTAAATTCATCCGTAAGTGCAACTATTGTTTTCAGACCCAATTTTTCGGATTCCATGAGTTCTATTTTGCCGCAGAATGCGATACAATCCAGTCCATGTTTTTTTGCCAGCGAGGCAATACGACCCACAACCTTTCCTGCACTGCTTTGGCTGTCGATCTTTCCCTCGCCCGTTATCACTAAGCTTGCATTAGAAAGAGATTCCTCAATTTTACTTGACTCAATTATCAGATCAATGCCATTTTTTATATCGACTGCAAAAAAGGGCAACAATCCGGCGGCAAGCCCGCCCGCTGCCCCAGTACCGGGAATATTTGAAATATCTTTCCCGGTTTGACGGCGGATTACACTGGATAAGTTTCGCAATCCGCGATCAAGCATTTCCACCTGTTCTTCATTGGCGCCTTTTTGAGGAGCATAAACATAAGCAGCGCCGCCAGATCCGTACAATGTATTATTCACATCACACGCGATTTA
>Ga0207701_10001262_pt1 | contig 26699 bp, 23 predicted proteins | sample KBSSwiSSwithPhiX_FD_184294 | JGI IMG/M metagenome (GOLD analysis project Ga0207701, IMG submission 184294) | Switchgrass rhizosphere bulk soil microbial communities from Kellogg Biological Station, Michigan, USA, with PhiX - S5 (SPAdes) (version 2) | ecosystem: Environmental > Terrestrial >... | reverse complement strand
CGTGTGGGGACTCGATGTCGCGCTGTCCGCCGTGCTCAACGCCGCACGCTTCGACCTCGGCTTCTACGTAGGGCGCACCTACGGTCTGCTGGCCTCGACCTTCGTGCTGCTCGTGCTGTTGATGGAAGCGAATGCGTTGTACGCGCGGCTCGTCGAAGCGCACGAGAAGCGGATGCGGCGTCTCGACATTCTGCGCGGAATCGATCGGGCGATCGCCGCCGAGGAATCCCCCGACGCGATCGCGGCCGCGGCGATCCAGCCGCTGCGTGAGCTCCTGGGCGTGCCTCGCGCCGTCATCAATGTCTTCGACTTCGCCGCGGGCGAGGTCGAGTGGCTGGCCGCTGCCGGCCGGAAGCGTATCCGCACGGGCCCCGGCGTTCGTTACTCGCTCAAGCTGATGGGCGACATCGACGCGCTGCGCCGAGGCGAATCGCAGGTGGTCGAAACGCATTCGCTCCCGCCAGGACCCGAGGCTGACGCATTGCTCAGGTCCGGCGTGCGGTTCTACATGGCGATTCCCATGATCGCCGGCGGCGATCTGATCGGGGCCGTGAGCTTCGGCGGCGAGCTCCGCCACTTTCCCGGCGACCAGGTCGATCTCGCCCGCGAGGTCGCGACCCAGCTCGCGATCGCGATCAGCCAGGCGCGGCTCTACACCCGGGTCAAGCAGTATTCGGAGGAGCTCGAGCTGCGCGTCTACCTGCGCACGTCCGCGCTCGAGGCCGCGAACAAGGAGCTCGAGGCCTTCTCCTATTCCGTGTCGCACGACCTGCGCGCGCCTCTGCGCGCGGTCGACGGCTATGCCCGCATGCTCGAGGAGGACTACGGCGCCAAGCTCGATGCGGAAGGCACTCGGATACTCCGCGCCGTCCGCACCAACGGCCAGCGAATGGCGCAACTGATCGACGACCTGCTCGCATTCTCGCGCCTCGGCCGCGCCGCCGTGCGCGCGCAGTCGGTCGATATGAACGCGCTCGTCGAGCACGTGCTGAACGAGCTCTACTCCGAAACCGACGGGCGGCGGATCGAGTTCGTCGTCGGACGTCTGGGCACGGCCGAGGTGGACCCCGCGCTCTTCAAGCAGGCGTTGACGAATCTGCTGAGCAATGCCATCAAGTTCACGCGCGATTGCAATCCTGCCGTGATCGAGATCGGCTGCGAGCAGGAGAGCGGTGCCGGCACGTCGATGGTCTACTTCGTGAAGGACAACGGCGCGGGGTTCGACATGAAGTATTACGAGAAGCTGTTCGGCGTATTCCAGCGGCTGCACAGCGCCGCGGAGTTCCCGGGCACGGGTGTCGGGCTCGCCATCGTGCAGCGTGTCGTCAATCGGCATGGCGGCAGAGTATGGGCGCAAGCGAAGCCCGGCGAGGGCGCGACGTTTTTCTTCACAGTTCGTCGCGGACACGAGATGACGCGCGCGCCCGCGGCGAAAGTAATCGGAGGAGCCAATGACTGAAGCCAAGAAGGCGCGCGCCGTCGGATTCAACCACGTCGCGCTCGAAGTCGGCGACATCGAGGAGGCGCTCGCCTTCTACAGCCGCATTTTCCAGTTCGAGATGCGAAGCAAGAGCGACCACGATGCGTTCATCGATCTCGGCGACCAGTTCATCGCGCTGCAGAAGGGGCGGAGGCAATCGCCCGACGACGGCCGCCACTTCGGCCTCGTCGTCGACGACAAGGAAGCCGTGCGCCGCGCGCTCGCCGAGGCCGGTGTGCACATACTGCCGGGGCCCTTCCTCGACTTTCTCGATCCCTGGGGCAATCGGATCGAAGTCGTCGGCTACGCGAACATCCAGTTCACGAAGGCGCCGCACGTGTTGCGCGGCATGGGCCTTGCGCACCTATCGAAGAACGCCGATGCGCGGAAGGAGCTCGCCGAAAAGGGGATGGCCCCGGATTGATGGCTATTTCGTCGGGATCGGCATCGCACGGTCGACCGGCACGGCGGTGACGCTGTTCTGCGGCGAGCCCTCGATTACGCGATCGGAGTACGTGAGGTAGACGAGCGTGTTGCGCGCCTTGTCGACCATGCGCACGATGCGCAGCTTCTTGAAGATGAGCGACGTCCGCTCGTTGAATACCTCCTCCTGCGCGGGCAGCGGCTTCGGAATCGAGATCGGCCCGATCTGGCGGCATTCGATCGCGGCTTCCGACTTGTCTTCCGCGAGGCCGAGGCCGCCCTTGATGCCGCCGGTCTTGGCGCGCGAGACGTAGCAGGTCACGCCGCCGACCTTCGGATCGTCGTGCGCGTCGACCACGATCTTGTGATCGGGCCCTATCCAATTGAATACGGTGTCGACTTCGCCGATCTGCTGGGCGAGAATCGGCTGCGTGGGAAGAGCAGCCAGCAGCACGAGCCACCGTAAGGGCCGACGCGGCGAAGCACGATCCGATGCGTCGGCCGGCAATGGATTGTTAGAGCGAATCGGTAAATTTTTCATGGAACCCTTTTACGCGCAGCGAATCAACCAGCCATGAGACGGACAGTGAGCTCCGGTATGCGCCCGGTTGACGTGCAGCGCAACGTCGAGGTGTCGATGACGCCACCGAGGCACTTTTCCATGGTCCGCGAGTTTCATCTCGCCGACTTCTTCACGCTCGCCAACGGCGCGTGTGGCATCGGCGGCGTGTTCGCGGCCATGAAGTTCCTCGAGACCCAGACCTTGCGCTATTTTCTCATCGCCGCAGCGCTGGCGCCGGCGGCCTTCGTCTTCGACGTTCTCGACGGCCGCATCGCGCGGTGGCGGCAAACCCATTCCGCGCTCGGGCGCGAGCTCGATTCATTGGCCGACGTCATCTCGTTCGGCGTCGCTCCCGCAGCGCTCGGCTTCGCCGCCGGGCTCAACGGCGGGTGGGACTGGATCGCCCTCACCTACTTCGTGTGCTGCGGCGTCGGCCGTCTTGCGCGCTTCAACGTCACCGCCGAGACTTTGTCCGAAGGCACCGGCAAGGTGAAGTTCTTCGAAGGGACGCCCATTCCCACGAGCGTCGTGCTGACCGGCATCCTCGCATTCGCCGCTTGGCACGGTCGACTCGGCGACAGCCTGTATTGGGGTGTCTGGAAACTCGGACCGTGGCAGCTGCATCCGCTCGTGCTGCTGTTCGTCCTGTCGGGCACGCTGATGATAAGCAAGACGCTGCGCATCCCGAAGCTCTGACCCGTTTTGCACGCACGCGGCCTACGCGCAAATCAGCGGCCGCCTACATAGCGGCCAAATTCGATATTCGAAGATAGGCTGCATCGCGGAGCGCCCTCTCCGCCACCAACGGACGGCCACCATGATCCGAAAGTTGAAAGCGGGCGGCTACCGGCTGTACTCGCGCAAAAAGGACGCCTCCGGCAAGCGCCGCAATCTCGGCACGTTCAGGACGCGCGAGGAAGCGATTGCGCACGAGCGGGCCGTGCAGTATTTCAAGCATCACTGATACGCGAATTGAGGGCGGGACACCGCGCGCGCCGCCGGCCGGCGGAAAGCGTGTCCCGCGTCTGTCAACACACTCGCCACTGGAGCCACGATGAAGACTGAGACGAAGGAAAAGCCCGAGACGAACGAAAAGACCGAGACGAAGGACAAGAAGCCATCGCCGATCCATCCGGGACAGCCCGAACCCCACCCGCCGTTTCCGAAGCAGCATCAGGACAAGCCCGGCCTCGAATCGAATCTGCAGCCCAAACCCCGCTACCAGGCCGAGCAATATCGCGCTGCCGGAAAGCTCGCCAACAAGGCTGCGCTGGTGACCGGCGGCGACTCAGGGATCGGTCGTGCGGTCGCCGTGCTGTTTGCGCGAGAGGGCGCCGATGTCGCCATCGGCTATCTGCCTGCCGAGCGGTCGGACGCGGAGGAGACGAAGCGTCTCGTCGAATCGGAGCAGCAACGGTGCCTGCTGATCGAGGGCGACCTGACCGACGCGGCGTTCTGCGACGAGACGGTCGAGCGCACCGTGAAGGAATTTGGCAAGCTCGACATCCTGGTCTCCAACGCCGCGCACCAGAACCGCAAGGCGTCCCTCGAGGAAGTCACGGACGATGAATTCGACCGGACGTTCAAGACGAACGTCTACGCGTACTTTCGCCTCGCGCGAGCAGCGCTCCGGCATATGAAACCGGGGAGCGCGATCATCGCCACGAGCTCCGAAACGGGAATCTTCGGCTCGAAGGGCCTGCCGGATTATTCCGCGACGAAGGGTGCGATCAACGCCTTCACGAAGACCCTTGCGCAGGACTTGATCGAACGGGGAATTCGGGTCAACGCGGTGGCGCCGGGCCCGGTGTGGACGCCGCTCAACGCAGCCGACACCGGCGCTTCGCCCGACAAGGTCGCGAAGTTCGGCAGCGACCAACCGATCGGCCGGCCCGCGCAACCGGAAGAGCTCGCGCCGGCATACGTCTTCCTCGCGTCGAATGCCGACTCGTCGTACATCACCGGGACCGTGCTGCAGGTAATGGGCGGCGAGACGACCGGCGGGTGAAGCCTTACGGCGCGCTTGCCTTATCAAGCACGCGCGCCGACTCCGCATCGAGTGACAGCTGCGTCGCTGCGATCAGCTCCCTCAACTGGGCGAGTGAAGTGGCGCTGGCGATCGGTGCGGTCACGCCGGGTCTCCCCGTGACCCAGGCCAGCGCGACGTGCGCAGGCTTGACGCGGTAGCGCTGCGCGACCTCGTCGAGCGCTCGCAGGATGCGCAGGCCCCGCGCATTCATGTACTTCTGCATCCCGCGCCCGCGCTGACTCTTGGCAAAGTCCTTCTCGCTTCGATACTTGCCGGTGAGAAAGCCCGCGGCGAGCGAAAAGTACGTAACGACGCCCAGACCCTCGCGTACGCAAAGGTCCTGCAGGGGCCCTTCGAAGCTCGCGCGGTCGTAGAGGTTGTACTGCGGCTGCAGCGTCGCGTAGCGCGGCAACGCGTTCCTGTCGCTCGCCTCCAGCGCCCCGGACAGCCGCTCGGCGGTGAGATTGGAGGCGCCGATCGTCCTGACCTTCCCCTGCTGGATGAGCCGCGAATAGGCTTCGAGTGTTTCCTCGAACGGCGTCGACTCGTCGTCCCAGTGCGACTGGTAGAGGTCGATCGCGTCGACCTGCAGGCGCTGTAGCGATTGTTCGACGCCCTGCACGATGTACTCGCGGCGCAGGCACTTGTAGCCGAGACCCATGTCGGAGCCGATCTTCGTGGCGATCACGACGTCGTCGTGATGCCCGCGCCTTGCGATCCAGCGGCCGATGATCGCTTCGGACTCGCCGCCTGTGTGCCCGGGGACCCAGCGTGAATAGGAGTCCGCCGTGTCGATCAGGTTGAACCCTGCGTCGACGAAAGTGTCCAGCAGCAGGAATGAGGTCGGCTCGTCCACCGTCCAACCGAACACGTTACCGCCGAATGCCAGCGGCGCGACTTCGTAGCCGGTGCTCCCCAGTTTGCGCTTTTCCATACGTGGGCCTTCCGGTGGAATGACGTTTGGACAGGGCGTTTGCGTCGATGCCCGGCGTTGCCGATTGCGTTGCGTCTGGAGTTGCGTAGCGGAGTTGCCTGTTGGAGTTGCCTATTGGAGTTGCCTACTGGACGGCTTCGGCAATTGTAGATCAGGCTCCCCGCGTTGAACGAGCGCGGGCCTAAGGAGACCACCACAATGCACCGCGGGCCGCGCTTTGTCTCGATCGCGATATTCGGCATCGGGCTCTCGCTTGCGGGTTGCGGCGATGGAGGCGGCAGCGACAGCGTGCCGCCCCCGCCTTCCGCCGTCGCGCAAAATCGGATAGACGTCGCGATTGCCGGGTTGCCCGCCGGCGCCGATGCAGCGGTCACGGTTTCGGACCCGGCGGGCCGCGTCGTCACGGCGCTCACGGCCACGGGCGCCGCGATCGTCGGGGGCCGCGGCACGTTCACCGTCAGCGCGAACCCCGTTGTCGTCGGAGCGCTCACGTATCTGCCCACTGTGGGCACCGTCAACATCGACGTGCCATTGCCGCCCAGCACGAGCACGGTCAGCGTGATCTACGCCGCCGCTCCGCCGCTCAAGCTGCGCTTCGAAGCCGTGGCGACGGGCCTCGATTCGCCGACGTTCCTGGCGTCGCCTCCCGGCAGCACGGACCTGTACGTCGTCGAGTTGCCGGGACGCATCCGCAGGCTTGTCAACGGGGCCCCACAGGCGCTGGTGGTGGACATCTCGGCGCGCGTCGCCTCCGGGGGTGAGCGCGGCATGCTGTCACTCGCATTCGATCCGGGCTTCGCCGCCAACCGCTACCTCTACGTCTGCTTCACCGAGACGAGTGGCGACATCGCGGTCGAGCGGTTCACGCTGCCCCCTCCCGGCGATCCCGCTCCGCCCGGAGGCGTCGGGGCGACGGCGGTTCGCGTGCTGACGATCTCCCATCGCTCGTTCGCCAATCACAACGGCGGACAACTGCAGTTCGGTCCCGACGGCATGCTGTATGTCGCTACCGGAGACGGCGGCGGCGGTGGCGACCCGCTCCGCAGCGGGCAGAACCTCGACGCGCTGCTCGGCAAGATCCTGCGGCTGGACGTGCGCACGCTTCCATACCAGGTTCCGCCGGACAATCCGTTCGTCGGACAGCCCGGCAAGCGTGCCGAGATCTGGGCGTACGGCCTCCGCAACCCGTGGCGCTTCGCGTTCGACGGCGCGACGCACAGTCTCTACATCGCCGACGTCGGACAGGCTAGCCGTGAAGAAGTGGACGTCGTCGCCGCCGGCGCGGCGGGCCTCAATTACGGATGGAACATCTGGGAAGGCACAACGTGCTACCCGTCCGGCAACGCGTGCAGTCCCGCGGGCATTACGATGCCGGTGCTCGACTACGACCATGACAACGGCTGCTCGATCACCGGCGGCTACGTGTACCGGGGTGCGCTCTTGCCGGAAGTCGCGGGACGCTACTTCTACTCCGACTTCTGCAACGGGTGGCTGCGGAGCTTTCTCGTCGTCGACGGCGTCGCGACCGAGCGTCTCGACTGGCATGTAACGCCAATCGGCAACATCCAGTCGTTCGGTGTCGATTCGAGGAACGAGCTGTACGCGCTTACGTCAGGCGGAGGCGTCTACAGGCTCGTGCGGGAGTGACGGGCGACGCCCCGGATCCAGGCCGGGTCAAGGAAGCTGTCAGTCCCATGTTCGGCGGACGCACGCCGCGACGTCGACCGGCGGCGATGTCAGCGGCGAATTCGCCGCCGTATCGTCCTCGCATACGGCGAGTGGCCACACGACGGACTCGAAGCGATCAAGGAGCGCATCCGGGATGAAGCGCGTGCGTGATGCATAGACGTGCCGGTCGCCATACGTCGACTGCTGGTGAACGTAGAAGCGCTGCGGAACCAGCAACGAGAGCTCGTCGCGTGCCCTCGTCATCGCCACGTACAGAAGCCGCCGCTCCTCCTCTACCTCGTCCATCGTGCCCGTCGCCATGTCGGAGGGGATGCAGCCGTCGACGACGTTCAGGATGTCGACGGCCTTCCACTCCTGGCCCTTCGCCGAATGGATCGTCGACAGGATCAGGTAGTCGTCGTCCTTACCGGCCGCCCCGGCCTCCGCGCTGGTCGCGTCAGGGGAGTCGAGCGAAAGGTCCGTCAGGAACCGCTCGCGCGACCGGTACGTGGACGCGATTTCGCGGAGCTGGACGAGATCGCGCTGGCGAACGGCTGCATCGTCGTAAAGCCGTTGGAGATGCGGCTCGTACCAGCGGGTGACGGCATCGAGCTCCGCGGGCCAATCGACGGACGCGGCGCGCAGTGTTGCGAAAAGCTCGCGAAACATCTTCCAGTCCCGAACCGCCGCCGGCGCAACCTTGATCGCGTCGAGCACCGCCAACGCACCAGGGGATGCCTCGAGCAGGTCGAGAAGCTTGCTTGCCGTCGCGGCACCGACGCCCGGAACGAGACCCGCCGCGCGAAAGCCGGCCATCCGGTTGCGCGGATTGTCGGCCCACCGCACCACCGACAACACATCCTTGACGTGCGACGCCTCGAGAAAGCGCAAGCCCCCGTACTTGACGAACGGAATGTCGCGCCGCGCGAGCTCGATCTCCAGCTTGGCGCTGTGGCTCGAGCTTCTGAACAGCACCGCCTGCGATTTGAGCGCCATGCCCTGCTCGCGCCGCGCCAACACGCGCTCCGCGACGCAGCGTGCCTGGTCGATCTCGTCGCGCACCAGCACCAGACGCGGCTTCGCGGAGGAAACGCGCTCGGTCCACAGGTTCTTTGTGAAGCGCTCGCGCGCGAGGTCAATCACCGCGTTCGACGCATCGAGAATCGGCTGCGTGGACCGGTAATTGCGATCGAGCGTCACCACGCGCGCCGGCGGCGCGAACTGCGCGGGAAAATCGAGGATGTTGCGCACGGTCGCGGCACGGAACGAGTAGATGGATTGCGCGTCGTCGCCAACGACCGTCAGGCCGGTCCCATCCGGCTTGAGCGCCCGAAGGATCGACGCTTGCAGCCGGTTGGTGTCCTGGTACTCGTCGACAAGGACGTGGTCGAAGCGCTCGCCGATCCGGCGCGCGAGCGAGGGTTCGGCGACCATGTGGGCCCAGTACAGCAGGAGGTCGTCGTAGTCGAGCAGGTTCTGAGCCTGCTTCGCGCCGACGTAGCTCGAGAAGAGCCGCTTCAACTCCGCCTCCCACGGAACGCACCACGGGTAGGCCTCTTCGAGCACTTCGGTCAGCGCCGCTTCGCTGTTGACGACGCGCGAATAGATCGCGAGGCAGGTGCCCTTCGCGGGAAAGCGGCGCTTCGTGACGTCGACCTCGAGCTCGTTCCGCACAATGGCAATCAAGTCCTCCGCATCGCCGCGATCGAGGATCGAGAACGATTCCGCGAGGCCGATGCTGGCGGCATTTTCACGGAGGAGTCTCGCGCCGACGCTGTGGAAGGTGCCCGCCCACTGCAGCGCGCCGGGGCTCTGCCGCGACGCCGCGCCCAACGCACGATGCACGAGGTGCGTCGCACGGCGCTCCATGTCGGCTGCCGCGCGACGCGAGAACGTGAGCAGCAGGATGCGCTGTGGATCGACTCCGTTGAGGACGAGGTGCGCCACGCGATGCGCAAGCGTGTTCGTCTTGCCGGAGCCCGCACCGGCGATGATCAGCAGCGGCCCGTGATACGCGTGCCCGGCGCCGAGTCCGTGCTCGGCGGCAACGCGCTGCTCCGTATTGAGGGAGGCGAGAAAATCGCGCGCTGAGTTCTCGACCCGAGCGCTCGGCGAGGCCATAGTGGAAACGGAATCGCGCAGAGAGTCGGGCATGGGCGGCAGGCTCCGCAGAGAGGATTGTCCGCTCGGTCATCGAACGTTCGTTCGATGAATATAGCACGCAAGGCCGCCGCTTCCCCACGCACCGGGATTGCGCCTTTTCTTTCCGGGCGCGGTGCCGCAAGATCGACTTGGCGCGAGAACGAAGGAGCATCCCATGGCATTGACGCCTGCTTCCGAGGCTCTGGAAAGCGAATCCGCCCGCCTGCTGCGGGAACTGGAAGCCGCGGAGGTCTACGAGCAGAAGCTGCGGCAGGTAATCGTCACTGTGAAGAACGAGCTTGCTGCCGGCCACCACGAACGGGCGTTGTCAATGCTGAACGAAGCGCTCAACGAGATCGATTCGCAGACGGACGTCGTCGTGCCGCACCGGGACCGCTGACACGCGGCCCCACTTCCGTTGCCAACCGCCATCGACCCGCCCGCACGGCAGGCCGCCGACCGCCCCGGCGGAAAGAGCGTGTCGGAGCCGCGCGCCAGGGACGGGTTTGCCGACTGGATCGTCAACGCGACGCTCGCGGGCGCGAACGAAATCGAGATCATCGGCGGCCTCGGCAAGCGGCTCAATGCCTCGGGCATTCCGGTAGCCCGGATTTCGGTGGCCACCGATCTTCTGGATCCGACGTTCGACGGCCGCGGCGTGCGCTGGCTCCGTGACGAGGGCGGCATGGAGGAGACGTTCGCCCGCAACGAAGAAGGAACGATCGTCACCGTCGACTTTCCACAAACCCCGTTCGGCGCGCTGCTCCGTAGCGGCAAGCCGCTGTTACGGCGGCGCCTCGACGCCAGTTATCGGCGCGGCGAGTTCGAAATGTTCGACCGCTTCCAGGACCACGGCATCACCGATTACATCGCCTTCTCCGTGCGCGTGGGCCAGACGATCCGCTACGGAGAGACCGAAGGCATGGTCGCGTCGTGGACCACCGATGCAGCGGGCGGCTTCGACGACGCGCAGGTCGAGCTCCTGAGCAGCCTCATGCCGCCGCTGACGCTCGCGTTCCTGCTGCGCACGACATATCGCGACACGCGCACGCTGCTCACCACCTATCTCGGGCGGCATGCCGCCGACCGGGTGCTCGCGGGCAACATCGTTCGCGGGCGCGCCGAGCCGATCCAGGCCGTAATCTGGTTCAGCGATCTCGTAGGGTTCACGCGCATCTCGGACCACATCAGCCCCCACGAGCTGATGCATCTTCTCAATGATTATGCGCAAGCGCTGGTCGAGGAGATCGAGGCGCACGACGGGCATGTGCTGAAGTTCATCGGCGACGGCATCCTCGCGATCTTTCCCGACGCCGACACGACCCGAGCGTGCGCGCGTGCGCTCGACGCATCGGTGAAAATGCGGGCGCGCCTCGCCGCGCTGAACGAGCGCCGTTCGGCGTCCGGCCTGCCGGTGACGGACGCCCATCTTGCGCTGCACGCAGGCGAGCTGCTGTACGGCAACCTGGGCGGTCCGCGGCGGCTCGACTTCACGGTCCTGGGCTCGGCCGTCAACGAAGCCGCACGAATCGAGGCGCTGTGCGCGTCGCTCGACCAGAAGATCATCGTGTCGTGGGCGTTCGCCGAAGCGGCGGGCGCGGCACGGAGCCGGCTCGTTAGCCTCGGCCGCTACGCGATGAAGGGCGTCGCGCGGCCGCAGGAGCTGTTCACGCTCGATCCCGACCACGCATGATCGTGTTCACACGGTATTTCAGCCTGCGCGTGCGGCTGCTCGCCCTGGTGCTGCTGATGGTGGTGCCGTGGCTCCTCCTGACCGCGTACACGCAGCTCGACGAGCGCCGGGCCGCGATCGCCAACGTCAACGACGATGCGATGCGGCTCATCCGCATCGTTACCAGCAACCAGGCGACGCAGGTCGAGGCCGCCCGCCAGTTGCTGATGGCATTCGCGCGCTTGCCACAAGTCCACTCGAAGGATCCCGCCGCGTGCAGCGCATTCCTCGCGGAGATGCTGACGATGTATCCGTCGTATCTCAACTTTTCGGTCGCCGACGAGAACGCGAATCTGTATTGCAGCGCGCTGCCGTTCAAAGGGCCGATCAACGTCGCTGACCGAGCGTACTTCAAGATGGCGACGCAGATGCACGATTTCGCGATCGGCGACTACCAGATCGGGCGGATCACGCAGCGGCCGGCCCTCAACTATGGCTACCCTCTGCTCGATCGGTCCGGCGAACTGAACGGCGTCGTGATCGGCGTGCAAAGCCTCGACTGGCTGTCCGCTGCGCTCGCAAATGTTGCCTTTCCCACCGGGGCCGTCCTGCTGGTCAGCGATCGCAACGGCACGGTGCTCGCGCGGATGCCCGACGCCGGCGACTCGATCGGCAAGGCACTCCCGGAAGCGAAGGTGCTGGAAGCGCTATCCAGCCAGAGACATGGCGGGGTGTTCGAGGCCCGCGACGCGCAAGGCATCGACCGGCTGTGGGCGCACGCACCGCTCATCGCCGGACAGGACCTGCACGCCACCATGGGAACGCCGAAATCGTATGCGTTCGCCGACATCAACCGTCGCCTCGCCCGCAACCTCGCCGGGCTCGCGCTCGTGACGATGCTCGCGGTAATTGCGGCGACGCTCGGTGGCCACTACATCCTGCGCCGCGTCGACGCGCTTGTCGCAGGAACGAGGAAGCTCGCCGCGGGCGAGCTCGGGACGCGAGTGCCCGAATGGGGATGCAAGAGCGAGCTCGATCTCCTTGCCCCTTCGTTCAACTCGATGGCCGCGACGCTGCAGGAGCGCGAACGCGCGCTCCGTGCCGCAGAGGAAAAGACCCGCAAGGCGGAAGTCGAGCTCGCCGTGACGCGCGCGCACATGGACATCGCCAAGCAGATCCAACGTTCGCTGCTGCCCGAGGACCCGCTCGCCTGCGGCTGCGTCCAGTACGCGGGCCGATGCATTCCGGCGGGCGCGGTCGGCGGCGATTACTTCGGCTACTTCCCACGCGGCGGGGGCGGCGTCGACAGCCTGATCGGCGATGTTTCCGGGCACGGTGTCGGCGCCGCATTGATCATGGCCGAGGCGCGCACGATGTTCATGGCGGAGCGCCTGGCCGCGCCGAGCGCTGCGGAGCTGCTCAAGAAGCTCAACGATCTCCTGCATGACGATCTCGAGTGCGCGGGGCTTTTCATCACCGCCTGCTGCGCGATCTTCGACGCCCCGACGCGGACCCTTTCGTACGCGAACGCGGGACACCCGCCGCCGCTCCTCCTGCGCGAGTCCGCCGAGAAGTGCACGCGCCTCGACGCGGACGGGATGCTGCTCGGGATCGAGAAGGACGTGACGTTCGCCGACATGAAAGTGAAGCTCGCGATGGGGGACATCGTCGTCTTCTACACGGATGGCATCACCGAGACGCAGAACCCCGCCGGCGAGATGTTCGGCGTTGGCCGGCTAGGGGATGCCGTGGCAGCGCACCGCAGCGACGACCCCGAGGCGATGGTCGCTAACGTCCTCGGCACGCTCGAGCGCTTCGGCGGAAGCGGCGAGCACGAGGACGATCTGACGCTCGTCGTGATGAAGTTGACCGGGTGATCAATGGTTCCACAACGTCGGTCGCGGTGGCCCCAGCCATGACGACGGTAGACTGCGCGTGATGGAAGAGCGCAATCGCTTTGACAATTCATTCGAAATCCTGAGGCTCGTCGCTGCATCGGCCGTTTTGTTCAGTCACAGTTACGCCCTGTACGGTCTTCCGGAACCGCAACCCGTGTCGGGCCGCGCGGTCGGGGGGCTGGCCGTTGGTGTGTTCTTCGCGATCAGTGGATTTCTGGTTGCGCAGAGCTGGGATCGTGACCCTGATCTCAAGCGCTTTACGTACAGACGAGCCTTGCGGATCCTTCCAGGCCTTTTCGTCGCCGTTTCGTTCACGACGCTCGTGATCGGGCCTTTGATGACGATGGTGCCTTTGGCGGCTTATTTTCGTTCCGCAGAGACTTGGGGGTATTTATTCAGCAACGCCAGTCTCGTCATGGGACAGGACACCCTGCCGGGAGTCTTCGAGGAAAACGTCTACCCGCGCGAGGTGAACGGATCGCTTTGGACGCTACGTTACGAATTTCTTGTTTACGCGTTTCTCGCGAGTCTCGGGCTTTGCGCAAAGCGATCGACGCTGCCGTGGATGTGCTTGATCACTTTTCTGGTCTTTGTCGTTGGTTGGTGCATTTGCCAAAAGCTTGGATTCACCACGTTGCAATTGCCGCTGCCGGTCGTGTGGCGCATCGGTTTCGAAATCGATTGGATGCAACTTTCATTTCTAGGGGCGTTTTTCTTCGGCGGCAGTTTGCTCTACTTCTTCGCGTCGTCCGTCCGACTGTCAGGCTGGGTCGCAACGCTGCTGTGCGCGGCTTGCGCTATGGCGACGAGCCCATTCGTGGTGACGTTGCTGCTCTGGATCTCGATCCCTTACGCCGTCGTCACGCTCGCGTACAGAGCACCCGTTCTGTTCCGGCGCCTCGGGAAGCAATCCGACGTCTCGTACGGGATTTACATTTACGCATTTCCGGTGCAACAGAGCGTTGCCAGTTTCGCGGTCCCCGCCGGAGCCGGCTGGATTGCTTCGCTCACTGTGACGTCGATTGTAACTTTCCTCCTCGCGGCTTTATCGTGGCGTTACATCGAGCGTCCAGCGCTGGCGCTGAAGCGCCACCTCTTCCCACGCAGAGCTGACACGACCGCTAAGTCTTCAGTCGATACCCCGTCTTGAAGATCCAGGCGATGATGGCCAGCGAGATCGCCATGAACGCGAGCGTCATCGATAAGCTCACGGGCAGGCTCACGTCGGCAATCCCGTAGAAGCTCCAGCGAAATCCGCTGATGAGGTAGACGATCGGATTGAAGAGGCTCACCTTCTGCCAGAATGGGGGCAACATGTCGATCGAGTAGAAGGTGCCGCCGAGGAACGTGAGCGGCGTGACGATGAGAAGCGGCACGAGCTGCAGCTTCTCGAAGCCGTCGGCCCAGACGCCGATGATGAAGCCGATCAGGCTGAACGTCACCGCCGTGAGCAGCAAGAAGGCGACCATCCATATCGGGTGGTCGATCTTCACCGGCACGAACAGCCAAGACGTCCCGAGGATGACGAGCCCCAGGATGACCGACTTGGTCGCCGCGGCGCCGACGTAGCTCGTCACGATCTCGAGATACGAAACCGGCGCCGACAGAAGCTCGTAGATCGTGCCCGTGAACTTGGGAAAGTAGATGCCGAACGACGCGTTCGAAATGCTCTGCGTCAAAAGCGACAGCATGATGAGGCCCGGAACGAGGAACGCGCCGTAGCTGATGCCGTCGACGTGCGTGATGCGCGACCCGATCGCTGCGCCGAACACCACGAAGTAGAGCGACGTCGACAGCACCGGCGAAATGATGCTCTGCATCAGCGTGCGGCGCGTGCGCGCCATCTCGAACGAGTAGATCGCGCGGATCGCGTGCGTGTTCATCGCTGCTCCCGCACGAGACTCACGAAGATGTCTTCGAGCGAGCTCTGCGTCGTGTTGAGATCCTTGAACCGAATCCCCAGCGCGTCGACATCCTTGAGCAGCTCGGCAATGCCCGGCCGCTCGCCTTGCGCATCGAACGTGTACACGAGCTCGCTGCCGCCCTCGTGGCGGTTGTTGCGGAGCTCGAGATGGTAGCCCTCGAGCTCCGGGGGCACGCGTTCCAACGGCTGGATCAAGTGCAGCGTCAGCTGCTTCTTGCCGAGCTTCGTCATGAGCTCGCGCTTGTTCTCGACCAGGATGATCTCGCCTTTGCTGATCACGCCGACGCGGTCCGCCATCTCCTCGGCCTCGTCGATGTAGTGGGTGGTCAGAATGATGGTCACGCCGCGCGACTGCAGCGCGCGGACGAGCGCCCACATGTCGCGCCGCAGCTCGACGTCGACGCCGGCCGTCGGCTCGTCCAGGAACAGGATCGAAGGCTCGTGCGACAGCGCCTTCGCGATCAGCAGCCGGCGCTTCATCCCGCCTGACAGCGTCATGATCTTGCTGTCCTTCTTGGCCAACAGCGACAGATCCTTCAGCACCGTCTCGATGTGCCCGGGATTCGGCGCCTTGCCGAAGAGGCCGCGGCTGAACGACACGGTGCCCCACACCGATTCGAACGCGTCGGTGGTGAGCTCTTGCGGCACCAGTCCGATCATGGCCCGCGCTGCCCGGTAGTCGGCGAGGATGTCGTGGCCGTCGACGACAACCCGGCCTTCGGTCGGGTTCACGATGCCGCAGATGATGCTGATCAACGTCGTCTTGCCGGCGCCATTGGGTCCCAGTAGCGCGAAGATCTCGCCGCGGCGGATGTCGAGGTCGATACCTTTCAGGGCCTGGAAGCCCGACGAGAACGTTTTGGAGAGCTTCTTGACCGAAACGATCGATTGGGCAGCGGAAGCGTCGATCATAATTCCATACTGTTATTATGGTTAAGTTTGTTGCGGAGCATTGTTCCAAAGCAAGCATTATGACTCGCCGTCCGTGACATCCATCGGCAAACGCGCTACGATGGTGCAGTGCAGCAATTCAGGCGAGGAACATTATGGAAGTTGCGGGCAAAGTAGGCGTCATCACAGGAGCCGCGAGCGGCATCGGCCGCGCCGTCGCGATAGAGCTCGCGCGCCGAAAGGTGCGAGCGATGGCGCTCGTCGACCTCGGCGACAAAGTCGACCAGGTGGCCGACGAAATCAATGCCGAGGTCGGCAAGAAGGTCGCTTTCCCGCACCGGGGGGACGTGACGGACGCTAAGTTCCGCGCTTCGGTCTTCGATTCGATAAGCAGCGAATTTGACACCGTGACGATGTGCGTGCCCGCCGCGGGCATCACGCGCGACGATCTCGCAGTCCGCATCGACAAGGTGAGCGGAAAAGCGCGCATCTATCCGGTCGACCGGTTCAAGCAGGTGATCGACGTCAATCTCGTCGCGCCGGTGTATTGGGCACTGGAGATGATTGGACGCATCGCCGAAAATCGCGCTGCGCGCGGACTAGCGCGCTGGCATCCCTCCGAGCGGATGCAGGGCGCGATCGTGTTCATCGGTTCCGTTTCATCGCAAGGCAACCGCGGACAGATATCCTATGCGAGCGCGAAGGCGGGCCTTGAAGGCGCGGCTGCGACCATCATGAAGGAAGCCGTCTACTACGGCGTTCGCTGCGGCCTCATCCATCCGGGATTCACCGACACGCCGATGGTGCGGTCGATGGGCGACGACTACATCGACAAGCACATCCTCCCGTTCACGCAATTGAGCCGCCTGATTCGTCCCGACGAGATCGCCGATGCGATCTGCTTCATGCTCGCCAATTCGGCGGTGAGCGGGGAGCTGTGGGCGGACGCCGGCTGGCACGCGCCTGCATAGATTCAAAATTGGCTGCACGGGCCCGATTTTGAGATAGGTATAGGTCGATCGTTGGGCCAGGCGCGCACTTCGGTCGTCACGTCGTCGTAGTCGAGCGCCCGGGCGGCCGCCTCGCCCGCAGCGCACGCATCTGGTCCAAGCGTTTTTCGCATTGGCACGAATGCCATCGACGGCTTGTGCTCCGCCTCCCGGGGGACGTCCATGCTCTCGTCGGCGTATGACGCGACTTCGCATAGTCGCCCATCCAGAACGAAAGCCACCCCGCCGCCTGCAGCGCCCAGCATCGTTGCAGCCCTTGCTTCGGCGCATCCGCTCGCGACCGCGCCTCCGCGGTGACGCGCGACCCCAGCGCCAGCAAACTGCGGTGCCAGTAACCGCGCAAAGCACCGGCGAGGGCAAACCCAACTCGCCTCCGTGCTCGGGTGATCGCATCAGCGATGCGCGGCCAGCAGATTTTCGAGCTCCGCATCGAGCCGCAGCATCCACGTCCGCTGCTCGGGGCCCATGAGCTTGCGGAACGGCTGCCGAGCGAGCGTGAGCTGGCATCGAGATGCCGGGTTCGCGCCGCGGTATCCTCGCGCGCTTCGACGAGACACTCGGCCGCGTATTGCCGCACAGTTTAGCGCACGCGACAGCGATCGGCTTCGGCTTCGGCGTCGAAGTCAAATAGCGACTTCTGCACGAGCCGATCGGGAAGATCGACGACGTCGATGCACTTCCCTTCCTCGCCGACGGCTTCGGCCGCGGGTAGCACAAAGCCGCTCGCGAACACACAGAGCCTGCGCAGCAACGCGCGCTCGGCGCGATGGTCGTCGCGGGCGAATCGCGCGCGAGGCGAGCCGCATCTTGTCCGGTGCTTCCGAGCACAGAAAGGCCGACAGGGAGTAAGGGTCGCGCACCATCCGCGAAGCGACAGAAGAACCGTCACTTTACGCTCGTAGGATTCTTCGCACAGCCAAATCGCGGATGCGCCGATTCCGATCGATGCCCGGCGGCTTGCATAGTGTCCTCACCGTCCTCGTACGGTCATTAACCTCGGATTTTGCAAGCGCTGGTTTCTCGATTAATGCAAGGAGGTCTCACATGAATCAATTTATTTTCAAGCACCGCATCCTGCTCCTCGCCACGGCACTGGCCGCGGGCGCGGCGGGCGCGCAGACGACCGACACGACGCCAAGCGCCACGACAACGCCCGAGACGCCGTCACGCCTGTCGTATGCTCCGTGTGCGAACCTGCAGGGCGTTGCACGCAGTGACTGCCTGCAGCAGCACTCCGGCACCTCGTCGGCTACGGGCGCGGATGCTCACGCTTCAGCTGGCGCCAGCACGCCAGGGACTGCAATCAACAGCAACACGTCCGTAGGCGCGAGCACATCGTCACCCTCGACGACCCACGGGTCCTCGTCGTCGACCACGTACGGGAGCGCCACTACTCCGTCGACGACGTACGGAGGCTCGGCGTCGGCGGCCGGCAGCACGGCAGCCCTCGAGCGCAGCACATCAGCCAATGCGGGCACGTCCTCGACGTCCGACACACGCACCATCAACGCCACAACGCCGACCCCCGCGCCATCGAGCGCCTACATCAGCTCGTCGGGGTCGAGGCCAGGGGACTCAACGCAGCAAAGCGCGTCTTCGTCGGCTACCAACCCCAACGGGACGCCCCCAGGGACGAGCGCCTATCCGAGCAACGGGGCCGGGATGAACACCTACTCGAATAAAGCCAGGAGAACGATCCCGACGGGAGCGAGCAGCTCTCCTAGGAACGACTCGACGCAAGTGAGCACGTCGGCGTCGGCGACCAACCCTACCGGGGCGAACGCGGACACACGCGCTACCTTCCGAGCGATGCTGCGCAACTGCGTCCAGTTGAGCGGCGCCGCGCGTGACAGCTGTATCGACCGCGCGGTCGGTGCCTATCCGCAGAGCTGACGCACCTCGGCTGGCATGAGAACCGCGCGCGTCCACAGGGGGGAGCGCGGTTCTCTTTGCTGAGCGTGATAAGTGAACCCGATGCGTACGGCGTTGTCACTCGGAAAGTGCGCGGACACGGCGCCGAGACTGCGATTCAGATAAAGCGTCGATGCAATAAATCGACTTCTCGAGTGCGTCGTCTTTACCGGAAATTTTTTCGCGCGCATATGCATGGCGAGATGTAACACGCGTAGTCGAACGGGTTTTCCCTCTTGTTTTTTCTGCGAGATTCAACGTGAGGCACGGTACTTGCCACTTTCCTCGACTCTCATTGGAATCCGCATCGATGAGTCAGGATAAGTCGGCGTCGAGAGTTGCGGCCCCCATCAGCGCGCGGACGTACTGGTGGGTCCAACGAGTCTGGGCACGTGTGCAGCCCGTCAGATAAAGGCGCGCCCCGGCGCGAAACGCCGCGGGCGCGATGTCATTCATGTCCGAAATTCTTCGCTTCCTTACTCATCGAGAGGGGACCATGGCAACAGCCACCGCAACGAAGAAGTCACGCAAGAGCGCAAAGGTCCGCGGCAATCGCGCGGCCAAGGAAGCCGAAACCACGAACTCCGCGGGCGCGGACCAGCTGCTGAAAGCGGATCACCGAAGCGTCGAACAACTGTTCAGCGAGTACGAGCAGGCGACCGAGGGTTCCAAGAAGCAGGAGCTCGCGAGGTCCATCTGCGTGGAGCTGATGGTGCACTCCGAGCTCGAGGAGTCGTATTTATACCCGGCATGCCGGGAGAAGAATGTGGAAAGCTCGTCGCTCGACGAAGCGCAGGTGGAGCATGACGTGGCGAAGGTCCTGATCGCGGAGATCATGACATTGCCCGCCGAAAGCGCCGGTTACGACGCGAAGATCAAGGTTCTTTCCGAGTACGTGAAGCACCATGTCGGCGAAGAGGAGAACTCGAGCAGCGGGATCATCGCGAAAGCCCGCAAGGCGGGCGTCGACATGAAAGCTCTGGGAGAAATCCTGGTGGCGCAAAAGCAGGAGCTGATGGCGAAGGCGCAGGCCGGGGACCTCCCCTTGCCCACACCCCGTTCGCTCGAGGTAGGCACCAACTCTTTGAAATCCAAACTTCAGGAGAACCAAGCAATGGCACAGCGAGGCAATCAGGACCGCGAACGCGACGACCAAGGACGGTTCATGAGTGAGGACGACGACCGCAGGTATTCGCGCGGTGGCGGCGGCGGAGGCTACGGACGCGGCTGGGACGACCAGGATCGTGGCGGCGGGCGTGGACGTTCCTCGTCCGGTCAGGATCGTGACGAGTATGGCCGCTTCATGAGCGAGGATGAGCGTGGAGGTCAACGGTCGGGGCGCGGGAGCTACGACGATGACGACAATCGGGGCGGGCGCGGGCGCTCCTCGCAGCAACAGGAGCGCGACGAGTATGGCCGCTTCCATAGCGACGACGATTCGGACCGCGGCGGTCGCGGCCGCTTCTCGTCCCAGCGCGATCGCGACGAGTACGGCCGATTCGAGAGCAATGACGACGACTATCGCGGCGGCGGCCGCTCGCCGCAGCAACGAGATCGCGACGAGCGTGGCCGATTCGCGAGCGATGACGACGATGATCGTGGCGGCCGCGGGCGGGCGTCGCAACAGCGGGATCGCGACGAATACGGGCGGTTCACGAGCGACGACGACCGCGGCGGTCAGCGTTCATCGGGCCGCGGACGGGATGACGACGACGATCGCGGTGGACGGACATCGCGCGGGGGCGGCGAAGACGATCGGGGGTGGTTCGGCGATCCGAGGGGGCATGCCGAGGCGGCGCGCCGCGGCTGGGAGCATCGCGAAGACCACAATGAGTCTCGCTCATCGCGAGGCGGCAACGACGACAATCGCCGGGGCGGCAACGACGACAATCGCCGAGGCGGTGGCGACCAGCGCCGCAGTGGCGGCGGCGACAGTCGCCGTAGCAGCAGCGGCGGCGGCGGCGACAATCGCCGTAGCAGCAGCGGCGAAGACCATGGCGGATGGTTCGGCGATTCGCGAGGGCATGCCGAAGCCGCTCGGCGCGGTTGGCAGCATCGCAACGATCGATAATCGTCGGTAATAACCCCGACTTGTAGCGCTGGCCGCGGGAATTGCCCCGCGGCCAGCGCTTTGCATACCGCGCTGACTTGCGCGACATTGGATGGGTGAGCGCCCATCCCCTCGACGATGCGCGGCCTTCCGCACGCCCGCTGCGGACCTTGACGCAGCCGGAGCTGAAAGCGCGTTTTCGAGCGGCTCTCGAAGCGGGGGATGGTGTCACAGGCGCCCATTGTGTCCACGAAGCGTGGATGCGCGATGCGTTCGCGGCGCAGGTTGAGGCAGCGCTCGACGCGCTGTGGCGACGTGCGGCGGGGTCGATTCCGGAGTGGCTGCCGATGCATTACGTCGCGTGGCTTCCGATCGTGTACGACGCTGCTGCACGCTTCCGGACACGCAGGCGAGGAAGACAGAACATATATCTGGTGCGACTCGACTATACCGATCGCGGCGCGGGCATGCACGGGGTCTACGTGGGCATGACGAGCTATCCGCCGCACCAGCGGTTCGACCAGCACCGCGCCGGCATCCGCGCCGCCGGCAGCGTCCTCAAGCGCGGACAGGAATTGTTGATCGGGCCGGTGCTGCATCTGCAGAGGATTGCGCAAGTGGACGCGGAACGCATCGAGCGCGACATGGCCCTCGCGCTCGCCGACGCGGGAATCCTGGTCGAAGGCGGCCACTAGGCGCGGAAACGCTCATGACCGGCAGGTCTCGCGATCGTCGCGAGGCCTGCGCGTAAGCCCAGCCGGGCCTAATTCGGTGCCGTCGCCCTGAAACTCTCGCGCTGCGCGATGACCGCATGCGCGCGGGTGACGTTGGTAACCTTGGCGAGCAATGCCTTGCTCTCCGGAAACATGGCGAGATAAGGAATGATCGGCGCGACGAACAGGTCGGCCATCGTCAATGCATTGCCGACCAGAAAGTCGCGCGGGCCATACGCTTTGTCCAGAATCGTGAGCAACTGCTCGATTTCGGGAACGGCCGCATCGATCGTCTTCTTGTCCGGCGCCCCGCCTTCACCTTTCGGAAAGGCGTAGTGCAGCACATAACGCCGGACCATCGCGTCGTAGCCGTGGCAGTTGATCATACTGACCCATTGCTCCATCTGAGCGCGCAGCCGGGCATTCGGAGCGAGCAGCGGCGTGCCCTCGAACGTCTCGTCGAGATAGCGGACGATCGCGCTGGTTTCGAACAACGCGGTTGCACCGTCACGGAATACGGGGATGCGGCCATAAGGACTGATGGCGTCCACCGGCGGCGTATGCGGCGGAGCCGGATCGTACGCGTACTCGAGACCCTTTTCGACCAGCGCCATCCGTACGGTGCGCACGTACGTGCTGCGGGGCGTGCCGACCAATGCGAGGCTCGCGGCAGTGCCGCGGCTGTCGGTAAAGTCCGCGAGCTTGTTCATGCAACCCTGCCAGCCGGCGTCGTGCGCATCGCGCACGTCGGTCGCCGGGAATCCGGAGTGAAGAAGCTGCACTTCGGTTTCCGGCCCGTTTTCACCCTCGCGCTCGTTGAAGGTCACGGTCACGAGCGTCTCGGGGAGGGCGGCCATCTGCTCGCTGTCCCATTTCCAGGTGAACGCAATGCGCTCGGGCGGCGTGATTTCCTTGTACGTTCCGGTGACTTTCGACGTGTCTCCGTGACGATGCACCATCGTGAGCCGGAAACTGCCGCCAACGCGGGGTTCCATCTCGAGAGCAGTGAGCTTGAAGCCCCGCGGCCCCATCCATTGGCGCAGTAGCTCGGGCTTGACGAATGCGTCGAATACCTTCTGCCGCGGTGCGCGAATGACGCGCCTGACGGTGAGATCGAACGTATCGCGTGCTGTCATTTCCTGGTCCTTTCCGATGTGGGTTCTTCGAGTACTTCGGCGAGGCGGTCGAGGCTGTCCTCCCAGAACCGCCGGTAGTCGTCCAGCCAATCGGCCGCGGCTCGGAGGCGCTGTGGCCGCAATCGACAAACACGCCATTGCGCATCGACGCGGCGCTCAATGAGGCGCGCTCGTTCCAGTACCCGCAAATGCCGAGAGATCGCCGGCAGCGAGATCACAAACGGTTTCGCAAGCTCGCCCACGGGCGCCTCACCGCGCGCGAGACGCGCAAGGATGGCGCGCCGCGTCGGATCTGCGAGCGCCGAGAAGGTCTCGTCGAGGTGGCTATGTCGGGACGTGGTCATGTTTCGCTGGGCTCGTGTTGTGGCATGGAGCGGACAGTAGCGCCTTCGTATTTAACTGTCAAGTTAAATACGAACAAGTTAAAGACAATACCCGCGGACAGCTATTGCTGCGTCCCTCTGCAGGACGCTCGCCGCATCCGCGTAACGGTCGCGGTGGCGAATGCCGAACGCGAAATCCGTCAGTCGCGCTGTGCGCCCTCGTGCGCCATTTCCACGAACCGGCACAGCGCGTTGATGAGGCGCATCTGCTCGATCGTGCGCGCCCGCGATTCGAGAAGGCGCGGGCTCGCTACGATCGTTGCGAGGCACATCGCGCGCGAGACGGCGACGTTGAGCCGGTTGCGCGAAAACAGGAACTCGAGGCTGCGGGGGACGTCGTCGGTGCTCGACGTCGCCATCGAGTAGAGAACGATCGGCGCCTCCCGGCCCTGAAACTTGTCGACGGTGCCCACGGGCACCTCCGTGAAGCCCACGCGGTCCAGAGCGTTACGCAGCTTTCGCACTTGCGCGTTGTACGGCGCAACGACCATGAAGTCGGTCGCGCCAAGCGTACGCGAAGTGCCCGTGCGATCCGTCCAGGCGCCGCCGATCATCGACGCGACCTCGGCCACGACCGCCACGGCTTCCTCCGGCGACGACGCCGCATTTCCCGCATGGTCGACCGGCTTGAAGCGCAGTCCCGTTCCGAAGGCCGTGCCTTGGCGCGAAAGCTCGGGAATGCCCTCGAGGCGATTGTCGTAAACGATCTCGGACACGAACCGGCACACGTCGGGATGCATCCGTCGGGTGTACTTCAGGAACAGTCCCTTGTCGGGAGGAATCGTCAGGCTGTCGCCGAGCAGATGCTCGAGCACCGAGCGGCCCGTGCCCTCCGGATGCGTCCCCTGCGAGACCTGCGCGAGCTGCAGTGGATCGCCGAGAAGCACGATGTTGCGCGCCGCCGTTCCCATCGCGAGCGCGTCGGCGAGCGAGACTTGCCCCGCCTCGTCGATCACGAGCGTATCGACCCTGCCGTCCAGCGCTTCATGCGCGAACAGCCACGCCGTGCCGGCGCAAAGCAGAACTTCCGGGCCCGCATCCGCGACGTCGTCGGTGTTTTCGACGTTGTCGATGAAATCGCCGGTGAAGTAGGTCTCGCGCCTGTCCTTCGTGACTTTCTTCATTCCCCGAAACACGAGCCCTTCCTGCTTCGCTGCACGGACTACCTCGTCGAGCAGATTGTGAATCGCCTTGTGACTCGTTGCGGTGACGCCAACGCGCCGCCCGTGCCGCATCAGCTCGGTAATGAGCCTGGCGCCCGTCCATGTCTTCCCCGTGCCCGGCGGCCCCTGGATGAAGAGATAGCTCGAATCCAGTCCTGCGGTCAGCGCTCGCTGGACGCCGAGATCGGTCGTCTGGATCTCCAATCCGGGCAGGTAGCCGGCGATGCGCGGCGGTGTGCGCGCGAGCATGTCAGCGAGGGCGCGATAGCGACCGTCATCGGCGAGCGTCGAAGCCGCAACCCGCGCCAGCGCATCCTGCTGCGCTTTCGTGTTGTAGGGCCCGCCCGGAACCAGCGCGCGGGGCAAAGCCGTGTTTTTCGCTGCCGCCCCACGCCGAAGCTGGAGCGTGCCCGCGCCTTCATCCAGCGCCACGATCGTTCCCGCGCTTTTCTTCGTGGCCGGATCCGTGGGTACGTCATCCTGCTTCAGCTTGTATTGCTGGGGTGGAAATCTGAGCGTGTGGATCATCGACTTCTTGTCCGACACGACTTCGCCCGTCGGCTCGAGGCCTGCGATCGATTCCGAATCTTCCAGGAGCTCCTCGTCGGTCATCTTTTCGCAGCGCTCGAAGAACCACCACCATGCGGGCCGCGCCTCGCGGCGGTGATATTCGAGGAGCTCGCCGGCGAGCCAGCGCGGAGAACCCGGCTCTTGGCCTTCGGTCAGCCGCCGGCGCAGCTCGGCGCGCTCGCCATCCTCGGCAGGCACTTCCTCGACCTTGCTTTCGCGAACCTCCGCCCAAGGCGCGTCGTGCGGATGCTTATCGGCCAGCCAGTCGCGTAGCGCCAGCGTGGCCCGGCAATCGTCCTCGTTGTAATCGGCGATCGCCGCAAGCTCGTTCGGGTCGCGCTGCTCCATCCACCGCTCGTACGCGAGGACCGCCCCAATCCCCTCGCGCACCTCCGCCTTGCGCACGTACGGCACGAGCGCTTCGACCTGCTTCAGCGAATAGCTTTCGACACCGGCGCGCAAGCTCTGGCGGACGACCGTATGCAGATTGACGAACACGCCGCGGCGCAATAGCTCGTCGACTTTATCCTCGCGCGTCGCGTACGTGCCCATCAATTGCTTCACCGCTGCGTTCTCGTACGTGCCGTAGTGGTACACGTGCATCCCCGAATCCGCGGCGAGCCGCGAATGTACGGCGTCGACGAACTGCTCGAACATCCGGCGTTCGTCCAGGCGATCATGCGCCCACATCGGCCGGTAGTCCCAGTTGCCATCGCCATCGCGCAGCAGCAAGCCAAACAGGAAATGCAAACCGCGAGCCGGTTCCCAGAACGGATCGCCTTCGATGTCGAAGATGATGTCCCCGGCCGAGGGTCGCGGCAGCAGAGCGAACCCGCGGCCCGCATCGGCATCGATCGCATGCCACGGCAGCCTGCCGGACTCGCGCCGCTCAAGCTGCAGCGCGGCTTGGTCGCGCAGAGTCGCGAGCGTGGTCCGCGCGACGTCCGCGACGCCTGTGGCAGACGGCGCGAGCGCGAGTGCCCGCAGCGTCGTCAAGTTAGCCGCGCGCAGCGCCTCGATCTCCGCACGCCGGGCTCCCGCGACGAGCACCAGGCTGTCCTCGGCGCGCCAAGCGTCGCGGCACACGCCATGGAACTCGCAGAGGCCGCACGCCTCGACCGGATGAGCCTCGGTGGTATCGCCTTCCGAGTCGACCGATGAGTGGAATCGCGCGCGGACACGCCGGTAGTACGCCGCGAAATCATCGTAGCGAAACGCGCGCTGCTCTCCCACGCCGAGGAACACATGGATGTGCTCCGGCCGCTCGCCCTGGATCGCCGCGATCCCGTCGCTGTAGAAGCAAAGCTGGAGCACGTACGTCGGCTTTTCGGCGCGGGCGAGCTTCGCATCGAGCGCTTCGTAGCGCCATGGACCGAGCCTCGAGTCGCCCTTCACTTTTAGCAGGAAGTCGGCGCGTCCCCGCCAGGGGCCATCGACGAACGTCGCCTGGAAGATGACGTCGGCGCCAAGGCGCATCGCGTCGATCGTTCGGGCAGCGGCAGCGTCGAAGTCCCAGTTCTCCATCGGGACCTCTACAACGTGCCGTCCTTCGGCATGCATCCGCATCAGCAGATCGGCTTCGTGCTGCATGCCCTTGTCCGCGAGAAGCTTGGCGCCTTCGTCGGAAACGTGCGGCTTCGCGCGCTGGCCGAGCGCGACCTGCCGCGCGAGCGTGGTGCGATGCTCGCATTCAACGTAGTCGTTGAGATCCGACGGCGAGAGAAGGAGGTGCCCGTTGCGGATTTGCATATCGAAGTCTAACGGCAATCGACGAGTTTGCGACCGGGAGGGAGCGTCCGCGTCGGGAGTGTCCGACGCACGGATCCGCACACGCCTTATGCGTCGCGTTCCGCAATTCCGCCATACTAAGGCAGCCCATGGCCTCGAAAAGGCATCTTGCTTTGGGTCCCGTCATCGTCGGGATCGCGTTTCTCGCCGCTGTCGCGCTGGCGCTTGTTTGGCGCTATACGCCGCTCGCCGCCATCGTCACGCCCGAAACGACGATCGCGTTCGCGGAATCCGTGTCCGGCTACTGGTGGGCACCCATCGCGCTGATCCTGTCCTACACGCCGGCGACGGTCGTGATGTTCCCGCGCTGGCTCATCACGCTCGCCGCGGTTGCCATCTTCGGACCTTGGCC
>Ga0207701_10001261_pt1 | contig 26711 bp, 21 predicted proteins | sample KBSSwiSSwithPhiX_FD_184294 | JGI IMG/M metagenome (GOLD analysis project Ga0207701, IMG submission 184294) | Switchgrass rhizosphere bulk soil microbial communities from Kellogg Biological Station, Michigan, USA, with PhiX - S5 (SPAdes) (version 2) | ecosystem: Environmental > Terrestrial >... | reverse complement strand
GACGACATTTTATAAATGTGAAAAGGAGCCCAACTCGGCAGGAGCACCATCTCCAGCGGAATCGCGGGCAAGTATTTCCACGGAAAAACACCAAGCAATGCAAGGTAGAGCTTGCTGAACGTGTTCATCTGCGGAATGCCGCCCAGGCGCATGATGGTCGCGCGCGCCTCCTGCATAAAGGGCGCATCCACAGAACAACCGCCAAGCTTCAGGGCAAAATACGCCTTCACTGACGCATTAATCTCGCTCGGACCACCGTGATAAATATTCCAGCCGCCGTCGGGCAGTTGGCGTTTCCGAATATGTTTCACGCAGCGGCGTTGCAGCGTCTCGTCCACTTCGCCGAGCCAGTGCATGAAAAGCACGTAATCGGAGCAGAGCGTGCTATCGACCATGAGCTCGCCGACCCAATGTCCGTCGAATCTCTGTTGGCGGAGAAGATTTTGCTGCGCCAAGGCGATCGCTTCCGCCAGCTCCTCGTTGGACGCCAAATATGGCGCGTCTTCCTCGACCCGAGGTAAAGCAATGATGTTCGCTGAGGGATTAGCCATTTTCAGCGGCTCACGAAACCTGCAATGCCTGTTCGGCTTTCTTGCCTGTGAGATGACCGTTGCCCGAGGTCACTCCATTATACGCGGCAATCTCGTTGCCTCGCCCGGTCGGTTTTGGTTTCGCCCCGAAATTGAATCGCACCGTCTTCCAAGTATCGCCTTTCTGCGCGTTCAACCCAAGGCTGGCGGTCGGCTCATAGCCGCAATGGACCATGCAATTCTCGCAGCGGCTGTCTTTCACCACGCCGTTTTCGACGCCGTACTTGTCCCACTCCACCCTATCCAGCAGCTCCTGGTAGCTGGAATAATGGGCGTCCGTCATCAAATAACAGGGGCCTTTCCAGCCGCGAATATTTCGTGTCGGAATCGCCCAGGCTGAGCAAGTGAGATCACGTTTGCCGGCGAGAAACTCGAAATAAATCGGCGTCCCAAAAAGCGTGTAGTCCTTCATCCACTGCTCGATCTGTTTGAACTTCTCGATCGTCATCTGGCGAGTGAGAAAGAAATTTTCCGGCTGCAGGTTGAGCCGTTTGATCATGTCCTTCTTCGCGGCGTCGTATTCATAACCGGGCGAGATGGTATGCCCGTCAACGCCCATATCGCTCAGAAAATCGAACATCTGCTCGATCTCCGACATGTCGGTTTCCTTATAGATCGTGGTGTTGGTCGCGACCTGATAGCCGAGCTGCTTCGCCATCTTCATGGCGAGGATGCATTCCTTGAAAACGCCTTCGCGCTCCACGATCAGGTCGTGCGTTCGCTCCAAACCATCAAGGTGCACGTTCCAATACATCCATTTGCTCGGCCCGATGGTCGGCTTGGTCGCATCCTTCGGACCTTGCCGGATGGCGACCGCGTCCTTCTCTGTGATCAAATTCGCCGCGAGCAACGAGGAGATCTTTCCGTCAATAAATTCAGCTCGCTTCGGGTATTCGCTCGCCATCCATTCGCGCATCTTCTTGCGCATGAACATCGCGTTGGTGCAGATATAAATGATCCGGCCCTGCTCGTGCAAACCCTCCACCAACGCCTCTATCTGGGGGTAGATGAGGGGCTCACCACCACATATGGACACCATCGGTGCGTTGCATTCCGCAGCCGCCGCCAGACAATCCTCCAGGGGGAGAAGATCTTTCAGGGAAGTCGAGTATTCCCGAATCCGGCCGCACCCCGTGCAGGTCAGATTACACGTATGCAGCGGTTCAAGCTGGAGCACCGTGGCGAATTTTTTCGTCCCGCGAATCTTGTGGCCTACGATGTAGGCGGCAATCTTCGACGTGAGGGCGAGAGGAAATCTCATAAGGCGGGATACTAACAAGCATGGTATCCCTGTCAATGGAGGGCACCCGGACGGCCAAGGAGACGGTCGCCGGACGATATTCTACCAAAATCAATCCAAAATGGCAGTTATTTCTCAAGAAAAACGCAATGTGGCGGTGCTCGGCGCCTCGAAAAACCCCGAGCGCTACTCGAATCAAGCTGTGCGCCTGCTGGCCAGTTTTGACTATCGGCCAATCCCGATAAACCCGGCCTTCGAGGAAATTGAAGGTGTGCGGTGCTTCCCGAAACTGGCGGAGATCGGGGAACCCGTGCACACGATCACCATCTATATGAACGCGGCTCGCTCGACCCCGTTGATTGACGAAATCGTGGCGGCCAATCCGCTGCGGATCATTATGAATCCCGGGGCCGAAAACGAAGAATTGGCCGCTGCAGCGAGCGGCGCCGGAATCGAAGTCGTGGAAGGCTGCACCCTCGTGATGTTGCGGACCGGGCTGTTCTGATCCGAAGCCTCTATCTCCCTAGCCAGCCGCGCCGAATCAGGCTAACCGCGATCGCGGCGAGAAGCAGCGAAACCAGCTTCGAAACGCCTTTGATCCCCTGTTTGCCGAGCCATTTGGTGATTCGATCAGCCGAACAAAACACCACGGCGACAATCACTAGGTTCACGACCAGGGACAGCAGCGTAAAAGCCGCGCCCACCGAGTCCGCCAACACCAGCAGTGCCGTTAAGAGGGCCGGTCCGGCAATCAATGGCATCCCGAGCGGGACGATTCCAAAATCATCAACCGGCCGTCCTTTGTCGTGGCCAATCTCAAGCAAATCGCGCACGGCAAAGGTCAAGAGAAGCAATCCGCCCGCGACTTGAAAATCGGCCACCGTAATCCCAAGCGCCTTGAAAATTAATTTTCCAAGAAAGACGAACCCGACCGAGATAACGAGGGCCGTTCCAATCCCGAGCAGGGCTTGTTGCTGGCGACGTTGCCGATCAACATTTGCGCCCAAACCGATGAAGATTGCTACCATTCCAATCGCATCGATCGCCACAAAGAGCGGGATGAAGGCGACCAAAAATGTCGTAAAAAAGTCTTTCATGGCGAAGCCGTTGGCCGACAGGTTAACCAAATCTCGCAGAATGAAGAATTGGATTTTTCACGATCGATTTTCCTTTTTCCTCAACCCTGCTAAATCCTCTTAGTTCTGTCTTCAATCGCAATTCCTATGAAACATTTCCTACTCGTTAGTCTCTCCGTGGCCATGGCCGTTTCGCTTCGAGCCGATGATGTCAAAAGCCTTTCCGATTTTCAGGCCGCCGCGGACAAGGCGAATGAGATCCTGGTCATCCCCGAATGGCCAAAGACGCCGGTCGAGGTGCAGGACAACGTCAACACCGCGATCGCCAACGCCAACAAAGCGCTCGATACGATCGGCAAGCAGGACCTGGGCAAAGTAACTTTTGCGAGCACGGTCCGGGCGATTGATGATATTCAGAATGACGCACAGACCGCTGTTTCGAAAACTATCGTCATTCAGCAGACCAACCAGGATGCCGCCATGCGCGACGCGGCCGAGAAGGCGGTCAAAGTTTTTCAGGACTGGGCCGTAGGGGTTGATTATCGCGAAGATGTCTACAAAGCCGTCAAAGCGTTTGCCGACACGAAGCCGAAACTGGAAGGCGAAGACGCGCTCCTCCTCGAGCATACGCTGCGCGATTATCGACGCGCCGGGCTCGCGCTTCCGCCCGACAAACGTGCGGAAGTCGAGAAACTGCGCAAAGAACTCGCGCAACTCGAGACGGATTTTCAGTCAAACATTGTCGCCGTAAAAGCGCCCATCGTTTTCCGCAAAGCCGAGCTGGAAGGCGTGCCCGATACGATTCTGGAATCACCGGGAGTCAAGACGGGCGACGACTCTTACACCATCCTCGCCAACGTCACTTTTCATTACAACACGGTTGAGGAAACCGCGAAAAATGAAGAGACGCGGAAGCATCTTTTCAAAGTTCGTTTCAATCTTGCGCGAGAGAAAAATGTTCCGCTCCTGAACAACATCCTCGCTCATCGCAACCAGATCGCGCTCAAGCTCGGATACAAGTCGTGGGATGATTTTCAGACGGAAATCAAGATGGCGAAGAACGGGGCCACGGCGAAAAAGTTCGTCAACGATCTGGTCGTCGGGATTCAACCGAAGTTCGACGCGGAAGTCGCGGAATTGCGCAAGCTGAAAGTCGAGGAAACGAAGAATCCTGATGCCCAGATCAACAAGTGGGACTGGCGCTATTTCCAAAACCAACTCAAGAAAGAGAAATACACGGTCGATACTGACGCGTTGCGCGTCTATTTCCCGTTTCAGCGCACGCTCGAAGGAATGTTCGACATTTATCAGAGCATCTTCGGGCTGAAATTTACAAAGATCATCGCACCGGAAAAATGGATCGACGATCTTCAGCTCTTCATGGTGGCGGACGCCGCCAGCGGGCAACCGCTTGGGATGTTTTATCTCGATATGTTTCCGCGCGAAGGGAAGTTCAATCACTTCGCTGAGTTCGGAATTGTTCCGGGGAAACTGCTGCCTAACGGAAAGTATCAGCGCCCAACCGTCGCGCTTATCTGCAACTTCCCGCCGCCCACCAAGGACAAGCCTTCACTCCTCAATCATCAGGATGTGGAGACACTTTTTCACGAATTCGGCCACGCGCTCCACGCCATCGTGACAACGGCCAAGTATGTTCGTTTCTCCGGGACCAGTGTCCCGGCAGACTTCGTCGAAGCGCCTTCCCAAATGCTGCAAAACTGGGTTTGGGATAAGAAGGTCCTCGACACGTTCGCGGCCGATTATCGTGATCCGTCCAAGAAAATTCCCGCGGAGCTGATCGAGAAGATGAAGGAAGCGAAGCTCGCTACGGTCGGCGTTTTCTATCGTCGTCAGTTTACCTTTGGCGACATCGATCTCACCTTGCATGACGTTCATCCTGTCGATCAACCGTACGATTGCGTCGCGATGTCGAACCCGCTTTTCACGAAGGATTTTTTCGCCGTCGATCCTGACACGGCGTTCGTCGCATACTGGGGACACCTCGTCGGTTATGACGCCGGTTACTATGGCTATGCCTGGGCCGACTCGATCGCTGCCGACATGGCGACTGTCTTCGAGAAAGCGCCTAACCGATTCCTCGATAAGAATGCCGGAATGAAACTGCGCCAGGAAATCTACGCGCCGGGCGGCTCCCGCGATATCGATGTTTCGATTCGCAAGTTCCTCGGACGCGAGCGTTCGATTCAGCCTTATCTGAAAACATTGGGCATCGAGACGCCGGCAAAGCCGGGCAGCGGGCCTTCCAAGGAAAGTAATCCAGGCGGCGCAGGTAAGCCCCCGACCAAACCGTAGGGCTTCACCCCTCGTTCCCAAACTCAGTTTGGGAACGAGGCAGGCGGTGAAAGCTCGGAACGCAAGCCAGATCTCACCTATTTCTTAACTTCGAAACGTCGGCTGGCCGACCACGCACCGGGAGCGCCCGACGCCTCATTGGCCCTGGCCCGAAACCACATCGTCGCAGTAGGCAAAGTGCTGCTCGAAAATTGTGAGATCGTAACGGTTTGATCAACGACGGGGCTTGAGAAGCTATCCTGATCATCGATCTGAATCGTGTAGCTAGCTGCGCCGGTTACATCCGTCCAGTCGAAGGTAATATTGCTGCCCGGAGTAAAGCGCGCCTCAGCAGCCGGAGTGAGGAGACTCGGCGCTGGTAAGGTGCCACCTGAGGCGGGATTCACTGTCAGAGTAGCGCTGCGGCTAACCGAGTTGTAGGTAGCGGTGATCGTCGATGTTGTCGATGTATTCACAGTCTTACTTGTCACCGTAGCCTTTGCGCTGGTTGCGCCGGCGGGAATGGTCACGTTTGCCGGAACAGTGGCAGCCGCGGTATTGCTGCTCGAAAGAGCGACGACGGCGCCACCGGAAGGTGCCGGCGCGGTCAGAGTGACAGTTGCCTGCGAGGTAGCGCCTCCGGTCACCGACGTCGGACTAAGGGTGATCGAGGAGAGCGAAGCTGCTCCTCCGCCCTTGGTTACGGTGAGGTTAGCTGACTTCGACGAGCTTCCCACTAGAGCACTGATCGTTACAACTACATCCTTAGTCACTGTCGATGTAGTCACGATGAAATTGGCTGACGTTTGACCGGCAGGAATACTGACAATCGGAGGAGGCGTCGCCACCAGATCACTGGTTGATAACGTTGCAGTAACACCACCAGCGGGAGCTGGACTGTTCAGTAACACTGTTCCCGTGGAATTCGTTCCACTAGCGACACTGGTCGGATTGAGAGTTACTCCTTGCAAAAGCGGCGGAGCGTTGGGATCCGGTGTGACTGTAACAAAGATGGATTTGGTTATGCCACCCGCGCTGGCAAAAACGTTGCCACCCGTTGGAATAACTGCGACCGGACTTGTATTTACCGTGAAACTGATCGTGCTATTGCCCGCCGCGATCGTGACGCTTGGCGGCACCTGAATGACTGACGGATTGTCGGTGCTTAAGGTGACCACACCTCCGCCGACCGGCGCAGGCATGACAAGCCCGACAGAAGCACGCGCTGGCTTTCCACCGATGACGTCCTGGCCGGCGGGTCCAATCGCAAGCAGCGTGGCGGGACCAGCTGCGGGATCACCTTTGAGGATGCGCGCTTGCGAACCACCGAATGTTCCGTAATGCGCTTGAACAAGGACGTAGCGCGAAATCGCGGTTTGCGGAGCCGGGATAGTCGTAAAGGTCGCGCTCAGGCTTCCGGCCGGGACGGTCACGTTTGGCGGAACGATCACTTGTCCCTCCATGCTGGCGCTAAGAGTCACAAGGGCGCCCCCAGCAGGTGCCGCTGAAGTTAAAACCACTGTTCCTGTCACCGTCCCACCTGCCGGGACGGAGTTCTGACTAAATGACAGCGAAGAAAGACTTGCAGCAGGACTTGGGCTTCCCGCAGAAGTTACAACGAGCGAACACTGCGGAGCACGATAACCGTCAACATCGGTTCCAGTTTCGATTGTTACACGACTAGAAACAGAGGTTGTTTTCGTCACCACCGAGAAGTCAGCGCCAGTCGCGCCCTCCGGAATGAAGACAGTCGATGGTGGCACCGCCAAGCTGGTATCGCTACTAATTAACCGGACAGTGATGCCTCCGGGAGGCGCCGCACTAAGCAAGGCCACGTTCCCGGTTACCGGAGTTCCACCGACGACGCTTTCCCGACTTAGACTAGTTCCATAGAGGATGGGCAAAACCCCGAGAGAGTTTTGCTCCCGTCCGGAGCCGAAGCCGGCAAAAATGTCGCCGATAATACCAATTGAGAGTCCAAAGTTAGGCACAGGACCAGTTGTCACTGGGCTAATCGTTGCGTCCGTTTTTCCTGCGGGAATAGTTACGGTCTTGAACGGCATGTTGGCCTGAGGCAAATCCGTTGCAACGGTCACGACTACACCGCCGGCCGGCGCGGGATTGTCGAGCATGACTCGAGCCTGAACTGAATTACCGCCATAACCGTTGATAGGTTCGGACAAGATTGCGAATAAATTAACGTTTGGCGGGGTTGGCCCAGCGGTGACAGTGATTTGTCGTGAGGCCGAGAAAGGCCCGACACCGTTGCCGTGCAGCGCTCTCACCCGCCAATAGTAGCTTCCCGGGGCAAGCAGCTCCGGCGTGATCATATAATCGGAACGCGAGCATCCGGGCAGGATGAGAACCATGGTATTATCCGCAAAAGTTGGACTCGTATTTACATCCAGTTCGTAGCCCGGAATCTGCGGGTTCGTTGTGTCTGACCAATCGAAAAAGAAAGGCAAACTGACGGTCGCCGCCGAAGCTGGAGCAACTAATGAGACTGCTGGTGGGACAGGAGCCGCGTCTGTGACGTGCACAACCACGGTCGCAGAGGCGAGACTTCTGACGCCGTCAACAGAAACGGCTCGCACACGATAGTACACGTTCGGTAAAGCATTACCCCAGCCACCGCCAAATTGAGTACCGAAGTTGATGGGTGATTGAGCTAACGTGAGTGGCTCTGAGAATGTCGGCTCGTCGTCTGCCTCCAGAATATAGAATTGGGCGCCTGTAACAGCCGACCATTGGATCTTGAAAGTCTCCAGCACGTGAAACTGAGAGTTGTTCGCGGGCGAAGTGATTGTTGGGGTGGCTGGAGCGGCTCCCAATCCAGTCACGACAAAATTTCGCACCTCCGACCACGGCGAATCCACGCCACCGTTTCCTGTTAGCTGCGTCGCCTTTACTCGCCAGAAGTATGTTCCATTCGCCAGGCCACTGACCTTATCCGCGGTGGGAGTCGGCACGTTAGGGTCCGAATCGATATTCTTGAAGCCCGATGCGATCACTTTGGTAAATGAGCTCGTTGTCGACACCTGCCATGTGTAGCTTCCGATATCTCCGCCGGGCGCCGTCACTGGATTCCAGTCCAAAGTAATTGGTTGTGGCAAGGCAGCACCGCTGGCAGGCGCCACTAGCCCTGGAGCTGGAGGTGCTGCAATGATCGGTTGCGCAAATCCGCCTACAAGAAGCGCAGATGCAGCCAAAGTTAAATAAAGTCTGAAAGCTCTCATGGGCCGCCGACTATAGAAGGCGACCCCGCGTTCGCGAACTGCGAATGTTAATGCGTTTGTAACCCAGAAGTTACGTTAAGTTCGCGCAAACCACGTGGCTCCCAGGCAATGCCGTGTGCAACAGTTGGGTAATCCTGTTTAGGACTTATGTAGGCCGCGTCTCCAGCTTGAGTTCGAATCAGAGACAAACCGCCAGCACGACGGCAGTCACGCCAGCCAAACCTACAAAGATTGCGAACTTGTCAGTGAAATTCATTTCTCAATGCTCTCTTAATCGGAAGGTCCATGAGGTCTGGTCCTACGACACGAAATTGCGGGCGAACGGTTTCCGAGACCGAGGCATGGTGCAAGATCAGAAAGAGTAACGGACTTGTTACTTGTCAGGTTCCTCGATTGGACGCGCGGGTTTTCGCGCTAGATTGGATGTCTATATGAAATGGTTAATCCATCTCTCGCTCGCAGTGCTGTCCGTCTCATTTGTCGCCGCTGACACCGGCGTCGAACCTCCAAAGGAAGCCGAGAACGCAATCGATCGCGACGGATTGCTAGAGCACATCAAAGTCCTCGGATCGGACAAGTTTGAAGGGCGCGCACCCGGCACGCACGGCGAAGATCTCTCCGTCGAGTACATCACAACGCAGTCCAAGAAACTTGGCCTGAAACCGGGCAATCCGAACGGTGCTTATACGCAGGAAGTTCCATTCGCCGGTATTTTCACCTCACCGACCGCCGCATTCACCGTCAAGGACAGCAGGATGGAACTGCGTCCAGCGATCGATTTTGTCGCTTTCACCCAACGCATTACTCCTACTGTTGAGGTCAGGCAGTCGGATATGGTCTTCGTCGGCTACGGCGTCGTCGCACCGGAGTACGGCTGGGACGATTTCAAAGGCATGGATGTAAAAGGCAAAACACTCGTCTTTCTGATTAACGATCCGCCTGTGCCCGATCCCAACGATTCGAGCAAGCTCGATGACACGATGTTCAAGGGAAAAGCAATGACCTACTACGGCCGTTGGACCTACAAGTATGAGATTGCCGCCAAAAAAGGAGCGGCAGCTGCGATCATCGTCCATGAAACGATTCCGGCTGCCTATCCTTGGTCGGTCGTTGAAAACAGTAACACCAAGGAAAACTTTGCTATCGACGCGCCGGACAAGAACATGGGAACGGTCGGAGTTCGTTCTTGGATGACTCTCGACGAGGCGAGAAAACTTTTTGCCGCTGCGGGCAAAGACTATGACCAACTAAAGCAGGCTGCGCTAAAGAAGGACTTCCACCCTGTGCCACTCGGGGCCAAAGCTGATTTTACCCTCGAAAACAAGATCCGAGAATTCAAATCCCATAACGTGGTAGCAAAGCTCGAAGGAGCCGATCCGAAGAAGAAAGACGACTTTATCATCTACAGCGCGCATTGGGATCATCTCGGCCGTGACCCGAATCTTAAAGGCGACCAGATCTATAACGGAGCGCTCGATAACGCTTCCGGTGTGGCGAGCCTGCTCGAGATTGCGCAGGCATTCACGCAGCTTCCACAACCACTACCACGCAGCATTCTTTTCCTTGCCACCACCGCTGAGGAAGGTGGTTTGTTAGGGGCGAAATACTACGCCGAGCATCCGCTTTACCCGCTCGAACATACCCTGGCCGACATCAATATCGACGTCATCAACCCCTGGGGCAAAACGCGCGATATCGAGGATCTTAGTTATGGTAACTCCACTCTCGATGACCTATTCGTCGCCGCTGCGAAGCGACAGGGCCGGGTCGCGACGCCAAATAGTGAGCCAGAGAAGGGAAGTTTTTTCCGAGCGGACAATTTTGAGTTATCGAAGGTCGGTGTGCCGTCCTTGTATCCGGGAAGCAAACCAAAAAACTTCGTCGGCAAGCCCGCCGATTACGGACAGAAAATGAGCGATGACTATGTACTGCATCGTTATCATCAGGTCTCGGACGAAGTGAATCCGACGTGGGACCTATCCGGCGCTGTCGAAGATACGCAGCTCCTTTTCGAAGTCGGTTATCAGGTCGCAAACGACGAGAAATACCCGACCTGGCAGGCGGGCTCGGAATTCAAAGCCAAGCGAGACGCCATGATGTCACCGAAGAAATAGCGAAACATGCATTCCTCTGTTCCCATCATCAGCGTTTTTATGGGATGCGCTCTGCTCTTTTTCGGGCGACGACTTTTCTGGCTCTTTGTCGCCGCGCTTGGCTTTGCGATAGGGCTCGAACTCGCGCCTTACCTAAGCCAAAACCCACCGCTTTGGCTGTCTCTGCTCCTCTCCATCGCCCTGGGTCTAATCGGCGCGCTGCTAGCGATGATGTTGCAGAAGCTCGCAATTGGAATTGCGGGTTTCCTTGTCGGAGGTCGAGTTGCGGTCGCCGTAGCCGCAGCGGTTTGGGCTAACTATGCGCATTATTCCATGATCACCTTCGTTCTCGGCGGGATTGTCGGCGCCCTCTTGCTGCTCGCGGTCTTCGATTGGGCTTTGATTTTCTTCTCAGCAATCGAAGGCGCGCGACTCATAGCGGGGAGCATTCATTTGCCCACGACGGGCGCGACCGTCCTGGTAGTCGCGCTTTCCGTTTTCGGAATCTTCGTGCAAGGCGCAATGTTTCGGGGCGGTCGGCGCGCCTAGACAATTCCGTCATAACTGTGCGCCCTGAAGGGTGAATGTGATCGGCACATATACTTTCTCGTACACGCCGGGCTTACAGCGCCATTGTCGCAAGGCTGTCAGCGAGACTTGATCAAGAACGGCGCTTCCTGTGCTCTCGACCGCAATGACGCCGGTCACACCGCCGTTTGAAGCGAACCGCAAAAGGAATTTGCCGCTGCCTGTTTGCTTTGTCTTTCGCGCTTTAAATGGGTAAGCGGGATGCGGTGAGAAAAGCATGTTAGACTGCCAGGGCCGGAACTCGACGGTGCCACCGCTTGCGTGCGCCACCCTCGAAACGGCCGGTCTTACTGTTGGGTTGGATCTGATCGTAGTGGTTGGCGGCGGGCTAGGTTCAGTGAGCACGAAATCCGCATTGTCGGTCGGCGGCGGAGGTAGTGGCCACGTTAAGTCTTCCAGAGGCGCTGGAGTCGACTCCGGAGAGTCTTCGATGACAACACCATCGATGGGCTGCTCTGGAGGCACTCCATTGTCGATCGGAATTCTCTTGTCCGTTGCCAGGCTCGCGACCGCAACAGCGGCCACTTCGATCGCCACCGCAGCGACTAAAGCGGCAAAGGAATGCCATCTTGGCGGAGGCTTATAGAATACCGGCTTGTTCATCGATGTCTCACCTCTCTAAGAAGTGAGACACCCGAGAATCCGAAAAATTATACGGTTTTAGAGCAAGCGCAGCCGCGCAGGACGCTTACTAAGAGTAACGTTCCATAATCAGTTGGGAACTAACTCCCACATATCGCCGGCAAACCGGTTCGTAAGAAAAAGTGTCCCATCAAAGATCAGAAACTGATGGGTGGGCGGATACCAAACTGTTCCCAAACCTTCCCGAGGTGACGGGCGAGCAGCCGGCGCGAGCTTTTTCCAATTCCCTCCGTCCCACGCCCAGGTTCTTTTTTGATCGACACCTTCACTTCCTCCTCCAAATACGATCGCTGCCTGCAACCCTGGATCGAAGCCACCCGTCGTGAAGTAGAGCGGCGGCGGCGTATTCGCGGGCGTTCGCAATGTCCAGTTTCTGCCATCCCATGTCCATGTATTCTGGACAATCCAGTTGTCGGAAATTCCTCCGAACAGAACCACGTTGTGCCGGATCGGATCGAGCACTGTGATTGCTCCACTGCGCGGATAAGGTGTGACGCGCGGGTTCAACAGAGTCCAGTCCGTTCCCGACCACTGCCACATGCTGCGCGAATAAAACAGACCCTGATAACCGCCGAACATATCGACGTGGCCATTCGCGGGGTCAGTGAAAATCATTGGATTCGTCGCGCCGGTGGGAACCGTCCGCGGAGAGGCTTCCGACCAGGTCGAGGTCGCGCCATCCCAAAGCCAGGTGTCCTGGAGAATCGTGAAACCAACAAACCCACCGAACAAGACCACCTTCTGGATCGACTCATCATAAGCCATTGCCGCTGCCGCACGCGGACCAGGCGCGATGCTGGTGGGCACCTGAGTCCAGGTGGCGCCGTCGTACGTCCAAGTGTCATTCAACTGTCCCGAGGAATCGCTGCCGCCGAAAACAACCACCTTTCCGCTCACCGGATCGTAAGCCGTGGCGAAGAATGCCCGTGCCGGCAGTGCATTCGTCGGTGTTACTTCTGTCCAAGTTACCGTCGGAGCATCCGCGCCGAAAGAGAAAGCAGCGGTCGCGAATAGCAGCAGAGCCGACAGGGCCACCGTGGGGCGAAAAAAAGCGTAATCAGATAATTCCATGGAGAAGAGAGTTTCGAATCGAACCTTTATTCCCGTCAATTGCAAGAGCTTGCCTGAACGCGGAGGTAAAAGGTCGCCGGCCAAGCTGCAGGCTGACAGCGCGGCACCTGGACGTAAACTATTCTGTCTGGAAGACCGCTGTTCTGAGGCGGGTGTCGAGATCTTACTCGAGCTCAGTGCCGGAAATGACGCACGCCGGTGAAGATCATGGCCATGTTGCGCTCGTCGGCGGCGGTAATTGCCTCGTTATCGCGGACCGAGCCGCCTGGCTGAATTGCGGCGGTTGCGCCAGCTTCGGCGGCCGCAATTAGGCCATCCGCAAAAGGGAAGAAAGCATCGCTCGCCACCGCGCTGCCTTCGAGCGAGAGACCCGCTTCCTCCGCTTTCCAAACGGCGATGCGCGAGGCGTCCACCCGCGACATCTGTCCAGCGCCGACGCCCAACGTTCGATCTGGTCCGGCGTAAACGATCGCGTTCGATTTGACATGTTTCACGACACGCCAACTGAAAAGCATCGCGGCCATTTCCTGTTTCGTGGGCGGCCGTTTCGTCACGACTTTGTGTTCGAGCTGGTCAATCTCAACGGCGTCCTTTTGCTGAACGAGCAGGCCACCTCGCACCGAGCGCAGATCCATTGGGGCCTTTTCCGGTGGAGAAGCCGGGTGCAGTGCGCGCATCAAACGCAGGTTTTTCTTTTTCTGGAGCAAAGCGCGCGCATCACTCGCGAAATCCGGCGCGATGATGACTTCACTGAAGATTTCACTGATCGCTTTCGCGACCGGAAGATCGAGCGGCCGATTGCAAATGATGATTCCGCCAAAGGGCGCCTGCTTGTCGGTCGCAAAAGCCTTGAGCCACGCCTCGCGCAAATCCGAATCACTCCCGACCCCGCAGGGATTGGTGTGTTTGAGAATCGCGACAGTCGGTTCCGAAAATTCATCGATCAAATCTGCCGCCGCCGTGATATCGAGCAGGTTGTTAAAGGAAAGGTCCTTGCCGTGCAGTTTTTCAAAATGATCGGCAAAGGTGCCGTAGAGCGAAGCTGTCTGGTGCGGATTTTCGCCGTAACGCAGACGACTAACGAGCGGGAGCGAAAGTGAAAAGGATGTTTCGGTCTCCTTCTTTTCATTCAGAAAAGTCGCGATCGCCCGATCGTAATCGGAAGTCTTGATGAAGACTTTGATCGCAAGGCGCTCACGCAGCTTCAATGTCGTTTCGCCGTCGCGATCGTGCATCTCGTCGAGCACCGCTTGGTAATCCGCCGGATCCACCACGACCGCGACCGACTGGTAATTTTTCGCGGCGCTGCGCAGCATGGATGGCCCACCGATATCAATCTGCTCAATCGCGTCCCCCAACTTCACGCCCGGTTTTGCGATCGTGGCTTCAAACGGATAGAGATTAACGACCACGAGATCGATCGCTTCGATCTCATGCTTACGAACGGCGGCTTCGTGTTCTTTGTTGCCCCGCAGATAGAGCAAACCGCCATGCACTTTGGGATGCAGCGTTTTCAGACGGCCATCCAGCATTTCCGGAAACCCGGTGAAGTCGGAGATGTCTCGCGCCGCGATCCCTTCCTTTTTCAAAAGGCTGGCTGTTCCGCCGGTGGAAATGATTTCAACGCCAAGCTTTTCGAGCTCGCGCGCGAAATCGGTTAGGCCGGTTTTATCGGAAACAGAAATAAGCGCGCGTTTAATTTTCATGAGGGTTTTTTCTGCACGAGCAAGGAGGCAATCGCATACATGACGAGGCCGAAGCCCAGCGAAACACCGAGGGAAAAGGCGAAGCCAGGCAGATTAAGAACGCCCGGGTCGCCGGCGTAAAGCGCCCTTCGGACGGCCGCGACGCCGTAGGTGACCGGATTCAAATGCACCGCCCAAAAAATCCAGGAGTGCGGATTGGTCGCAGGAAAAAGCGCACCGGACATCAGCCAGAGCGGAATTAGAAAAACGTTCATGATCGCGTGGAATCCCTGCGTTGATTCCATCGGCCAGGCGACAAGAAATCCCAGACCGGTCAGGCCGAAGCCGACGATAAAAAGCGTTCCGAGGCAAGCCAGAATCCGGTCCGGCGTGATGTGAATGCCGACGAATGGCGCCAACAAAAGGAAAATAATGCCTTGGAACATGGCGAGCGTTGTTCCACCGAGAATCTTGCCGCAAACGATGGCGCCCGATGAAATCGGCGCGACCAGAACGGATTGAAGAAATCCTTCACGGCGATCTTCGATGATCGAGATGGTCGAGAAGATCGCGGTAAAAAGCATGATCAGAATGAGTGTGCCGGGATAGAAATATTCGAGATAGCTCATGCCATTCGGCGCCGACCCCACCCGAAAAGACGGTCCAATGCCAGAACCGATCACGAACCAAAAGACCAGGGGTGAAAGCAGCGCGCCAATGATGCGATTACGTTGCCGATAGAAGCGGACAATTTCCCGCTGCCAGAGCGTCAGCGTGGGTAAAAGAAACAATCCGGAGCGTTTGCCTCCGGCGCTGACGGCCGCTGTCGTCATCCCGCCTAACGATCGATCAGGATATGTTTTGCGGCCGGATAAAGGACCGGGCAGCAGCCGATCGTTTCGCAGAACGCTTTGCTGAAATGGCTCAAGCTGGAGTAGCCAACTTCAGTCGCAGCCTCCGTCACATTGTAGCGGCCGCTGCGGAGAAGTTCGGCGGCACGTTCCATTCGTTTGTTGCGTAGAAACTGCGGGATGGTCAGGCCGACCTCGCGGGAAAAAATCCGGCTGAGATAAAATGGGCTGCATCCCACTTCCTGGCCGAGCATTTCCAGCGTCGGCGGATTGGCCAGATCGCGTAGCAAAATCTCCTTCGTCCGCACGACGCGATCGCGCGCCACCCGTTTTTGCCGCATGCAAAACATCTCCGGGTCTTTCGGCTCGAAAAGGAAATGCGCCATGAGCTCCAGCGCCTTGCTTTGATACCAAAGAATCCGCGCTGCCTTGGGTACTGGAGGCTCCGCCAGGCTGGCCACGATCGCGCGTTGTTCGGCCGACATCTGCTGCGGCCGCGAAACCATGCTTTGCTGCCGTTTAGGGAAAATCACCTCGCGCATGGCTGGGGCCAGTTCCCCTTCCGAGTCAGCGAGCTGAGCCTGTAGATGTTCCCGGGAATACTCCAGTGTGACAAAGCGATGGTGATCATGCGCCTGCCGCGTGGCGCGCAAAGGCTCCTGGCCGATTGCGTAGTAGCCAGAACTACTCGGACCGTAATCTTCCGGCGTACCACTCCCACGCCCGACCGCACCTCGTCCATCAAGATTCAGACAAAACTCGATGCTGCCGGGACGAAAGCTCTCCGCCCAATCCAGCGGCTTGCTGGTTTTGAAATCGTGCCACTCGATGCTGATCCCCATCTTCTCGAAGCTGCCATAGAGCTGTTGCCAGCCGTGGCGCACATTTGTCCACGGGGTCTGAGGTGAGCTCGGCGCATTCATCGGCGGTATTTTCGGGTGCGGAGAGAAGATTGCAAGGCGGCAATGTCGCGTTCCCCGGTCGCCGAATTCACGCCTCTCATTTGTCCTGGAAGAAATCGACGAACGAGCGGCGGACTTTAACAAAAGTGTGCTTCACATCATTACCAACCTGATTAAAGGCCTGCCCTATTTTTCCGGTCACGCTGTTGGGATCGTCATCATCAGCATCCCGGGAATTTTGCTCGTTGCTCTGTTGATCCGCCGTCGCGACCCGATCGCCACCGGCGAAAAGCCCTTCGGTGCGGGTAACCGTACCGTTATTCGTTCCGATGAAAATCGTGCCTGCCGGGCTCCCGTCCCGCCTCTGCAATGCCACTCTCCAAACCGGATTTCCCTTCTCATCCACGCGCAGGGTATAGTCGACCGTATCAAAGGAAATGTGCGACTTGGTCGCGGTCTGCTGGGCGAGGGTAAATGCGCCGCTCGAATCGAGATTCAGTTTTGCGGTATCGATGACCGGGCCTAACGAGCTCTCGACCGCAGAGCGCAGCGGGGTGCGCTCGGAGGCGATCTTCCCGTTGCTCACTTCGACTTCGCGGATCCCGCCACGCGCGCTCGGGTCCTCGATCAAAATTTTCCACGTCTCCGGCTGCGATCGGCCGTTCGTCCCCGCGACGGCGATGACGTGATTGACATAGTCGCGCTTCAGCTGCGTGCCAACGGTTCGCATCGCTTCGTAAGCGGTCGGTCGTTCTTCGGCCAAGGCCGGGACAGCGAGGAGAAGCAACACAATGAGGCATTTCCACATGCAAAAATAGTGCATGGCTTAGAGTGGATTGCCAGTGCCGATCGCGAAAAGAGGGAGATGGCAAATGACGGATAATGAATGCCCAATGACGAAGGAATGACAAAGCTCGAATGACAAAAGGTCTTTTCCGCTGATCAATTTCGTCATCCGTCCTCGCCCCGACCGCATGACGGAAACTCGTTGCGGGCCGCGCCGGAATCCTCCAGCGTTTCAACGCGAGGCCGCAAAATCGTGTCAGATATGTCGTCGCCGGACTTTGATGAAGAAGAAAATCGAGTTATCCAGTCACACCGGTAATCTCGCCTTGCTCCGCACCTGTGTGCGGCGTTTTCTCGAGTCTCTCCCCTTCTCCGAACGTCAGCGGACTCTCATGGTCCTTGGCGTAGATGAGGCCTGCACCAACATCATTCGTCACGCTTACCATTTGCGCGATGACCAGTTTATTTCGCTCTCGCTCGAGATGAAAAGTGATTGCGTCTGCCTGCGGCTGCGCGACTACGGGAAACAAGCGCGACCCGATGCGCTGAAGAGTCGGCGAGCCGATTTGATCAAGCCGGGCGGACTCGGGTTGCACATCATTCGTAATGCGTTTGATCGCGTAGACTACGTGCTGCGCAGTCGCGGAACGGAATTGGTGCTGACGAAAAATTTGAAACAACGAATGTCGAACTGATCCAATGTGGGAGGGGCCTTTGCGCCCCGATCTGTTAGCGGTCCGCTGGATCATCGGGGCGCAAAGTCCCACATTAGTCGTTCGTCATTGCTTCATCATTCGTCATTGTCATCACGTGCGGGACTCGCAGCCTATGTTACGATCCTCCGATGATTCCGCCTCCACCCGATCCAGCCTTCGAAATCTCGCTGCGGCCGCCGATGTTCAGCGAGTTCACGGGCCAGGAGAAGGTCTGTGAGCGAATCGAAGTGCTGGTTGAGGCGGCCAAAAAACGTGGGGACGTCCTCGAACACATTTTGTTGAGCGGGCCACCGGGTCTGGGCAAGACCACACTCGCGCACATCATCGCCAACGCGATGGGCGTGAACATCAAGAACACCAGTGGACCGGTGATTGAGAAGGCAGGTGAGCTCGCCGGGCTTCTGACCAGTTTGGAAAAAGGCGATGTGCTCTTCATCGACGAAATCCACCGCCTCCAACCGACAATCGAAGAGTACCTCTATCCGGCGATGGAGGATTACAAACTCGACATCATCATCGACCAGGGACCACAGGCGCGGAGCCTGCAATTGCGCTTGCCGAAGTTCACCCTGATCGGCGCGACCACCCGGTCGGGTATGCTGAGCGCACCGCTGCGGTCGCGTTTCGGAATGACGGCCCGTCTCGACTATTACAGCGCGGACGAAATGCAGAAAATCATTCTGCGCAGCGCAGGTCTGCTTAACGTCGAAATTGATTCTGCCGGCGCAGCCGAGATCGCAACCCGGACCCGCGGCACGCCTCGAACGGCGAACAACCTTCTGCGTTGGGTCCGCGATTATGTGCAGGTCAAAGCGGACGGGCGAATCACAGCGGATTTGGCCGACCGCGCCCTAACGATGCTCGAAATCGATCGCGATGGATTCGATCAATGGGACAAGCGCATCATTGAGACGTTGATTTACAAATTCAATGGCGGTCCGGTCGGATTGAACTCGCTGGCCGTGGCGGTGGGAGAAGAGGCTGGCACGCTGGAAGAAGTCAACGAGCCGTATCTCATCATGGAAGGTTACATCAAGCGCACGGCGCAAGGGCGGGTCGCGATGCCTAACGCCTACCGAAAACTCGGACTGAAGATACCGGCGGGTTCGCAGAGTGAGTTATTCGGCGCGTGAAGATGACGCGGTGCAGCAGAATCACGCTGGAGCGGTCGCCGCGGCACAAGAGGACCACGATGACGCCATCGAACCCTCGTTCGTTCGGCGAGGCGCCGAACGATGCGCGCGAGGCGCACGCGCTCCCCAGACCCCAACGCCTTGCCGCTAATGAACTCGGACACTGATCTTTTCCCCAACGTTGCGAAGGTGCTGACCGTCGCGGAGCTGACTCGCTCGATCCGCGGACTTCTCGAGACACGTTTCGGTGCGGTCTGGGTGCAGGGGGAAATTTCCAACTACAAGAAATACCAGTCCGGTCACCAGTATTTCACTCTCAAGGATCAGCGCGCCGCCATTTCCTGCGTGATTTTTCGCGACACGATTTTGCCTTTCCCGCGTCCGTTAACCGACGGCATGCAGGTCCAGGTTTACGGCAACGTCACTCTCTTCGAAGCGCGCGGGCAGTATCAGCTCAACGTCCAGATTTTGCAGTCGCGCGGACTCGGCCTTTTGCAGGCGAAATTCGAGGCACTGAAACGGAAACTCGAAGCGGAAGGTCTTTTCGAGGCCGACCGCAAACGCGCTTTGCCGAAATTTCCGCGCCGGATCGGGATCATTACATCACCGAGCGGCGCTGCGATTCGGGACATGCTCAACATTTTGGCGCGGCGCGCCCCAGCGGTTGAAGTGTTGATCAGTCCGGTCCGCGTGCAGGGAACGGGAGCGTCTCTCGAAATCGCGACCGCCCTGCGTGAACTCAGCCAGCCTAACGACGCTTGGAAACCGCTCGACGTGATCGTCGTCGCCCGCGGCGGCGGGAGCATCGAGGATTTGTGGGAATTCAACGAGGAAGTCGTGGCGCGCGCGATTTTTCATTGCGCTCTCCCGGTCGTTTCCGCGGTCGGACACGAAATCGATTTCACGATCGCCGATTTTGTGGCCGACCTTCGCGCTCCTACGCCGAGCGCCGCTGCGGAATTGATCGTGCCCGATGTGCGCGACCTCGAGCGACGCACGCGCGAATTGCAAAATTGCCTGGAAAAATGTTGGCGTGGTTTTCTCGGTCAAGCGCGGGCCCGCCTGAGCGCCGTCTCGGAAAAGGCGCTCTTGCGCGAGCTGAGCCAAAGATTGCGCGACGCGCAACAGGAACTCGATCTCCGGCGGGAATCGCTCTCGCGCACCGTCGAACGCCGTCGCACCACAGACCGAACCCGCCTAACCAATGCACAGCTTGCCCTCAAAGCGCACAATCCCGCCCGGGAGCTAACGGTTCGCCGACAAAGCCTAACGGAAATGAGCCGGCGACTGCGCGAATCAACCCGGCAAGGGATGGATCAGGCTAGCCAGCGCTGGGAGCGCGCGGCCGGTTTGTTACGCATTCTCGGGCCGGAAGCGACCTTGGAGCGAGGTTACAGCATCACTCGCGACGCCAGCGGAAAAGTCATTCGGCGGGTCGCCGAAGCCAAACCGCGGACGCAGGTCACAACCCGCGTCCGCGATGGCGAATTTATTTCTGAGGTTCGGTAGAAAGAGCCGTGGTCGGCTAAATCATGGCGCTGGATAGAGGACAGAGTTGGCGGCCGGATCCATCCAACTATTTGCCGAGTTCGGCACTAGAATATCCGCCAGAGCGGTTTGACCCGTTTTACCCATAATGTTGAAAGTTGTAGCACTCACGAACGTGGTGTTTTCGACTGATCCACTTGCATCGGTATGTATCACGATCGCTTTCTTGCCCTTCCAAACTCCGCCCGCAGTCGCTGGGTTCGTCGAGTAAGTGGTCGCCCCGGTCATCGGTGCATCAAAGACAAGCGGATAACTAGGGTTGTCTGTGTCAGTTAGACCAAACATGTAGGCAAAGTTGTTCGTCTTCGCTTCAAGCCGATCAGCTGCGGTCGCCGTTTTCTCGTCTGGCACCGTTGATGACCAAGCCGATTTGGCAAGATAGAATATCTTCTCAGTCGGAATGTAACCAGGGATCAGGCTGGCGAAAACTGCGTTCGAGGCACCCGATCCCGGCGCTGCGATATCGGTAGGCGGATCGACTTGCCCGTTTTGATACGGGAACTTCCCATCATGGTCGCCCGCGTAAACCTTACATGCCAAACCGATTTGCTTCGCGTTTGACAAGTCTTTGGTTTGGTTGGCCCGCTCGGTGACGCTGCTAAAAACAGGCAACGCGATACTGGCGAGAATGGCAATGATCGTGATGACGACCAGCAGTTCTATCAGGGTGAAGGCTGAAGTTGTTTTTTTCATGTTGTGGCTCGGTTGGGCAGAGAATGGAAATTATTCGTTAAGCCGTCAACAGTATTTTTTTCATGGGTTGCATGTTTTTTCGGCGAAAACGGCGGCCAGAGGCTTGGCGATCGAATTTTTCCGCAATTACGATAGATCTCCGCGCCGAGGAACGTCGGATCTGGAATTTACGTTTTCCCTTGAGCAACGATCATCATCCCCGCTGACGCCAAATCGGGATGACAAGCAAGACGCTAGCTGGTCGCTTTCGCCTCGTTCGGCGTTTCGACCGCGCTATCACCCGCGGGGCCCGCTTCGCGTTTAAAGGCCACTACCGCCAAGGGCGGAAGATTAATCACGATCGAGTGCGTTCGCCCCTGCCATTCCACCGCTTCGGCCTCTAGCCCGCCCAGATTACCAACATTACTTCCCCCATAGGTCTCGCCGTCGGTATTGATGATCTCTCGATAAAATCCGTCCTGCGTTACGCCAAGTCGATAGTTGTAGCGCACCACCGGCGTCGCATTGACCGCGAAAACGAGCAGCTCCCCTTCCTTCGAACGCCGCAGGAACGCCACCACGCACTGGTCCGCATCGTGGAAATCAATCCACTCAAATCCCTCGTAGGTGTCGTCCTGGTCCCAAAGCGCTGGTTCGCTCCGGTAAACGTGGTTCAGATGCTGCACGAGACGGCGGAGTCCGTCGTGCCGGGGCAGGTTCGTCAGTTCCCAATCCAGGCCGACGTCATGGTTCCATTCCCGCAACTGCCCAAACTCACCTCCCATAAAGAGAAGCTTTTTGCCAGGGTGCCCGTACATCCACGCATAAAACATGCGGAGATTTGCAAATTTCTGCCATTCGTCCCCCGGCATCTTATTGAGAAGCGAACCCTTGCCGTGCACCACCTCGTCGTGACTGAGCACGAGTATGAAGTGCTCCTGAAAAGCGTACATGATCGAGAACGTGACGTTATTCTGATGGAAGCGCCGATAGATCGGATCGAGCGACATGTAGTGCAGGAAATCGTGCATCCACCCCATGTTCCACTTGAAGCCGAATCCCAGTCCGCCCAGATAAACCGGCCGCGAAACGCCCGGCCACGCAGTTGATTCCTCGGCGATCGTGATCGTGCCCGGGAAATTCGCGTAGCAGAGCTCGTTCGCCTGTTTGAGGAAAGTCACGGCGTCGAGATTTTCGCGGCCACCAAAAACATTCGGAATCCACTGCCCCGGCTGGCGCGAATAATCGAGGTAAAGCATCGAGGCCACCGCATCGACCCGCAGGCCATCGATGTGATATTTGTCGAGCCAGAAAAGGGCATTGGCCGTGAGGAAATTGCGCACTTCATTGCGGCCCAAATTAAAGATCAGCGTGCCCCAATCCTGGTGCTCCCCCTGACGCGGATCGGCATGTTCGTAAAGATCGGTGCCGTCAAATTCGGCTAATCCGTGCGCGTCCTTTGGAAAATGCGCCGGCACCCAGTCCATCAGCACGCCGACTCCGGCGCGATGACACGCATCGACAAAATGGCGCAATTCATCCGGAGTGCCAAAGCGGCTGGTCGGCGCATAATAGTTCGTCACCTGGTAACCCCACGAACCTTCGAATGGATGCTCCGCAATCGGCAGCAGCTCCACGTGGGTGAATCCCATTTCGAGCACATACGGGAGCAGGGTTTGCGCGAACTCGAGGTAACTCATATGGCGATTCCCCTCCTCCTCCACCCGTCGCCACGAGCCGAGATGAACCTCGTAAATGCTCATCGCGCTCCGGTGCCACGTTTTCTTCGTGCGCTCCTCCATCCATGGCCGGTCGCTCCATTGATAACGCTCAAGATCGTAGACGAGCGAAGAGGTCTGCACGCCGTGCTGACTGAAGAACGCAAAGGGATCGCTCTTCAAAAGAAGCGCGCCCGTCGCGGTCTTGATCTCGTATTTGTAATGCGCGCCTTCTGTGACCCCGGGGATGAAGATTTCCCAGACGCCGCTCGCGATGAGTTTCCGCATCGGATGGACGCGGCCATCCCAAAAATTGAAATCGCCCACCACACTGACTCGGGCGGCATTCGGCGCCCAAACTGCAAAATAGACACCCTTCTCGCCACCAGCTTCGCGCAGATGCGCCCCGAATTTTTCGTAGAGACACTGATGATTTCCCTCCGCGAAAAGGTGAAGATCGATCTCGCCCATGAATTGCCCGTAGCTGTAGGGATCACGCATGAGTTGCTCCGAGCCGTCGAAGGCAACCACTTTGAGAAGATAAGCGAAATCGCGTGACTCGTTAGGCACGGTCGCCTGGTAAAGCCCTTGGACGTGCAATCGTTCCGCCGGGAAGACCTGGGTATGATCGTTCGCTGCCACCACCTGCACCTCCTTCGCGTCAGGACGAAAAATACGAACCACCAAATCGTAGCCGACCCGGTGCGGACCGAGGATGCGAAACGGATCGGCGTGGGCTCCGTGGAGCAGGGCCGCGATTTCGTGTGGATCGATGGGGTGGATGGCAAATGAACTCATGGACCGCGAACAGAGTAATATTGGAGGTCGGCTTTGCAATCTGGGGAGCGCGAGCTTTCAGCTCGCTCATTTCGGCATGTTGCCGAAATTCGGGAAACGCCGGCAGAATGCCGGCCGCTGCGAGCAGGATACTCGCGGTCCCCAAGAAATGCGGACGCGCGGACCTTTAGCCAAAACGTTTTCATTTCATTGCGTCCTCTCCTCAGCAATATTTCGGCGGAATGGACAACTCGCGTAACGACCCAGCTGAGGCACTACTACGCACCTACAGTGCCGACGGCGGCATCAATTACCTCGATGCCGCTGCGACCCTGCCATCGCGCCCTGCCGTCGATGAGGCTTGCGTCGAACTTCTCAGCCTGCTCTTCCCCGGGTTTCATGGCGAGCCGATCCTGCACTCCGGCGACCTGGCCGCGCTCACGCGCAGTCGCATTCAGGCATTGCGTGACCGTCTCCACCCCGAGATGTGCAAAAGCCTCGCCCGCCGCGAAGGAAACAATGCGGTCGATCCCGAGGCCAATCGCATCCTGACCGATTTCTTTTCCAAACTCGCTGGACTCCGCGAAATGCTCTGGACCGATCTCGACGCGGCCTACGAAGGCGATCCGGCCGCGACTAGTTTCGAGGAAATTATCCTCGCCTACCCTTCCCTCGAGGCGATCGCAATTCAGCGCATGGCTCACATTCTTTATCTGGCCGACCTGCCGCTCATCCCGCGCATGATGACGGAATGGGCCCACGGTCGCACCGGAATCGATATCCACCCGGGCGCCGAAATCGGGAGCCATTTCTTTATCGATCACGGCACCGGTGTCGTCATCGGCGAAACCACGAAGATCGGCTCGCACGTGAAATTATATCAAGGCGTTTCGTTCATCGCGCGATCGCTCTCCGCGGGACGAGCTCTGCGCGGCAAGAAACGCCATCCGACGGTAGAGGACAATGTCGCGATCTACGCCGGGACGACAGTGATGGGCGGCGACACCGTGGTCGGCGAGGGCACGACGATTGGCGCGAACGTCTTCCTTACCCATAGCGTGCCGCCGCATTCGCTCGTTTCCTATCAGGACAAAGAAGTGGCCATTGTGCCGAAGCACTCAAAGGCCGGCACCGGGACGAGCGCATCGGTTCCGAAATGATTTATCTCGATTACAACGCGACCACGCCGCTTTGCGACACGGCCTGGCGCGCGATGCAACCGTATTTCGAGCGGCATTTTGGCAATCCATCCAGCGTCCATCGCTCCGGGCGCGAAACCCGCGCCGCGATCGATGACGCGCGCGATCGGCTCGCCGCATTGTTAGGCGCGAAACCGCACGAGATTATTTTCACGAGCGGCGGAACGGAATCGAACAATCTGGCGATCCTCGGGCTGGTCCGGAACCGTGCGCCTAACGGGAAGCATCTGATCAGCAATCGCGCCGAGCATCACGCTGTGCTCCACGCGCTCGAGCATTTGGAAAAGCGAGAAAATTTCGAAATCACCTGGCTGCAAGTGTCGGCCGATGGTTTGGTCGATCCGGACGAACTCGAACGCGCCCTCCGCCCCGATACCACGTTGGTCTCAGTTATGGCGGCGAATAATGAGACCGGCGTCATCCAGCCGATGGCGGAAATCGCCGCGCGCTGTCAAAAGCACGGCGTGGTTCTACACAGCGACATGGTTCAGTCCTTTGGAAAGCTTCCAACCGATCTGGCTGGAATCGATGCGGCCAGTTTTGCCGCGCACAAATTTTACGGACCGAAAGGCGCCGGCTTTCTTTATCTGCGCTCTGGTCTGCCGATTGATCGGATTCAATTCGGCGGCGCGCATGAAGGCGAACGCCGCCCGGGAACTGAAAACGCGCCCGCAATTGTCGGGATGGCCGCGGCGGCGGAAGAAGTTTTGCGAGATTTGCCTAACGAGCAGGAACGCGAGGCCAGGCTGCGCGATGAACTCTGGAGCGGCATTAAACGCGTTGTGCCCGACGGACAGCAGAATGCAGCCGCGGCACGCCGGCTGGCCAACACGCTCAACGTTAGTTTCCAGGGAGTTTCCTCCGAAACCATGCTGATGGCGCTCGATCTCGCCGGGATTGGCGCTTCGAGCGGCTCGGCTTGCATGGTGGGTTCGGTGATGGCGTCGCACGTTTTGCTTGCGATGGGTCTGTCGTCAGAGCGTGCTGCGTCGGCCATTCGTTTTTCGTTAGGCAAAGAAACGACTGCGGCCGAAATTCAAGAAACCGTCGCCGCCATCGATCGCATTTTGCAACGAAATCGGCAGTTCGCCGGTGAACAGACGAGTCATGCCACGGTCTAAGGCGCTGCCCGCTCGCCGTTGGACACGCCGAACCGCGTCTGTCCCCGAAGATCCGCTGCGGGAAGTCCAGCTCGAGCTGGCGTTTTCATCTCCCGCCAGAGGGCCCGGCCGTGACCCACATCTCGAAGCGATCGCGAAAAACCTATTCGTCGCGAATGGCGCCGGCGCACTCGCAGAAAAAATTCGCGTGGAATGGTCAAGCCGTCTTCGCTCCGCGGCTGGCCGCGCTGAGTTCGGCGCCATGCGTGTTGTTCTCAATTGCCGTCTGGGCGAGCATGGCGAGGCGGAGATTGATCGCACTTTGCGTCATGAACTGGCGCATCTGCTCGCGCAATTTCGCGCTGGTCGACGTCGGATCGCGCCGCACGGGTCGCAATGGCAGCGGGCCTGCGCCGATCTTGGAATTGCCGGGGAAGCGCGCTGTCACAATCTCCCCTTCCCGGTTCGACGTCAGACGCGTCGGTATCTTTACTCGTGCCCGAATTGCCGGCGCAGTTTTGCACGGACGCGGCGACTGCGCCGCACATCCGCCTGTCTTGCGTGTTGCCGCGCATTCAATCGGGGCCGCTACGATCAGCGATTCAAGCTCCAACTCGTTCGGCGCTAGGCAGCGCATCTCTTTGCTACGCTTGTCGATGTTCGATCGCGTTCAAAAAGGGAGTGTCGGTCGGGGCATTCTGGGGAGCGCACGCGCCTCGCGTGCACCGTTTGGCGCCTCGCCGAACGGACGAAAGTTCGATGGCGGCATCGTGGTCCTTTTGCGCGCGCAACGATG